>Ga0210385_10001051_pt1 | contig 17469 bp, 29 predicted proteins | sample IncBWH26OmetaG_FD_160107 | JGI IMG/M metagenome (GOLD analysis project Ga0210385, IMG submission 160107) | Forest soil microbial communities from Barre Woods Harvard Forest LTER site, Petersham, Massachusetts, United States - Inc-BW-H-26-O ...
CAGGACGTGACCAGTGGCGGCAAACCTGCCAGCTCTCCGATCGCCTGGGCGAGCTCAACGGCGTCTTCGTAGTGCGGCTGCTGCAAGGCAACGCGTTGCTGCCAGGACGTAGGGGTCCAGCTAGGGTGATCTTGCTTGATGCTTACTGCCTGGCTCATAACCGCAATCTCTGGGGTGCTCGCTGCAGGGTCGCGCGAATGGCCCACACAGATAAAAGGATGTACCACAACACCGTCCAGAATGGCATCGGCAAGCCGAGAATCGGCTGGATCTTGGCGCACTCGCCGGAGCCGGTGAACACGATTTTCAGCATCTTCGACAACGGAAACGCATCCAGCAAGTAGCTCAGACCGGGACCACAGGATGGGAGCTGATCAGGCGGCAGCGACTGTATCCATAGATGGCGCCCTGCCACGGCCAGGCCGAACAACGCGCCCAAGAGGACAAACCCGGTGTAAAACCAGCGGCCGGCTCCGGATGGCGAATGCAACGCACCTAGCAGGAAGAAAATGCCCATCACGATGAAGCCTATGCGTTGAAAAATGCACAGCGGACACGGATCCATGCCCCAAACATATTGAGCATAGAGCGCAAAACCCAGCAGGGCGGCACAGATCAGGAAACCGACGAAGAAACTGGCGCGGTACGACCAGCGAAGAGGATTCATGGTAGGTGCGGGGGTAAGGACGGAGCGCTGACATTACCCGCTCACCGGGACGCTGTCAGTAGGGCCGAATGCATAGGAACTAAAAACACAAACCCCGGTCAGCTACCCGACCGGGGTTTGTGTTTGGACGTCCAAACGAAGCTGGACGAATTTATTCGGCGTCGACCGCTTCAGTGCGCGGGCGATCGACCAGTTCGACATACGCCATCGGTGCGTTGTCGCCCGGGCGGAAGCCGCACTTGAGGATACGCAGGTAGCCGCCGGGACGCTCGCGATAACGCGGGCCGAGTTCCACGAACAGCTTGCCCACGGCCTGCTTGTCGCGCAGACGGGCAAACGCCAAACGGCGATTAGCCACACCATCCACCTTGGACAGCGTGATCAGCGGCTCGGCAATGCGGCGCAGTTCCTTGGCTTTCGGCAGCGTCGTGCGGATCAGCTCATGCTTGATCAGCGACGAGGCCATATTCTTGAACATCGCTTCGCGATGACTACTGGTTCGGTTGAGCTTACGCCCGGATTTCATGTGACGCATGATGAGACTCTCTTGTCTGTTGTTATGAAAAACCGGTCCGTTATGGCCGGATTTCCGCGGGTTTCCCGCTGTTGAAGCCCTTGGTGAAACGGGCTCTTATTAAGAGTGCGGCCATGGATGGCCGCTTCTGGCATTTGGTAGAGGAAAGACACGCACACCCACCGCTACCTAGCTACTACTGCGATCAAGAAGGATCGCAAAAATGAAACGCGCCGCGATGAAAGCGGCTTTTCGAGACGGACGGGTGCGCCAGAGGCGCTCCCGTCGTTACTTAATACAAACTATCAACCCAGCTGCATGCCGTGCGAGAGGCCCGGCGGCGGCCAGTTTTCAAGCTTCATGCCCAAGGCTAGACCACGCACGCCGAGGACATCTTTGATTTCCGTGAGCGACTTCTTGCCAAGATTCGGCGTCTTCAGCAGCTCGACTTCGGTCTTCTGAACCAGATCGCCGATGTAGTAGATGCTCTCGGCCTTCAGACAGTTCGCCGAACGCACGGTGAGCTCCAGATCGTCGATCGGGCGCAGCAGGAGCGGATCGAAACCGCCCTTCTCTGCCTTGTCCGTGGCGCTCTCGCGGCGCGAGAAGTCACCGAACACCGACAGCTGATCGTTGAGGATTTCAGCAGCTTTGCGCACCGCATCTTCCGCACCGATGGTGCCGTTGGTTTCGATGTCCAGCACGAGCTTGTCGAGGTTGGTGCGCTGCTCGACACGAGCCGCATCCACTTCGTAAGCCACGCGCAGCACCGGCGCAAACGAGGCGTCGAGTTGCAGACGACCGATCGGGCGAGCTTCGTCATCCGGATGCTGGCGCAGGCTGGCCGGCTGATAGCCGACGCCGCGACGCACCTTCAGACGCATGTTCAGCGCGATGTCCTTGGTGAGGTGGCAAATCACATGTTCCGGATTGATGATTTCCACCGAGTGATCGACGGCGATGTCGCCAGCCGTGACCACACCCTTGCCCTTCTTGGACAGGGTCAGGGTGACTTCATCACCCGTATGCTGACGAATCGCCACTTCCTTGAGGTTCAGCAGGACTTCGATCACGTCCTCCTGCAGACCTTCCAGGGTGGTGTATTCGTGCAGCACGCCATCAATTTCAACCTCGACGATGGCACTGCCAGGGATCGAGGAGAGCAGCACGCGGCGAAGCGCGTTGCCCAGTGTGTGGCCAAAGCCACGCTCGAGCGGCTCCACCACCACCTTGGCGCGATTCGGTCCGAGCTGCTCGACGTTGAGGCCGCGTGGCCGCAACACGCTAGTTGACGAAACTGCCATGCAGTGCTCCGGTTAATTACTTCGAATAAAGCTCGACGATCAGCGCTTCGTTGATGTCGGTCGGCAGGTCTGCGCGATCCGGCACCGACTTGAACGTGCCGGCGAACTTCTTGCTGTCTACTTCCACCCACTGCGGGCGCAGATCCATCGTGTCGAACACGGTGCTGGCTTCCTGCACGCGCAGCTGATTGCGCGCACGCTCAGCCAAGGCAATCTCGTCACCCGGGCGAACCTGGTAGGACGGGATGTTGACCTTCTTGCCGTTGACCAGAATGGCCTTGTGCGACACGAGCTGGCGAGCCTGGGCGCGAGTGACCGCAAAACCCATGCGGTAAACAACGTTGTCCAGACGGCTTTCGAGCAGGCGCAGCAGGTTTTCACCCGTATTGCCTTTCAGGGTCGACGCCTTGGTGTAGTAGTTGCTGAACTGACGCTCGAGCACACCGTAAATGCGCTTGACCTTCTGCTTTTCACGCAGCTGAACAGCATAGTCGGACATGCGTGCGCGCTTGTTGGCGCCATGCTGACCGGGCTTGTTCTCCAGCTTGCACTTGGAATCGATTGCGCGCGCCGGGCTCTTCAGGCTCAGGTCCGAACCTTCACGACGCGCGAGTTTGCAGGTAGCTCCACGATAACGTGCCATGGTTATGCTCCTTAGACGCGACGTTTCTTGGGGGGACGGCAGCCGTTATGCGGAATCGGCGTGACATCGATAATGTTCAGAACTTTGTAGCCGAGGGCGTTCAGCGAACGCACCGCCGACTCACGGCCAGGGCCTGGACCCTTGATCCGCACTTCCACCGTCTTCACGCCGTATTCGCCCGCTGCGCGGCCAGCCTTCTCGGCGGCAACCTGAGCAGCAAACGGGGTCGACTTACGCGAGCCGCGGAAACCCGCGCCGCCGGCAGTCGCCCAGGACAGGGCATTACCCTGACGATCGGTGATCGTGATGATGGTGTTGTTAAAAGATGCCTGCACGTGCGCCACCGCATCGGTGACAACGCGCTTGATCTTCTTCTTGGTCTTAACTGGCTTTGCCATGTTCGGAATCCGTTACTTCTTGATCGCGCGACGGGGACCCTTGCGGGTACGTGCGTTGGTACGCGTGCGCTGGCCGCGCACCGGCAGGCCACGACGGTGGCGCAGACCGCGGTAGCAACCCAGGTCCATCAAACGCTTGATGGCCATGCCGACTTCGCGGCGCAGGTCGCCTTCCACGACGTATTTGGCGACTTCGTGGCGGATCTTCTCCACCTCGCCTTCGCTCAGCGATTTAATCGGCGTGGTGGGAACCACACCTGCGTCCGCACAGACCTTCTTGGCCCGGCTGCGGCCGATACCAAAGATGCTCTGCAGGCCAACCCAGACGTGTTTCTGGACCGGCAAATTGACACCCGCAATGCGCGCCATGATGTACTTTCTCCGATGCTTTCTTGCGCGGTAAACGCGCAATTCTAACTTGAATCAAACTCTCAGGAAAGCCCTGCGGCACCCAGTGCCGCCGCTTCCCACCCGTGCCTCACTGCAGCCTCAGCCGCGGCGCAGATTGGCCTTTTTGAGCAAACCTTCGTACTGATGGCTGTAGAGATGTGCCGTCACCTGCGCGGTGAAGTCCATCACCACCACCACTACGATCAGCAGCGACGTGCCGCCGAAGTAGAACGGAACATGCCACGCGTTCTGCATGAACGTTGGCACCAGACAGACCAGCACGAGGTAGAGGGCGCCCACACCGGTCAGACGGGTCATGACAGAGTCGATGTACTCAGCCGTCGAGCGACCCGGGCGAATACCCGGAATCAGCGCGCCAGACCGCTTGAGGTTATCGGCCGTGTCTTGCGAGTTGAAAACGATTGCCGTGTAGAAGAAGGCAAACGTAATCACCAGCACTGCATAAATGATGTCGTACAGCGGTTCGCCAGGCGTCAGCGCCTGAACGACGTTCGTCAACCAGCGCGACTGGTGGCTCGCATTGCCCCAAGTCGCCGCCATCGCCGGGAACATCAGAATACTGTTCGCGAAGATCGGTGGAATCACACCCGACATGTTGATTTTGAGCGGTAGGTGGGACGTCTGGTTCATGTAAGAACGCTGACCACCCGACCGCCTTGCGTAATTCACGGTGATGCGTCGCTGTGCCCGCTCCATGAACACCACGAACGCAGTCACCGCCAGTACCATTCCGCAAACCGTTACAAGCGGCAGCGTATTGAGTTCACCGTTGCTTGCCATGCCCAGCGTGTGCGCCACGGCATTCGGTAAACCCGCCACGATACCCGCGAAAATCAGCAGCGAAATACCGTTACCGATACCGCGCTCGGTCATCTGCTCGCCCAGCCACATCAGGAACATCGATCCCGCTGTGAGGCCCACGACCGTCGACAGTATGAAGCCGAAACCCGGCGTGTAGACCACCGGCCCAACCGCACTGGTCTGCTTCATCAACGCTGCCGCGATACCGAAAGCCTGGAATGCCGAAAGACCAACGGTGCCAAAACGGGTGTACATCGTCAGCGTGCGTTGACCCGACTGACCTTCCTTGCGCAATGCCTGCAAGCTCGGAATAACCGAACCCATCATCTGCACCACAATCGACGCAGAGATATAAGGCACCACGCCAAGCGCAAACACTGACAAACGTCCCAGCGAACCACCCGAGAACATGTTGAACATGTCCAGGATGCCGCCACTCTGACCAATCAGAGCCGCCATGGCGTCCGGGTTTACACCCGGCACCGGAATGAACGAGCCGAGGCGGAACACAATCAGCGCACCGATCACAAAGAAAATGCGCTGACGAAGCTCGGTCAATTTACCGAGCGATCCGACAGATGTGCCCTTGGCTGCGGCCACGTGTGATTACTCCACGCTGCCGCCGGCCGCTTCGATGGCCGTCTTGGCACCGGCAGTCGCCAGCAGACCCGACAGCTTCACCGCACGACCAATCTCACCCTTGGCGACGACCTTGACCTTCTTGGCGCGACTGTCGATCAGGCCAGCCTGATGCAGCACGACCGGATCGATCACGTCAGCCTTAAGCGCAGCCAACTGATACAGGAACACTTCCTGGCTCTCTGCTTTCTTCAGCGAGCGGAAGCCCACCTTCGGCAGGCGGCGCTGCAGCGGCATCTGACCGCCTTCGAAACCATACTTGTGGGTACCACCGGCGCGGGCATGTTGACCCTTGTGGCCGCGGCCAGCGGTCTTGCCCAGACCCGAACCGATACCGCGACCGACGCGCAGACGCGTCTTGCGCGAACCAGCAGCTGGCTTGATGTCATTAAGACGCATGATGCTTACTCCTCGACCCGCACCAGGTAATAGACCGTGTTGATAAGGCCACGCACTTGCGGGCTATCCTTCAATTCACGGACATCGTTGAGCTTGCTCAGGCCGAGCGCCTTGACGCTCAAGCGATGCCGGCTCTGTACACCGCGCAGGCCCTTGACCAGGCGGACGCGGACGGTCTTATCGTTGTTAGCCATTGCCCAGCACCTCTTCCACGGTCTTGCCACGCTTGGCAGCGATCTGCTTCGGCGAGGCAACGGCCTGCAGGCCCTTAATGGTGGCGCGAACCAAGTTGATCGGATTGCGCGAACCAACAGCCTTGGCTAGCACATTCTTCACACCGACCACTTCCAACACAGCGCGCATGGCGCCGCCGGCGATTACGCCGGTACCTTCGGAAGCCGGCTGCATGAACACGCGAGCCGCACCGTGATTGGCCTTGATGGCGTACCACAGCGTGCCGTTATTCAGGTCGATGCTCACCATGTTGCGGCGCGCACGTTCCATCGCCTTGGAGATGGCGACCGGCACTTCGCGCGCCTTGCCATAACCGAAGCCAACCTTGCCCTCGCCGTCGCCGACCACGGTCAGCGCGGTAAAGCTCATCTGGCGGCCACCCTTGACGGTCTTGGCCACGCGGTTAACGGCAATCAGCTTCTCGAGCAGGCCGTCTGAATTTTCGCGATCGTTAGAAGACATATCTTTTCCGTATGCCCGGACCATCCGGGACTTTTACTTGCGGCTGGGCCGCTTGGAGTTGTTGTTGTGTCTTGCTTAGAACTTGAGGCCCGCTTCGCGGGCGGCATCGGCAAGCGCCTTGATGCGACCGTGATAGCGGAAACCGGAGCGATCGAACGCAACAGCTTCAATACCCGCAGCCTTGGCGCGCTCAGCAATCGCCTTGCCCACTGCAGCAGCAGCTGTCAGGTTCTTGGTGCCCTTCAAACCTTCTGCGACCGACTTCTGTACGGTCGACGCGGCAGCCACCACCTTCTCGCCCGAGGCGTCGAACACCTGGGCGTAGAGATGCTGGCCGGTGCGATGCACGGACAAACGCGCTACGGCGAGCTTGCGGATGTGCGAGCGCGTGGACTTGGCGCGGCGCAGACGAGCTTCATTCTTGTTCATCATGTGTCTCCAGAAAGCGGATCGGCTAGTTAGCGGAGTGAGCCGCTATTACGCCTTCTTGGCTTCCTTAATGGTGATCTTCTCGCCCGAGTAACGAACGCCCTTGCCCTTATAGGGTTCCGGCGGACGGTAACCACGGATCTTGGCAGCGACTTCGCCCACCAGCTGCTTGTCCGAACCCTTGATCAGGATTTCGGTCTGCGTCGGGGTTTCAATGCTGATGCCTTCCGGCGCATTGAAGACCACCGGGTGCGAGAAGCCCAGGCTCAGGTTCAGCGCTTTGCCGGCCATCGATGCGCGGTAACCCACGCCGACGAGCTCCAGCTTGCGCTCGTAACCTTCGGAAACGCCCTTGATCATGTTCGCAAGCAGCGCGCGAGCGGTACCGCCGAACTTGTCATCCGCGCCTTCGGCGACCTGGATGTTGACGGTGCCGTTGTCATTGGCCACAGACACGCCCGGCAAGGCATGGATGGACAGGGCGCCCTTCGGGCCCTTCACGGCGATGCTGTCTTCCGCAATCTTGAGCTCAACGCCCTTCGGCAGCGAAATCGGTTTCTTAGCAACACGGGACATCGGAGGCTCCTTACGCGACCAGGCCGATGACTTCGCCGCCCACGCCTTGAGCGCGGGCCTGCTTGTCGGTCAACAGACCGGCGGAAGTCGAGATAATCGAAATGCCCAGACCGCCCAGCACCTTCGGCAGTTCACCCTTGCCGCGGTACACACGCAGACCGGAACGGCTGATGCGCTCGATGCGCTCGATGGCCGGACGGCCTTCGAAATACTTGAGCTTGATCTCGAGCACCGGCTTACCTTCCTGAGAGGAAGTCTTGGCGTCGAGGATGTAGCCCTCGTTCTTGAGAAGGTCGGCAAGCGCCACCTTCAGCTTCGACGACGGCATGCTTACGGCCTGCTTGCCCGTAGCTTGGGCATTGCGGATACGCGTAAACAGATCGGCGATGGGATCAGTCATGCTCATGAAAAACTTCCTTCAGAGTGCACCGATATCCGATAAAACCGGAAATCAATATTGAGTTGTGGGCCGCCACGGGGCGGTCTGCAGCACGCAGACCGTCAACTATAGCAGCCTTTTCCGGTTTTTGCGAATAGCGATGCTTCAAAGTCGCATCGACGGCGGCGCGTTACTACGCCGCCGGGTTTGGCGCCCCACCCAAACGCAGGGCTGCCTTAAAACGATTACCAGCTGGCCTTACGCAGGCCGGGCACGTCACCACGCATGGTGGCTTCGCGCAGCTTGTTACGGCCTAGGCCGAACTTGCGGTACACGCCACGCGGGCGGCCCGACAGTTCGCAACGGTTACGCTGACGGCTGGGGCTGGCGTCACGCGGCAGCTTCTGCAGCTTGGTCTGCGCTTCCATCTTGTCCTCATAGGAGGACTTCGGGCTAAGCACGATCGCCTTCAATTCGGCGCGCTTGGCAGCGTACTTCTTGACGATTTTGGTCCGCTTGATATCGCGGTTAACCATTGAGGTCTTGGCCATGGATTCTCTCGCGTATCAGTTGCGGAACGGGAAGCTGAAGGCTTCCAGCAGCGCTTTGGCTTCTTCGTCGGACTTGGCGGTGGTGGTGATGGAGATGTCCATACCGCGCATCGCGTCGATTGCGTCGAAGTCGATTTCCGGGAAGATGATCTGTTCCTTGATGCCAAAGTTGTAGTTACCACGGCCATCGAAGGCGCGACCCGACACGCCGCGGAAGTCGCGGACGCGGGGAAGCGAAATGTTGATCAGGCGATCCAGGAATTCCCACATCTGGGCGCGGCGCAAGGTGACCTTGCAGCCGATCGGCCAGCCGTCGCGGATCTTGAACGAGGCCACGGATACGCGCGCCTTGGTCGTGATCGGCTTCTGACCGGCGATCTTGGTCATATCCGCCACGGCATTTTCGAGCACTTTCTTGTTGCCCGCGGCTTCGCCCACGCCCATGTTCAGCGTGATCTTGGTGATGCGGGGAACCTGCATCACGTTCTGGTAACCAAAACGCTCGGTGAGCTTCTGGATGACCTGTTCTTTGTAAAAGTTTTCAAGGCGCGTCATGACTTGTGTTCCTTACGCGTCCACGACCTCGCCATTCGAACGGTACACGCGGACCTTGCGCCCATCACTGAGCGTTTTGGCACCAACGCGTTCACCCTTGTTCGTGGCGGGGTTGAACAGCTGCACATTAGAAATATGGATCGAAGCTTCACGCTCGACGATGCCGCCCGGCTGGTTGGCCTGCGGATTCGCCTTGGTGTGACGCTTGACCAGGTTGACGTTGGAGACGAACACGCGATCGCCTTCAACGCGCAGCACGTCGCCGCGCTGACCTTTGTTTTTACCGGTGATCACGAGGACCTGATCACCCTTGCGGATACGGTTCATGGTTCTTCTCCGCCTCAGAGCACTTCGGGTGCGAGCGAGACGATCTTCATGAACTTCTCGCCGCGCAGCTCACGAGTCACGGGCCCGAAGATACGGGTGCCGATCGGCTCGAGCTTGTTGTTGAGGAGTACGGCCGCGTTACCGTCGAAACGGATCAGCGAACCGTCGGCGCGGCGCACACCCTTGGCGGTACGAACCACCACGGCGTTGTACACCTCACCCTTCTTCACCTTGCCACGCGGGATGGCATCTTTCACGGTGACTTTGATCACGTCACCGATCGCGGCGTAACGGCGCTTGGAGCCGCCGAGCACCTTGATGCACATCAGTTCCTTGGCGCCGCTGTTGTCGGCGGCGGAAAGCGTGCTTTGCATCTGGATCATAGCTGCACCCTCCCCTTACGCTTCGGCGCGCGTGACGATTTCGACCACGCGGTGATGTTTGGTTTTAGAAAGCGGACGGCATTCCGCAATGCGCACCACGTCGCCCTCGTTCGCGCCGATGTCGTTCTGCGCGTGGAGCTTGGTGGAACGACGCACGATCTTGCCCAGCAGCGGATGCTGCACCTGGCGTTCGATCAGTACGGTGACCGTCTTTTCCATCTTGTTGCTGATGACGCGGCCCTCAAGGGTGCGCGCCTGCTTGGTGTTGTCGCTCATGTCGGCCGTCCCTTACTTCTTGCCGCCGAGCACGAACTTCGTGCGGGCGATGTCGCGCCGAACACGGCGCAGTTGGTGCGGCTGGCTGAGCTGACCGGTGCCTTTCTGCATGCGCAGATTGAACTGCTCCTTGCGAAGGTCCAGCAGATGCTGCTTCAGCTCGTCGGCCGACTTGTTGTTGATATCTTTGGTGGCCATCACATCACCGCCCTGGAGACAAACTGGGTCTGCACCGACAACTTGGCAGCGGCCAGGCGGAATGCCTCGCGCGCGGTTGCCTCGTCGACACCCTCGATTTCATAAAGCATGCGGCCTGGCTGGATCGGTGCGACCCAATACTCCACACCACCCTTACCGGCGCCCATTCGGACTTCGATCGGCTTCTTGGTGATCGGCTTGTCCGGGAACACGCGGATCCACAGCTTGCCGCCGCGCTTCACGAAACGCGTGATGCAACGACGAGCCGCTTCGATCTGACGCGCGGTGAGAGCACCGTGCGTGGTGGCCTTCAAACCGTACTCGCCAAAGCTGACGAGGTTGGCGCTGAAAGCCAGGCCGTCGTTACGGCCCTTGAACTGCTTGCGGTATTTGGTTCGCTTGGGTTGCAACATGGCAACTCTCCCTTACTTCGCCGTCCGCTCGCGACGGCCTTCACCGTCACGACGCGATTCACGATCACGACGACCCTCGCCACCTTCGCGCTCACGGCGCGGCTGGGAGGACTGCTGTTCTTCCTTCGGCTCCTGGCCGATCTGGGACAGGTCGAAAATTTCGCCCTTGTAGATCCAGACCTTGATGCCGATGATGCCGTAGGTGGTCTTCGCTTCGGCGGTGCCGTAGTCGATGTCGGCGCGCAGCGTATGCAGCGGCACGCGACCTTCGCGGCTCCACTCGGAGCGAGCGATCTCGGCGCCGTTCAAACGACCGGACACGTTGATCTTGATGCCCAGGGCGCCCAGGCGCATCGCGTTGCCCACGGCGCGCTTCATGGCACGACGGAACATGATGCGGCGTTCGAGCTGCTGAGCGATCGATTCGGCAACCAGCTGCGCATCGATTTCGGGCTTGCGCACTTCGTTGACGTTGATGTGCGCCGGAACGCCCATCATGTCGCTGACTTCCTTGCGCAGCTTTTCGATGTCCTCGCCCTTTTTGCCGATCACCACGCCCGGACGGGCGGTGTGAATCGTCACGCGGGCCGTCTTGGCGGGGCGCTCGATCAGGATCTTCGAGATACCGGCAGCGGACAGCTTCTTGCGCAGCATCTCGCGGACCTTGAGGTCAGCAGCGAGGTACTGGGCGAATTCGCCCTTATTGGCGTACCACTTCGAGTTCCAGTCCTTGGCAATGCCGAGGCGGATACCGGTGGGATGAACTTTATGACCCATCGTCTACGTCCTCTCAGTTACCAACGACCACAGTGATGTGGCTGGTGCGCTTCAGGATGCGCGAACCGCGGCCTTTGGCGCGGGCGTGCATACGCTTCATGGCCGGACCTTCATCGACGAAGATCTTCGAGACTTTCAATTCATCAACGTCCGCACCGAGGTTGTTCTCGGCGTTGGCGACAGCCGACAGCAGCACTTTACGAACCATGTGCGCGGCTTTCTTGTTGGTGAACTGGAGCACGTCGCTGGCGCGACCCACGGGGAGACCGCGGACCAGGTCAGCTACCAGGCGTGCCTTCTGCGCTGAGATGCGAGCGCTGCGCAGGATCGCTTTGGCTTCGGTGCTCATCACTTGCCCTTCTTATCGCCGCCGTGGCCTTTGAACGTACGCGTCACCGCGAACTCGCCGAGCTTATGCCCGACCATGTTCTCGTTGACGAGCACCGGCACATGCTGGCGACCGTTGTGGATGGCGACGGTCAATCCCACCATTTCCGGCAGGATCATGGAGCGACGCGACCAGGTTTTGATCGGACGCTTGGAATTGGTGGAAACCGCGGTTTCCACTTTCTTCATCAGGTGAAGGTCGACGAAGGGACCTTTCTTTAAAGAACGCGGCATGACGGTTTCCTATTACTTGCGACGACGCACGATGAACTGCTGCGTGCGCTTGTTGTTACGGGTCTTGTAACCCTTGGTCGGCGTGCCCCATGGGCTGACCGGATGACGGCCGCCGGAGGTACGGCCTTCACCACCGCCGTGCGGGTGATCGACTGGGTTCATCACCACACCGCGAACGGTTGGGCGAATGCCCTGCCAACGCTTCACACCAGCTTTGCCGAGCTTGCGCAAGCTGTGCTCGGAATTGCCCACTTCACCGATGGTGGCGCGGCAATCGACCGGCACGCGGCGCATTTCGCCGGAGCGCAGACGCAGCGTGGCGTAGCCCGTTTCGCGAGCGATCAGCTGCACCGAAGCACCAGCCGAACGCGCTATCTGCGCACCCTTGCCCGGCTTCATTTCTACGCAATGCACCGTCGAACCGACCGGGATATTGCGCAGCGTCAGGCTGTTGCCAACCTTGATGGGAGCATCGTGACCCGAGACCAGACGGTCACCCACCGCCACGCCAGCCGGCGCGATGATGTAGCGGCGCTCGCCGTCGGCGTAGCACAGCAGCGCAATGTGCGCGGTGCGGTTCGGATCGTATTCCAGACGCTCAACCTTGGCAGCGATGCCTTCTTTGTCGCGCTTGAAATCGATGATGCGGTAAGCCTGCTTGTGACCGCCGCCGCGATGACGCGTGGTGATGCGACCAAAATGGTTGCGACCACCCGTCTTCGACTGGCTTTCGGTCAGCGGCGCGTACGGTGCGCCCTTGTGCAGCCCCTCGGTGCGGACGCTAACAGCGTCGCGGCGACCCGGCGAGGTTGGCTTGTGAGTAATTAGTGCCATCTGTCAAAACTCCTGGCTCAGGGCTTCGCCGACACGTCGATCGTCTGGCCTTCGGCGAGACGGACGTATGCCTTGCGCTTGCCCTGACGGTTGCCTGCGCGGAAACGGAAGGACTTCACCTTGCCCTTGGCGTTGACGAGGTTCACCTGCTCGACCTTGACGTCGAACATCTTCTCGACCGCATCGCGGACATCGGCCTTGGTTGCTTCGGGAGCAACCACGAAAACGTACTGGTTGCTCTCGGCGAGACGAGCGGCCTTTTCGGAGATGTGCGGCGCGCGCAGCGTATTGAGAATGCGTTCGTTGCTCATGCCAGCCACTCCTCGACCTTCTTGACCGCTTCGACGGTCATGACCACGTGGTCGGAACCGACCAGACTGACCGGGTTCAGCGCAACCACATCGACCACGTGCAGGTAGGGGATGTTGCGCGAAGCCAGGAATAGCGCTTCGTTCGCATCTTCCGACACCAGCAACACGCGGCCGGAAACCTGCAGCTCGGCCAGCTTGGCGATCATCGACTTGGTCTTCGGCGTTTCGATGCCGAAACCATCGACAACCTTCAGACGACCTTGGCGATTCAGCTCCGAAAGGATGGAGCGAAGTGCCACACGGTAGGCCTTGCGGTTGACCTTCTGCTCATAGCTGCGGGGCTTGGCTGCAAACGTCACACCACCGCCCACAAAGATCGGGGCACGGTAGTCACCGTGACGGGCGCCACCGCCCTTTTGCTTCTTGAACTTCTTGGTGGTACCGGACAGTTCGCCACGCGAGAGCTGTGCCTTGGTACCGGCGCGACCGCCCGCCTGATAGGCGACGACCACTTGGTGAATCAGGGCCTGCTTGAACTCGCCGCCGAACACATCGTCCGACACGCTGAGGGGCTTGGCGCCAATAACATTGAGTTCCATGCCGTCTCTCCTCAACCCTTGGTCGTCGGACGGATCACGACGTCGCCACCGGTAGCACCCGGTACCGCGCCCTTGACCGCAATCAGATGACGCTCGGCGTCGACCTTGACCACTTCCAGACCCTGCACGGTGCGATTCACTGCACCCATGTGGCCCGACATTTTCTTGCCCGGGAAAACGCGACCCGGGGTCTGACGCTGACCGATAGAACCCGGCGCGCGATGCGACAGCGAGTTACCGTGGGTAGCGTCACCCATCTTGAAGTTGTGGCGCTTGATGGTGCCCTGGAAGCCCTTACCTTTGCTGACGCCAGCCACGTCGACGATCTGGCCGACCTGGAACACTTCGTCAGCCTTGATTTCGGCGCCGACGGCATATTTACCGGCATCGGCCGAATTCAGGCGAAATTCCCACAGGCCACGACCCGGCTCGACTTTCGCCTTGGCGTAGTGACCCTTTTCCGGGGCCGTCAGCAAGCTGGCGCGCTTGACGCCAACGGCGACCTGCACCGCGGTGTAACCATCGTTATCTTCCGTCTTCACCTGCGTCACGCGGTTCGGCGTCGCTTCAATCAGCGTCACCGGAATCGAGCGGCCGTCTTCGGTGAAGAGTCGGCTCATGCCGCATTTGCGGCCAACCAGTCCGATACTCATGTTCGTATCCTGTCTCTCGCTCAACCAAGCTTGATCTGAACGTCAACGCCAGCGGCGAGATCGAGCTTCATGAGCGCGTCCACGGTCTTGTCGTTGGGATCGACGATGTCCAGCACGCGCTTGTGGGTGCGGGTTTCGTATTGATCGCGAGCGTCTTTGTCGACGTGCGGCGACACCAGAATGGTGTAGCGCTCGATCTTGGTCGGGAGCGGAATCGGACCGAGAACCGTAGCGCCAGTGCGCTTGGCCGTCTCGACGATTTCGCTGGCCGAACGGTCGATCAGACGATGATCGAACGCCTTGAGCCGAATGCGAATCTTTTGGTTCGCCATAAACCGTGTCCTGTTATCTAAAGAACAAAACTGTGAATCGAAGTGGCTTCTCACCACCTCGCACAACCCAATGCACTACAGGTGTTGCAACGGTGCCACCGGAGAAAAACGCCTTCCGGGAGACCCCAAAACGCCGAGCAGGCCGTATTCCGGCCTGCCCAGACAGGTAACGTACGCGGAAACCCTTTGTTCGACAGAGACTTGCGTCTACTACCAGGGGATCCCCGCAACATCCTTGTTAGCGAATTCGAAGCACTTCCTGCGCCTCATTTCGCGGTAAACCGCCCAACACGAGGGTCGAGCGGTGGATTAGGTTGAAGACTATAGCTGATCTAAAGCTATAGAACAACTACCTGCAAAGAACCGCCCGCATGGCAAGCGGTTTTCATGTAGCAACTTACTTGACGATCTTGGCGACGACGCCGGCGCCCACGGTACGGCCGCCTTCGCGGATCGCGAAGCGCAGACCTTCCGTCATGGCGATCGGGGCAATCAGCTCCACCACCATTTTGATGTTGTCGCCCGGCATCACCATTTCCACGCCGTCCGGCAACTGGCATGCGCCCGTCACGTCGGTCGTACGGAAGTAGAACTGCGGACGGTAGCCCTTGAAGAACGGGGTGTGACGACCACCCTCTTCCTTCGACAGCACATACACTTCCGCCTCGAACTGGGTGTGCGGCGTGATCGAACCGGGCTTGGCCAGCACCTGGCCGCGCTCCACGTCTTCACGCTTCGTGCCGCGCAGCAGCAGACCCACGTTATCGCCCGCCTGGCCCTGATCGAGCAGCTTGCGGAACATTTCCACGCCCGTCACGGTGGTCTTTACGGTCGGACGGATGCCGACGATTTCGACTTCCTCGCCCACCTTGATGATGCCCGTCTCCACACGACCGGTCACCACCGTGCCGCGACCCGAGATCGAGAACACGTCTTCCACCGGCATCAGGAACGCCTTGTCCAGCACGCGAACCGGCTCCGGGATGTAGCTGTCCAGCGCTTCCACCAGCTTGATGATCGCCGGCACGCCGATTTCCGACTGGTCGCCTTCCAGCGCCTTCAGCGCCGAACCCTTGATGATCGGGGTGTCGTCACCGGGGAAGTCGTACTTGCTGAGCAGTTCACGCACTTCCATTTCCACCAGCTCCAGCAGCTCCGCGTCGTCCACCATGTCGGCCTTGTTCAGGAACACGACGATGTAGGGCACGCCCACCTGACGGCTGAGCAGGATGTGTTCACGCGTCTGCGGCATCGGGCCATCGGCGGCCGAGCACACCAGGATCGCGCCGTCCATCTGCGCCGCACCCGTGATCATGTTTTTCACGTAGTCGGCGTGGCCCGGGCAATCCACGTGGGCGTAGTGGCGGTTCGGCGATTCGTATTCCACGTGCGCCGTGGAGATCGTGATGCCGCGGGCCTTTTCTTCCGGCGCCGCGTCAATCTGATCGTACGCCTTGAATTCGCCACCGAAGCGCTCCGCGCCGATCTTCGTCAGCGCCGCCGTCAGCGTCGTCTTGCCGTGGTCCACGTGACCGATCGTGCCCACGTTCACGTGCGGCTTGGTGCGTTCGAATTTACCCTTTGCCATGACTCAAACCTCTGAAAAAAAGAACTGTGTTGTTTGGAGAAAAAAGCCTTATCAGGCTTTTTTCATGACCTGTTCGGCGATGTTGTTCGGTGCCGGTTCGTAGTGATCGAATTCCATCGTGAAGGTGGCTCGACCCTGCGTCTGCGAGCGAAGCGCCGTGGCGTAACCGAACATCTCACCAAGCGGAATCATCGCGTTGATGGTCTTGCCCGACGGCGTATCGTCAGAACCCTGTAGCACACCACGACGACGGCTTACGTCGCCCATGACGTCACCGAGGTAATCCTCAGGCGTCACGATTTCGACCTTCATGATCGGCTCGAGCAGGATCGGCTTGGACTGTTTCGCGCCGTCCTTGAAGGTCTCGCGGAACGCGCCGTGGGCAGCGATCTTGAATGCCATTTCAGACGAGTCGACATCGTGGTACGAACCGAACACGAGCTTCGCCTTAACCCCAACCACTGGAAAACCAGCCAGGTGGCCGCTCGTAATGGATTCGCGCAAACCTTTTTCGACCGACGGGATGTATTCCTTCGGAATGACACCGCCGGTAATGTCGTTGACGAACAGGAAGTCGTTTTTGACGTCCGAATTCTTACGATCCTCGTCGTTCATCGGCGAGAATTCGATGACTACATGGCCGTACTGACCCTTACCGCCGGACTGCTTGGCGTGCTTGAAGTCGGCCTTGTAGGAACCCTGAATCGTCTCGCGATAAGCCACCTGCGGCTTGCCGACATTGGCCTCGACGTTGAACTCGCGGCGCATGCGATCCACCAGGATGTCCAGGTGCAGTTCGCCCATGCCGGAGATGATCGTCTGACCTGATTCCTCATCGGTACGCACGCGGAACGACGGATCTTCTGCAGCCAGACGGCCGAGCGCGATACCCATCTTTTCCTGGTCCGACTTGGTCTTCGGCTCCACGGCCATCGAGATCACCGGTTCCGGGAACGTCATGCGCTCCAGCATGATCACGTGATCTTGAGCGCACAGCGTGTCGCCGGTCGTGACGTCTTTCAGGCCCACCGCTGCGGCGATATCGCCCGCGTGGACTTCCTTAATTTCTTGCCGCTCATTGGCATGCATCTGCAGGATGCGGCCAATGCGCTCTTTCTTGGACTTTATCGGGTTGTACACGGCGTCGCCGGAATTCAACGTGCCAGAGTAAACCCGGAAGAAGGTCAGCGAGCCG
>Ga0210385_10001052_pt1 | contig 17469 bp, 12 predicted proteins | sample IncBWH26OmetaG_FD_160107 | JGI IMG/M metagenome (GOLD analysis project Ga0210385, IMG submission 160107) | Forest soil microbial communities from Barre Woods Harvard Forest LTER site, Petersham, Massachusetts, United States - Inc-BW-H-26-O ...
GCCGTGCAAGGCTGGAAATTGCAATACGAAAATAGCCCGGAGCAAGGTATGTCGCTTTACTTTACGCCGATCAAACAAGGTGCCGCTGAGAAAACCCTGCCCATCGCGGTGCGGTGGAATCCGGAGACGAAGCGCTACGAATCAATGGACATGACTTACCAGCATTTTCTGGGCGAATCGCCATCGCTCGGCAGCCCGAGGTCCTCATTACGATGAGTTCGCCGGCCACAACCGCGTCCGCAGGAAACGCCGCGAAGAACCCACCCAAGACTTCGGCGGGGAAAAACTTGCGCGGGCTGCTGCCCTATCTGGGGCGGTATAAAGGCGCGATTGCCTTCGGGCTGGTTACGCTGGTGTTGATGGGATTGATCGGCAGCATCGTGCCGCTGACCACGGGAATCATCACGGACACGCTGGCGGGAAGCTCCCGGCCATTCGAATTTGTGACGCATGGAGCGAACGACGTTACGCCGCTGAATTGGCTGAGCAACCTGGTGCCTTATTACCAGCCGCACAGCCGGCACACCCTGTTGATTTACGTGTTGATCCTGGTCGGGTGCATCGCGATTAAGGGTGTGATGTCATTCGGCACGCGGTGGATCCTGATTGGAATTTCGCGCGACATCGAATTCGATATTCGAAACGATCTGCTGGACCGCTTGCTACTGATGGAGCCGGAATTCTATGTGCGCAATCGCACGGGCGAACTGATGTCGCGCGCCACCAACGATCTGAATTCCGTGCGTATGGTGCTCGGGCCGGGAATCATGTACAGCGGCACAACGATTGTGACCATGGTGGTGTCGATTTCGGTGATGGTGATTTTGTCGAAATCGCTGACGCTGTGGGTGTTGCTGCCCGCTCCTATCGTGGCCGTGGTGGTGTGGTATTTCGGAAAAATCATTCATGAGTTGTACGAGATTATTCAAGCGGCGCTGGCAACGCTATCGGCGAAAGTGCAGGAAAACCTGTCCGGCGTGCGCGTGATTCGCGCGTACGCACAGGAACAAGCGGAAATTAAAGGATTCGACGAACCGAACCGGGATTACGTGGCCAAGAACGTGAAGCTGATCCGCACGTGGAGCATGTTCATGCCCTCACTGCAGGCCATGATCGGCGTGACGTTCCTGATTGTGTTGTGGCAGGGCGGCTATCGCTTTCTGAACGGCCAGATGTCGCTAGGGTCGCTGATTACGTTCAATACTTATTTGGGTTTTCTGGTATGGCCGATGATCGCGCTGGGTTGGGTGACGAATATCTTCCAGCGCGGAGCGGCGTCGATGGGAAGGTTGAACTATATTTTGACGGCCAAGCCGCAGATAGACGATAAGTTCGCGAAAGTTCCCCAAGGCACACACATTGAAGGCGAAATTGAGTTCCGCAATTTGACGTTCGCGTATCCCACAACCATTTCGGGTAATGGCGCCAACAGTGCGAGTTCGAATGGCCATGGCGCATCGGAATCGCGGCCAGTGTTGAAGAACATCAATCTGAAAATTCCACCGGGATCGACGCTGGCCATTGTGGGCCCCACGGGAAGCGGGAAGACCACGCTGGCGGCGCTGATTGCGCGGCTTTGGGAAGCTCCGGACGGGCAGATTCTGATCGACGGCCGGCCGATCCGGGAATGGCCACTGGAGACGCTGCGGCGGGCGATTGGTTACGTGCCGCAGGATACCTACCTGTTCAGTGAGACGGTGGGCGAGAACATTGCGTTTGGGCTGGACCAGCACGAAGAGCCGCAAATCCTGCAAGCCGCGCAAATCGCCAGCCTGCATGCGGAAGTGGAAGAGTTTGCCGAAGGCTACAAGACCATGGTGGGCGAGCGCGGAATCACATTGTCCGGTGGGCAGAAGCAGCGTTCGGCCATTGCGCGCGCTGTGATTCGGGACCCGCGCATCCTGATCCTGGACGATTCCCTTTCCTCGGTGGACACGCAAACGGAAGAGAAAATTCTGGAGCGGCTGCGCGGGATCATGCGCGGGCGGACCACAGTGCTGATCGCCCACCGAACGTCGACGGTGCGGGACGCCGATCAGATCGTGGTGGTGAAAGACGGCGCAATCATCGAATCCGGAACGCACGAAGAATTGCTCGCGCATGGCGGATACTACGCCGATTTGTACCAGAAGCAGTTGCTGGAAGAAGAACTCGAACGAGCATGAGCAACATTCACGAAGAAGAAGCGCTCGGCAAGGCCTACGATTCGCACTTGATGAAGCGGTTGCTGGAGTATATGCGGCCGTACAAGTGGCGCGTGATCTTCGCCTTGGCGCTGGTGGCAGTCGTAACGCCGCTGGAACTGGCGCCGCCGGCATTGTTCGGGAAGGCCATCGACAAATACCTGGTGCCAGGCGCGGGACATCACGTCAGCTTGCAGGACGCGCGACATGGGCTGGTGCTGATCAGTGCAATCTGGTTGCTGGTGATCGCGTTTGATTTTCTGGCGCAGTACATCCAGATCCGCATCATGCAGCGCGTGGGCCAGCAGACGATGTACGACATGCGCGCGGAAATTTTTGGCCGGCTGCAGCGATTGCCGATGTCTTACTTCGACCGCAACCCGGTGGGGCGCTTGATGACACGCGTGACCACGGACGTCGACGCCTTGAACGATCTGTTTGCCGCTGGCGTTGTGACCATGATCAACGATTTCTTCCTGCTCGTGGTTATGGCTGTCGTTCTGTTCGTGATCGATGCCAGGCTCGCATTGGCGGCATTGGCAGTCTTGCCGTTTATTTTTGTGGTGACCATCGTCTTCCGGAAATATGTGCGCGATGCGAACCGCAAAATCCGCACGGCGATTGCACGCATTAACGCGTTTCTGCAGGAATACATTTCCGGAATGAGCGTCGTGCAACTGTTCAATCGCGAACGCAAGGCGCGAGAAGAATTTACCAGACGGAATAAAGACAACATGCTGGCGTGGCGCGACGCCATCCTGGCCTATGCCGTTTTTTATCCCGCCGTGGAATTCCTCAGCTTCGCCACGATCGCCTTGATTTACTGGACTGGTGGAATTCGCATTCTGCACGGCACTTTGACATTGGGCATTTTGACGGCGTTCACCATGTACGCGCAGCGGTTTTTCCGGCCGATTCAGGACTTGAGCGAAAAATTCAACATTTTGCAATCGGCGATGGCCGCCTCGGAGCGCATTTTCAAACTGCTGGACGAGCCGATCTCCATCGAATCGAACCCGAACGCGGAAAAATTGATTTCGCCGCGCGGGGAAATCGAGTTTCGCAATGTGTGGTTCAGTTACAAGCAGAGCGAGGAACTTGCCGACGAGGATTGGGTGCTGCGCGACGTCTCGTTCCGCATTGCTCCGGGCCAGACTTTCGCGATTGTCGGCCACACCGGCGCGGGAAAAACGACGCTGATCTCCCTGCTGTTGCGCTTCTACGATATTCAGCGCGGGCAAATCCTTCTGGACGGAATCGATATTCGCCTGCTCGATCTGCAGGAACTGCGGCGCCAATTCGGAATTGTGCTGCAGGATCCGTTCCTGTTCACGGGCACGATCGAGAGCAACGTGCGGCTCGGTACCGCAGGAATTACGCGCGCAAACGTGGAGCACGCGCTGGACGAAGTTGGACTTGGCGACTATGTACGATCGCTGCCGCAGGGCGCTTCGACGGAAGTGAACGAGCGCGGTTCCACGCTTTCCGTGGGCCAGCGCCAACTGATCAGTTTCGCGCGCGCGCTAGCGCACAACCCACGCTTCCTGATTCTGGACGAAGCCACGTCGAGCGTGGACACCAAAACAGAATTGTTGATTCGCGAAGCTTTGGGTCGGCTCTTATCCGGCCGCACCGCGCTGGTGATCGCGCACCGCCTCAGCACCATCCAACACGCCGACCGCATTCTGGTGTTCCATAAGGGACGGTTGCGCGAAGAAGGCGCGCACCAAGAACTGCTGGCGCAACGCGGCATTTATTACCGGCTGTACCAGCTGCAATACAAAGAGCAGGAGTTGCACAACGGCAATGGCGTTCACAACGCGCCGGGCACTCCCGCATTGCCGGCTCCTTTGCCCGCCAGGGACTGAACGAATCCTTTTCGATGCCGCCCATGCCCTTACTTCTTTCCGCCGGCGAAGCTTCCGGAGACATGTACGCGGCCCAACTGGCCACCGCGCTGAAGGCTCGCCTGGATGTGCAGCTTTTCGGCATGGGCGGAGTGCAGATGCAGGCCGCCGGCGTGGAACTGGTGACCAACTACGAAGAAGTCGCCGTCGTGGGCATCACCGAAATCATGAAACATCTGCCGTCACTGCTGAAGGCGATGGACCGCATCGTCACCGAAGCTGAGAAGCGCAAGCCTGCTTTGGCGATCCTTACCGACTTTCCCGGCTTTCACCTGCGCCTCGCGCGAAAGCTGAAGCCCAAAGGCATTCGCAACGTGTATTACATCTGCCCGCAGTTTTGGGCCTGGCGGCCGTGGCGCGCGAACTTGATCCGGCGGCGCTTCGAAAAGGCGCTATGCATCTTTCCGTTTGAAAAGGACTTCTTCAGCAAAGCCGGAATTGCCACGGAATTCATCGGGCATCCCCTGGTTGGCGCGGTGCAAGCAACGAAGGACCGCCGCCAATTCTGCGAATCGCACGCGCTGGTGGCCGGGCGACCGGTGGTCACGGTGCTGCCGGGTAGCCGCAGCGCTGAACTGGCGCATCATTTGCCCGTGCTACAAGAGGCTTGCGCGCGCATTCACGCCAAAATGCCGGTGCAAATTGTGGTGGCCGCGGCGCACGCGAAAGACACAGCCTTGTTGAAGACCGGTTGGCCTCAGGGGCTAAAACCTTGCGTAGTGGAAGGCGAGACTTACAACGCCCTGGCGGCGGCCGATGCCGCCATTGTATCCAGCGGCACTGCTACCGTAGAGGCGGCGCTTCTGGATGCGCCCATGGTGGTGGTCTACCGGGTGTCACCGCTGACAGCCACCCTGGCGAAGCCGTTGGTGCGCACGCCTTATTTTGCGATGGTCAACCTGATTGCGGACAAAAAGTTGGTGCCGGAGCTTGTGCAGAATCACTTCACACCGGATCGCGTGGCCGGCGAGGTCCTACAGCTTTTACAGGACCCCAACGCACGCCGGACCATGCGGGCGGGACTAGCCGAGGTACGGACGCGCCTGGGACCACCCGGGGCGGTGAACCGGGCGGCGGATGCCATTGCGGATTTATTGGGGCGGAGCGCTGGCAACGCTTCTTGAGCCCTTGTTATCCTATATAGGGATTCCCCGTGTGTGAACTTGAAAGGACGTCGATGACCTTTCGCCGATGGACCTGGGCTTGGTGTGCGGCCGCCATATTCTCTTTGTGCGCAGTGGTGAACGGTGCCGCGCAGGCTCCGTTGCAGTCCGTGCAAATTCAGCAAGGCCCCCAACAACAACAGCAAGTACCGAGCTTCCTTGCGGACAAATACGACGTATCGGCGTACCTGGACACCGTGGCGCAGGGGATCAACGCGGTGGCCAAAGTGGAATTCCGCGCGCAGGAAGTCTCGCAAATCGTCAGGGTAGAACTGCACGAAAACCTGGAAGTGCGAGACGTAAAAGGGGGAGACGGCAAAGTGCTGCCATTTCAGCGCGAGCCGCAGAACCCGTTGTATCTGGTGGTGACGCTGCCATCGCCGGTGCCCACCGGACAGACCGTTTCGCTGACATTTACGTATGGTGGGTTGCTGGCGAATGAAGAAAACAGCCCGGTCCCCAATATACGGATGGCGTCGGTCAACAAGGACTGGTCGTATCTGCTGCTGCCTGGGCGATGGTTTCCACTGACAAATTTTCCGTCGAACCGCTACAGTGCCATATTTAAGTTGAACGTGCCTGATACCGTGGCCGTGGCCGGCACGGGAAAAGCGGAAGCGCCCCAGCCAATGCCGATGCGTTCTCCAGCAGAAGGCAAACGGCTGATGTACACCTTTCACGGGGATAAGCCGGAGCCCTACGGTTCCTTCGTGATCGGGCCGCTGCAACTGAATCCCAAAGAGGCGGAAAATATTAATGTGGCTGTGTACGCGCCGCCCGCGCAATCCACGAAGGCCCAGGAATTCGCGAATGAAGTGGCGCACCAGGAAGTTATTTTCTCAGACATGTTCGGAGAGTTGCCGGAACAGGATTTGACCGTGGTGCAGTTGCCGGACGGAACACTGCGAGACTTTGCCGGCCCCGGAGTAGTGATGCTGTCGCACCGCATCTGGGATCCAAAGATAAGCGACCGGATACTGAGCCAGTTGGTAGCTTCGCAGTGGTGGGGCGTTGGCGTTTTGCCGGCGAGCACCGCCGATGTGTGGATCACCGACGGGCTGGCGCGCTATTCCGAGGAGCTTTACGCGGAACAGGCCATCGGCAAAGAGGCTGGGCTGCGCGCGATTGACGAGTTCGCGGTCGGCGCGCTTATGTTTGACAACTCGGCGCCCGTAGCACAATCGGCGCGGTTGGTTCCTTATTCTCCCGAATATCGCTCCGTAGTGATGAACAAGGGAGCGATGCTCTTTCACATGCTGCGAGCGCAGATGGGAGATTCCGGGTTCAAGGATGTGCTGCACCAGTTTTACGCAAAGTATCAGGGAAAGACGGCCACAATCGCGGACTTCGAAGCCCTGGCGGTCGCGCGGGGCAATGCGAGCACAAAGCAGGGAGCCGATCCACCGAACCTGAAGGGCTTTTTTGCGCAGTGGCTGAATTCCACCGGAATTCCGGAATTCTCCTTGGATTATGTGGTTTATCGCACGCGTAAGGGTTTCCGTGTGATCGGCAAAATCAAGCAGCCGATTGACACGTTCAGCATGCCGATGCAAATCCGCATCGACACCGAAGGAAATCCAGAAACCAAGACGGTGGAAGTGGCGGGAACGGAATCTCCGTTCGAAGTGGAGACATTCGGCAGGCCGAAGCCGGGCGGGATTCACGTCGACCCTAACAACACGATCCTGAAGAGCACGCCGGCGCTGCGGGCGCGGGCGGCGATTGCGCGCGGCGAAGAGCTGGCCGAAGTGGGCAAGTATTACGATGCCGTGCAGCAGTATCAGCGGGCGTTGAGCATCCAGCCGAATCGTTCGCTTGCGAATTTCCGCATGGGCGAAGCATTTTTCTACCAGAAGAATTACCAGGCGTCGGCGAATGCCTTCCGCTCAGCTCTGGAGACGGTGCCGGAGCCGTCGGAGAAGTGGACCGAGGTTTGGAGCCACATTTATCTCGGCAAGATTTTCGACTTGCTGGGTCAGCGCGAACGCGCGCTGCATGAATACGACAAAGCGCGGCAGACCAATGACAATACAGGTGGCGCCCAGCAATATGTGGAAGCGCTAATCAAGAAGCCCTACACCGAAGGCGCACAGGTACAAGTGAGCGCCCCTGCGACCGGAACTCCCGCGGACTCCAAGGGCGGCAACACGGATATTCCGCAGCCCGCTTCGGGCGACAAGCCGGTGCTGAAGAAGCCGTCGTCGAATTAACAAGCCAGCCAGGGCTGACCTAAGACAAATGTAAAAACTGTACTCCGCCGCTCGCTAGCCAGGAACAAATGAGCTGCGAACTGCGTAGTAGTGGTAGTGAGAGAACAGGCGGAAATGTGTGTCCGCTGGCTCGGATGCTCTAGGCGGTTCGACGAGGGGGTGAATCCAAATGAATTCATGGCGCTGGCTGCGGGTTTTGCCGTTTGTTTCACTGAGCGCGATTTTATCTGGCTTCGTTGTCAGGGCGGACACACCGTCGAACGCGAAGGCAGCGGCATTTCACAAACCGGACAAGACAACGATTGCGGAGCTGGAGCAGCAGGTGCCCGTTCTCTTGAAAGAAGGCACGGTGCCCGGCGCCTCGCTTGCCTTGATCCGCGGCGGGAAAACATATTGGGTGCATGGGTTTGGAGTGAGGGACGCAAAGAGCGGGCAACCGGTGGTTGAGGATACGATTTTTGAGGCTGCGTCGCTAAGCAAGCCCGTGTTCGCGTACGGCGTGCTGAAACTGGTCGATCAGGGGAAGTTGGACTTGGACGCACCGCTCTCTAAATATTTGCCAAAGCCGTATATCGAAGGCGATCCGCGGTTGGACAAGATTACCGCACGGTATGTGCTGAGTCACAGAACAGGATTTCCCAATTGGCGTCCCGATGCTGGTTTGACGATTCACTTCACGCCCGGGGAACGCTTCAGCTATTCAGGTGAAGGATTTGTTTACTTGCAGAAAGTGGTAGAGCAGATCACCGGCGAACCTTTGAACCAGTACATGACAGAAGCAGTCTTCGCTCCGTTGGGTATGCACAACAGCAGTTACGTGTGGCGTCCGAATTTCGACGCGCTGACGGCAATGCCTCATAACGCGGCCGGACTGGTGGGAGACAAAGGCAAACCGAAAGATGTAAATGTTGCGTCCAGCCTGCAGACCACCGCCGGGGATTATGCGTTGTTTGTGGAGGCGTTGCTCGATGGAAAAGGATTGAAGCCAGACACACTGCGGGAAATGGAGAAGCCGCAGATTGCCGTTAATCCGGAATGCACGAATTGTACAGAGACCGCTCCGAAGGAACTTTCGAAGAGCGTATTTTGGGGACTCGGCATCGGCATTCAGGAAACGGCGCAGGGAGAATCGCTGTGGCATTGGGGCGACAACGGGGAATTCAAGGCTTACGTAGTGGCTTATCCCAAACAGAAAATCGGCGTGGTTGTGTTCCTCGATGGCGAAAATGGGCTGTCGATCATCGGCGAACTTTTGCAAACGGCCATTGGGGGCCAGCAACCGGCGCTGGGCTGGGTGAAATACGACAGGTACGATTCGCCATCGATGCAGTTCGCGAAAACTGCGCGGGAAAAGGGCGCAACCGAGGCCATCAATCGGTTCCGGCCGGAACTGGTGCGCGGCGACATTTCCGAAAATTCCATCAATTCGACGGGTTATCAATTATTGGCAACGAAGAAATTGCAGGACTCGATCCGGATTTTTCAGCTGAATGTGGAATTGCATCCGCAATCGTGGAATGTATATGACAGTTTGGCTGAAGCGTACATGAACGACGGCGAAAAGGTCTTGGCGATTCAGAATTACAAGAAATCGCTGGAGCTGAACCCCAAGAATGGCAACGCAACGGAGACGTTGAAGAAGTTGGACGGGAATTAGGACGTCTTTCGCACACTGCGCACGCTGGAGTACCCCACCCACCGGTTTTGTGAGGGTGGGTCTTGGGGTTCCCCGCCTACGATGGCACCCACTTGGAAGCTTAGAGCGTAGCTTAGGACGAAGCTTAGGGGGAAGTTTAGGGGGTCGGAGCTTCAGCTCCGAAATTCAGCATCAGGAAATCTGGGCTTTAGCCCCTGAGGACAGTCCTCTCTTACTGGACCAGCTTGCCGTCCGTATCGCGGATTTCCGTCTTGCCCAGGTTTAGCTTTTTCATGTCGGCCTCGATTTTGGCGCGGTCGCCTACGGCGAGGACTGTGATCTTATCGGGTTGAATGTATTTCTGGGCGGCAGCCTGAGCTTGTTCAGCAGTGACCGCGTAAATCTGCGCCGGCAGTAGCGAAAAATAATCCAACGGTAGGTCGTAAACGTAGATGTCGGAAAACACGCCCACGGTTTCCGCGGCATGTTCGAAACGCCCAGGAAGCGATTGTGCCACGGCGTCCTTAGAAGATTTGAGCTCCTCGGCGGTCATTGGCGCGTCGCGCATGCGCCGCAATTCCTTGAAGACTTCGGTGGTGGCCGGCGCGGTCGCGTCGGTGCGCACGTCGGAATAAACGATGAACGGCCCCGGCGCGATATGGTAGTTGAAGACAGAACCTGCGCCATAAGTATAGCCGTGCTCTTCGCGCAGGTTCATGTTGATGCGACTGGAGAAAAGCCCGCCGAGCGCCGAATTCATCACTTCGAGTTGCGGATAATCCGCAGTCGAGCGCGCGGGACCGAGAGAGAAAAAGATCAACGTGGTCTGCGGGGCTTCGGGGCGGTCCACGAGGATGAGCTTGGCGTCAGAAGCTTGCAGCGAGCCTCGGTTAGCTTCCGGCGTGGCCACGCCCTTCCACTGGCCGAATTGCTTTTCGAGCAGCGGCTTCAGCTCCGCCAATTTCATATTGCCGGTGACGATGAGCGCTGCATCGCCGGGAAGATAGTTTTGCCGCCAGAATGCGGACAATTCTTCGCGTTTAACGGATTTCAAAGACTCCGCGGTGCCAATGTCCGGATAACCGTACGTATATTTCGGCCCGTACAACGCGATGGAGTAAACACGCGTGGCCACCGAAAACGGATCGTCCTTCTCCTGCACCAGCGCCGCTTCCCGCTCGGAGCGAACACGATCGATTTCTTTTTCCGGAAAAGTGGGATGCAAGACAACATCCGCGAGCAATTCCAGCAGCGCCGGGAAATTTCGCGTTAGAGATTCCGATCCGACGCGTGAAGAATCCATCATTGCATGCGTGTCCACCGTTGTGCCGAGATCAGCAGCACGATCGGCGATCTGCAAGGCAGAGCGCGTGTCAGTGCCCTGTTGCAGCATGCGCGCGGTGAAGCTGGCGAGGCCGGGATCATCAATGGGATTGGCTCCAGTGCCACGCCGAAACACTAGGCTGGCGGCGACGAGCGGCAGCCCCGGTCGTTCGCTATAGAGAATCGTGAGGCCATTCGAGAGCCGGAATTTTTCTGGGACCGGAAGATGCGGCACCACCTCCGGACCGGGAGTTGGCGGTTTGTCGCGCCAGGCGGCATCGGCATTCACGGCTTCGCCGCCTGCCTGCGCGGTACCCTTGGCCTCCGCCGGGGGCGTGGGCACTTCGGCGCCAAGATCCTGCTTACCTGGCACGGCGTAAACAACCACGCGCTGATTCGGATTCAACTGAGTTTTGGCAAAAAACTGCACGGCATCCGGCGTCGCGTTTTCGTAGCGCGCCAGATCGGCGGCCAGAAAATCCGGCGTGCCGAGATAATGGTTGTAGCTGCTCAGAAGGTCAGCGACCCCATTCAGAATTTCCAGTCCAGAGATAGTCCGCGTCTCAATTCCGTTTCGCGCGCGCTCCATTTCTTCCGCGGTCGGCCCGGAGGTGCGAAACGCATCAATCTCGTCGTTGATGGCTTTTTCCAGAACTTCGGGCTTAACGCCGGGGCGAGCGGTGGCCTGAATCTGGAACACGGAGTTTAGCGTTAAGGATTGCTGGTTCGCCTGCACATCCAGCGCGAGTTGTTTTTCGTAGACCAGCTTCTTGTAGAGGCGGCTGGATTTCCCTCCGCCAAGCGCGTCCGCGGTGATGTCGGCTTCGGCATCACCGGGTTTGAAGATTGGCGAGGTGAGCCACGCGAGATAGACTCGCGGGAGTTGCACGTTGTCCTGGACCACAGTGCGGCGCTCGGTAGCGATCGGCGGCGTGACCACTTTTACGCGAGGCACTTCCGGGCCGCTCTTCAGCGGTCCGAAATATTTTTCGACCAGTTGCCGCGCCTTGGCAGGATCGAAATCGCCGACAATCGTCAGGCTGGCGTTATTCGGCGCGTAATACAGTTTGAAGAAATTCCGCACGTCTTCGAGTCTGGCGGCCTGAATATCCGCGTGCGAGCCGATCACCATCGGGTAGTACGGATGGTCCTTGGGAAATAATTCGTGGAACACGGTTTCCTGGGCGATGCCGTACGGCGCGTTTTCGTAGCTCTGCCGGCGCTCGTTGCGAACCACGTCCTGCTGATTGGACAGATTGGCCTGGTCCAGTTTGTCCGGAAGATAACCCATGCGATCGGATTCCAGCCATAGCGCGAGTTCGAGCTGACTGGAAGGCAGCGTTTCGTAATAGTTGGTGCGATCGAAGCTGGTGGTGCCGTTGAAATCGGAAGCACCAGCAGCTTCTAGATAGTGGGCATGCGAACTTCCGGGGACATGCTTCGAACCTTCAAACATCATGTGCTCGAAAAGATGTGCAAAGCCAGTGTGGCCAGCCGTTTCGTTGGCCGCGCCCACGTGATACCACAGATCGACCGCGACCAGCGGCAGGCGATGATCTTCGGAAAGAATGACCTCGAGGCCATTGTCGAGTTTATAGCGCTGAAATTTCAGCTCGGGGATTTGCAGCGGCACGGGCTTGGCGGCGGGAGTTTGCGCGGGGACAGGAGCGATCGAAACAATCGAGTGACAAATTAGCGCATAAAATCGCATGGTTATTTTCATGGGGGAAATTATCTCAGAAAGCTCGCCGCGATGCGGCCCAAAGTAAAACTAGATGCCCGATAGGCCTGTGAGGCTGACGGGACGTTGGCCTTTTTGGTGAATCAGAACCTGGAAGCGTTCGCCCATGCCTTCGGGAAAGATTAAGGTTTTAAGCTGGAGCCGCGCGCGAACGCGTTCGGTTTCGCTTGCGTCATCATCATAGAGATCGGCGAATTCGTTTCTCTGGCCCAAGGCGAGAAGAAAGGCGGTCTGCGACACCAAACCTAGCGTGGATAGGCTTGCGCGCTCGCCCCAAAGGCGCATGGCCGTGAAATTTACGTGGGCCGTCAAATCCTGCTTCCCTGGCGCAGCGAAATATTCTTCGCTGGCGCGATGATTGGCGTAGGCAAGTACGGTACCGGCCATGTGATGAGCATCGAACAGTTCAGAGGCTTCGTGGCCGTAGTCGATGGTGAGCACGAAACCGCGCTCCAGCCGGCGGCCAATCTCCATGATCCAGTCGCAAGCTTCCAGGGCGGCTTCAGCTTGCTGTCCATCGATCAGCGTGATCCCCTGCGCGGCAAAATATTCGGAAACGGCGCAGGTGGAGAGCGGCATGTGCACTTCCGAAAATGTAGCGCCATCGCTGGTCACAAAGATTTCCTGAAGCTCGCCCTCTTGTTGAATGACGCGGTGAACCGGGAGCGCGTCCAGCAACTCATTCGAAAAAACACAGCCAACAGGGATTTTCGCGGGCATCTCGATGGTCGTTTGGCAGCAATCCTTGGCGATATGCGGGGCGAGCCGTGAGGCGAGCTGGGCGCAACGTGCCGGCGATCTTTCGACCGCCACATAGTGGAGCGCTTGGTAAAAGTCCGGCAGCTTCGTCTCGGCAAAATCCAGAATGTGCGCGGCAAGGCGGCCAGTGCCTGCGGCGGCTTCGACCAGATAAAACTTCGTCGGACGTTCCAGTTGTTCCCACATTTCCGCGAATTGACGCACGAGCAAGCGGCCGAAAATCGCGTGAACATCGACGCTGGTGTAGTAATCGGCGAAGCGGCGTGCTTCCGGCTGGCTGTAGTAGCCATGCAGGGGATGATAAAGACACTCGCGCATATATTCCGCAAAGGTGATCCGACCGAAGCGGCGAATGCGCTCGGCAAGCAGCGCAGCAAGCGGCGTCACGCGCCAGTGGCTCCTGCGGCGAGATCGCTTTGCAACTTGTCCCAGGTACGCTGGAAGGTGTCGCAAGAGCGCTCGTCGAATAGGACGAAATAAATTGTTTCGAGTGAAGTTTCGCCCTTGAGGTGCCCCGCAGCTTCGGGGAGCATGATTTGCGCGCACTCGTCGATGGGAAATCCGGAAACGCCGGTGCCGATGGCGGGAAAAGCGACACTTTTCAGCTTGCGGTCTGCCGCCAGGCGAAGGGAGTGCGCCGTGGAAGTGCGCAAGGATTTGGCGGTAGTACGCTCGCCGCCCAGGCTCATGCTGGCGGCATGAATTACAAAACGTGTTTTGAGTTTCCCTGCGCCAGTGATTACCGCATAGCCGACGGGGATGCTCCCAATTTCATAGCATTCTTTTTGTATCGAATCGCCGCCCTTACGCAGGATCGCTCCGGCAACTCCGGCGCCCAGCATCAGGTCGTTGTTGGCGGCATTCACGATGGCATCGGTTTCCATTTCCGTGATGTCGCCCTGCTGGATGACGATGCGTTTGCTGATGGCCTTCATGATTCGCTCTCTGGCCGGGGCGCTCTAGGATTTGCCGTCGTGCTGATCGTGCTGCGTGTAATCATACACGCCGCGTCCCGATTTCCGGCCGAGGCGGCCTTCGGCGACATATTGCTTGAGCAGCGGACTGGGACGATATTTTTCGCCGAGCGTTTGATGCAAATATTCGAGGATTTTCAGCCGTACATCGAGGCCGACCAGGTCAACCATTTCGAATGGGCCCATGGGATGATTCAGGCCAAGCTTGAGCGCCTCATCGATGTCGGCCGCGGAGGCCACACCCGCTTCAAGCATGGCGAAGGCTTCGTTGCCGATAAGTGCGTTGATACGTGAGGTGATGAAGCCGGGCGACTCGTGCACCATTACAGTTTCTTTTTGCATGCGATGCGCAACGTCGACGGCGGTGGCCACCGTTTCGTCCGAAGTATGCGAAGTGCGGATAATTTCCACCAGGCGCATCTTGGGCACGGGATTAAAAAAGTGCATGCCGAGGCAGCGATCGCGCGAATTTAAACTGCCTGTGAAGTCGCTGATAGAGAGCGAGGAAGTGTTGCTGGCAAAAATAGCGCCGGGCTTGCCGACACGATCGAGCAGCGCGAACAACTGTAGCTTCATTTCCAATTCTTCGGGGACAGCTTCGATGATCAACTCGGCATCGCGAACGGCCTCGCCCATGGCGGAGCACGTGCGGATGCGTCCAATTGCGGCGTCGAGCGCAGCGCCTTCGACTTTGCTGCGCTTCACTCCTTCCGCCAACGCATCTCGAATCCACGCGATGGCTATGTCCAACGCGGCTTCGTTCACATCCTGAAGCAGCGTTTCGAATCCGCCAAGCGCGGCAGCATAGGCAATGCCGCGGCCCATTGTGCCCGCGCCAATCACCGCGATGGTTTTCACTTCCACGCGATCCTCCTGAAGGCGAAGACCATTATTTGCGTAATTTGCGGTAAGCGGCCTCGTCGAAGCCGACGATGATCTGCGAGCCGGAAACAAGAAGAGGCCTGCGAATCAGGTTGGGCTCTTTGGCCATAAGCTTCAGGGCTTCCGGACGCGCTGGGGTATGTTTGGCCATGTCGCGCGTGCGGTAGAGCTCGTTGCGGGTATTCAGAAAACCTTTATAGTCACGAGCGCCGATCAACTGATCGAGTTCGGATTCGCTGAGGCGATCGGCGTCCAGATCGCGCGCCGTGAAATCGATTTTCAATTCCTGCAAGAGAGCTTTCGCTTTGCGGCAGGTGGTACACGAGGGCTTTTGGTAGAACGTAATTTTCGAAGCAGCCATGTTCTTCTCTCAGTGAAATGAAATCAATAGCGGGGAACTTTGGGATCGATTTCCAGCGACCAGCGATCGATGCCTCCGGCCATGGATTTGGCGGACTTGACGCCCTGCGCGCGCAGCCAGTTGGCCACATCCATGCTCCTCATTCCGTGGTGGCAGAAGCAAATCACGTCCTCGTCGGTGTCGAGTTTCTGAAGATTCGCGGGAATCGTTCCCATGGGAATGAGTATCGCGCCCTCGATGTGGCAGATGGCATACTCGTGCGGTTCGCGCACATCGATAAGCATCATTTTTTCGCCGCGGTCCAGCCGCTGCTTCACGTCGCTTGGCAGAATTTCCAGGTCGTTCATTCACACTCCTTCGTTCACATATCCATCTTACACAGCCCACGGTCTTACTTATGGCCGGAAAGCATGCCACTTAAAACCGCGATCATCATGAACAACATTACGCCGACACCACGCAGCCGAAGATGAGACCAATCAGCTTGGCTGCGCGATGCGGCGCCATGAGAGCAACCGTCTAGCAATTACTGGATCGACCCCTTGGGCGAAATCCACTGCTTCTCAATGGCCTGGATTTCGTTGACCATAGTCAGATCCTCGGGTTGCGGCAGCATGTTGTGCAGATGCTGCCGGTAGTCTTCTTCGTTCAGCAATTCGCCAGTGACGCTATACGGTTGACGCGCGTGTTCGCCGATATAGCGATTGAATTTCACGTCGGGCACGTAGAGCTTGGGGTGGCCCGTGGGGACATTTTTGTTGATCATGTCCACAAGCTTTACGCATTCCTGCCGGTAGAGCTCGCGGCTGTGTTCGTTCATGCGCTCCAGGTTAGCGTCCGCCTGCGCAGTCGGTTCGTCGTAGCGGCCCTTCAAACCCCACACATAAAACCAATGCGCGGAACTGGAGCGATCGACGCCAAATAGATCAAGGCTCACCGGTATCCACTTGTTGATATATTTCTGTATGATCTGCTGCGGCACGACGCCGGCTTTGACGATGCGCTTGATGCCGTCTTGCCCGGTGCCCAGATGGAAAGATTCTTCCTTGAGCATGGGAATCATGGATTGCGCAAGCGGCGCAAAGCCAGAAAAGCTCAGCATCGTGAGCTGGTACTTGCCATCGCGATCGACAAAATCCGTGTACACGAAAAAGTCCAGCCAGTTGTTAACGTCCTGGTTGAAAGCGCCCAGCAACCGCTTCTGATCGAACGCGCGGCGCTCCAACATTTTTTGCGCTTCCACGCGGCCGCTGTAGCCGAAATGATTCATCAGCAGGTAGCACATCTGCCAGCCATGGCGCATTTCTTCAGTGACCACGCGGCAGAGCGACTGCCGATCGTGTTCGCTGGGAGCGGTTTCGAAAAGGCGGCGCTGCTGCTCGACGGAAGCAAATTCCGTATCGCCCTGGTAGACGATCAGATTCAACAACGCGTCGCGCATGCGTTGATCTGGAATCTGCATGACCTTTTCCCACTTGGGGCGGCCCTTGTACGCGCCGAATTCGATTTCGTTCGAACGCGTGGGGCCGAATTTCGCTTCAAACTGGTAGTTGGCAATTTCCGGATAGGCCACGCCGATATCCTTTTGCCAAACACGAAACAAGTCGACCCAATCGTCGAATGTGGATAAGCGAGTTGCCGGCATACTTCAACCTCCTGGAAGCGAACTTTTTCTTACGCGCCGGCCTGCTACGAGGCGCAGCGAGTCAACACAACTTCTCCATCACTCTCCGCGAAAAATAGGCGGGCGTTTTTCGTGGAACGCGCGAATCCCCTCCATGCAGTCATGCGAATGGAAGCATTTGAGCTGGTGCTCCACTTCCCTTTCGAGGGCTTCCCGAAGGGCCTGTTCATCACGCGCGAAAATCGTTTGTTTTATCGCGCGAATCGAGAGCTGCGGACCGGTGGCAATTTTTGCGGCCAGGCTCTGTACTTCGGCCTCAAACCGGTCCACGGGGAAAACATGATTTACGATGCCGAGTTGCAACGCCGTTTTGGCGTCGATCATGTCGCCGGTGTAAAAAAGTTCGGCAGCTTTCGAGGGCCCAATTAATTGAGGAAGGAAGTAGGTGCCGCCATAATCCGGAAACAAGCCAACCTTCGAAAAATTTTGGCCAAGGACGGCTTCTTCCACGACAACGCGGATATCCGCCGCCAGCGCGATATTCATGCCCGCACCCGCTGCCGGGCCGTTCACGGCGGCGATGACGGGCTGCGGCATGGTGCGCAATTTCAAGACGGCTTGCATGCCGGAGCGCAGGATGGGACCAATCTCTGTGTCGTCTCCCTTGGCTCGGCCTTCGCCGATTACCGCGAGATCCCCGCCAGCG
>Ga0210385_10001055_pt1 | contig 17453 bp, 14 predicted proteins | sample IncBWH26OmetaG_FD_160107 | JGI IMG/M metagenome (GOLD analysis project Ga0210385, IMG submission 160107) | Forest soil microbial communities from Barre Woods Harvard Forest LTER site, Petersham, Massachusetts, United States - Inc-BW-H-26-O ...
ATCCCAACTCTGATGTGGATCTGTTGCCCGTGCTGTCCTATCGCGATGCCGTGGCGCTCATGCAGGCGCGCCGCGATGTCCGACAATCCGCGATGTACGCGGTTCACCTGGACGTGAGCCCGCCGCAAGGCAAGCCTTTCGCAATGCACGCTCGCGCGGTCAGCGCGGATTTCTTCAACCTGTTTCTGGCGCCGTTCCGCTCCGGCAGTTCCTGGAGTTCATCGGACGAAGCGCATCGCGCGAGGGTTGTGGTTCTCGGTGCGGATCTGGCGCAACGGCTGTTTCCACAGGGGAATGCCGTGGGCAGCGAGCTGAGTCTCGATGAACGCAACTACCGCATCGTGGGAGTGCTGGCACCCTGGAATCCCTCGCCGCGGTTCTACGACATGACCCGTGGCGGCTACGAGGAGCCGGAGGAGCTGTTCATTCCCTTCGCAACGGCGATTGACCGCCAGATCCCGACCGAGGGGATGTTCTTTTGCGATTCCGGGTCGCCCCAGACCTGGTCCGCGAAACTGAATTCGGAGTGCGTGTGGGTCGCGTTATGGGTCGAACTGCCGACTCCCGCGGCGGCACGTGACTATCGGCGACTTCTCTACGATTTCGCGGACGAACAGCGGCGGCTGGGACGCTTCCACTGGCCGCCGGTGGTGCAATTGCCGGATGTGACGACGTGGCTGGTGCGCCAGCACGCCATTTCCGATGAGGCGCGGGTGAGTGCGCTGGTGGCCTGCGGATTTCTCCTCGTCTGTCTCATCAACGTCATCGCGCTGATGCTCGCGAAATTCATGGCACGCTCGAGTGAGCTCGGAGTGCGGCGGGCACTGGGCGCCGCCAAGTCCGACATCATCCTGCAGTGTCTGGTGGAAACCGGCGTGGTGGGAGCGGTGGGCGGCGTACTGGGGCTCGCGCTCACCGCCTTGGGATTGGCGGCCGATCGGGCCTATGTGGCAGGTGATCTGGGCCGCCTCGCGCACCTGGATGAGGGCGCGGTGGTGCTGACACTGTCGCTCGCCGTTGCGGTCACGGTCCTTTCCGGCCTGTACCCGACCTGGCGGGCCAGTGGCGTGCAACCGGCATTGCAACTCAAAGCACAATAGTACCCGCCATGGAAATCGTCTCGATCAGCGCCTCACTACGCCATAACAAGGCCGGCGCGGTGCTCATCGCATTGCAGATCGCGCTCACCGTGGCCATCGTCTGCAACACCCTTGCCATCGTCAAGCAATACGTGGATCAGATCGAGCGTCCCAGCGGCATCGACGAACCCAATATCTTCACCCTGCACAACCAGTGGCTCGGTGAGCCGCCGGACCTTGAAGCCAGGGTACAGGGCGATCTGGCCGCCCTGCGCTCGTTGCCGGGCGTCGTCGGTGCCGAGTCGGGCAGCGGTTTTCCGCTCAACGCGGGGGGTACCAGCGGGTTTTTCAGCCGTCATCCGGATCAACATTACGACGACGCATGGAACACGGCCGTGTACTACGTTGATGAACAGGGACAGGCCGCATTTGGCGTAAAGCTCGTTGCCGGTCGCTGGTTCCGGGCGGACGAGATCGGCGTTCAGCATCCATCCGACCCCAACATTCCCGCCGTCATGATCATCACCCAGTGGGCGGCGCGCTTTTTCTTCCCTGACGGCAATGCGGTGGGACAGGTCCTGTACCTGGCCAGTCCCACGCCCAGCCGGGTTGTCGGGGTCGTCGAGCGCATCGAGACGCCGTGGGCGGGTATGCGGCATATGGACGGCTTCGTCGAGCGATCGGCATTCCTGCCCTATCGCTTCGTGAACAACGGACTGTGGTACGTCGTGCGCACCCGGCCGGGACAGCGGGCCGCGGTCATGAAGGCCGCGCAACAGAAACTATTCGCAATGACCCCCGCGCGCATCATCGACAGCGTCACGCCGTTCTCCGAGACGCGCCAGCGCATCTATGCCCGTGGCCGTTCCTCGAGTCTGATGCTGGGCACATTGTCGGTACTGCTGCTGACGGTCACCGCGTTCGGCGTTGTGGGCCTGACGAGCTACTGGGTGGCGCAGCGGCGCCGGCAGATCGGCATGCGTCGTGCCCTGGGCGCCCGGCGTGTCGATATCCTTAGCTACTTCCACACTGAGAACCTTCTGGTCGCCGGCACCGGTGCGGTGCTGGGCATCGGCTTGTGCGTGGCCGGGAACCTCTGGCTGGCGCAGCGCCTGGCGCTGACGCGGGTCGGCGTCGGATACATCGGTAGTGCCGCACTGGTTGTTCTGCTGCTGAGCCAGCTCGCAGTGATCTGGCCAGCGCTGCGTGCGGCCTCGATTCCACCCGCCATTGCGTCGCGGGGCTTGTAGTGCTCGCTTACTTTTTAGAATTGGCATTCCGCAGTCTGCGACGCAACGTTGTGCTCACGGCGCTCATGGTCGCCGCCGTCGGTGTGGGCATCGGCGCATCCATGACCATGCTCACGACGCTGATTGCGATGACGAACAATCCGATTCCGGATAAATCCTCCCAACTGTTCCTGCCACAGATCGACTCGTTCGGAGACGCTTCGCGTACGCACGACATGCGGGACGTTCCCTACGTGCTTCCCTACCGCGATGCCGAGGCGTTCATGAAGGCACAGCTGGGTGTGCGGCAAACGGCCATGTACCCGCTGGCGCTGAATGTAAAGCCGCCGCAGGGAGACCTGTTCGAGGCCAGCGGCAGGGCCACCTACACCGACTTCTTTGCCATGTTCGAAGTGCCATTCCGCAGCGGTGCCCCCTGGGGGCACCGGGAGGATGCGGATCAGGGCAATGTGGTGGTGTTGAGCTCGACGCTCGCGGATCGCCTGTTTCCCGGTGTCGATCCGGTCGGCAGGACGGTCAACCTGGGCAAGCGGGACTACCGCGTGACCGGGGTCGCCGGTCACTGGACGCCGACTCCTCGTTTCTATGACACCAACGCCGGCGGATTCGACGAACCCGAAGACTTCTACATTCCGTTCTCCATAGCCATAGATCGGCAGATTGAAACCAATGAGTACGCCTGCGATGCGACCTCGCTCGCCGCCAACTGGGAGGCCCGACTCAAATCGGATTGCCCCTGGGTTCAATTCTGGGTCGAGCTGCCGCACGCCGCGCAGGTCGACGCGTTCAGGACGTTTCTCCAGAACTACGCCGCCGAGCAGCAGCGGCTGGGAAGATACCCCTGGTTACCCGTGACCGCGCTGTTCGATGTCATGGGCTGGATGGACCACGTGCACGTGGTGCCGAGCCAGGTACGCGTCAATTCGATGATTGCCAGCGGTTTTCTGATTGTGTGTCTGATCAACGCCGTAGGCCTGATGCTGGCGAAATTCTCGAGCCGCGCGGTCGAGCTGAGCGTGCGACGTGCGCTGGGCGCCTCACGCAACAATCTTTTTCTGCAGTGTGTCACCGAATCGATGCTGATTGGACTGCTGGGTGGGCTGCTGGGCCTGGGGCTGACTGCCGTCGGGCTGTCGGCCCTGCGCGCGCTGCGCGGCATCACCAGTCAGGACAGCATCGTCGGTCACCTGGCCTCGTTGAATCTCGAGGTCGTGCTGGTCACCTTCGGCGTTGCGATTCTCGCCACGATCTGTTCGGGCCTGTATCCGGCGCTGCGCGCCAGCCGCGTTCAGCCAGCCTGGCAGCTGAAGGCGCAGTAGCATGGAACTACTGCCGATTCTGCGCACTCTCGGGCGCAACAAGGTCGGCGCCGCGCTGATCGCGCTGCAGATCGCGGTGACCCTGGCGATCATCAGCAACAGCCTGTCCATGATTCAGCAGCGGGTCCGGTGGATGGACCGGCCCACCGGCATCGACGAAGCCAATATCTTCTCCCTGAGCAACACCTGGTCGGCGGACCCGCCGGACCCCAAGGCGCCGATCGAGGCGGATCTGGCCGCACTGCGCTCGCTGCCTGGCGTCATCGATGCCGAAGCGACCAACAACACGCCGCTGCAGGGCTACGAGTGGCACTGGCCGCTGGCGAAGGGCTCCGACCACCAGCAATTCACCGCGTGGACCGCGATCTATACCGTCGATGAGCATGGCCTCGCCGCCTATGGCCTGAATCTCGTTGCGGGACGCTGGTTCACGGCATCCGAGATCGGCGAGATCCATCTGCGGGAGGTCAAGTTCCCCGCCGCGGTGGTCGTGACCCAGACCGTGGCGAACGCGCTGTTTCCGCAAGGCAATGCGCTGGGGCAGATGCTCTATTTTCAGCATGCCGGGTCCAGCCGCATCGTCGGTATCGTCCGGACGATGCAGCGTCCCGGCGATGCGGAGGGCTGGGGAAATCCGTGGCGTGAGTATTGCGTCTTCACGCCGTTTCTGTACGTGAACAACGGGCTCACGTACGTGGTGCGCACGGCGCCGGGCCAGCAGCGGGCGATCATGCGCGCGGCGCCCGCGAAACTGCGGGAAATCACCCATGAGCGCATCATTCAGGATGTCGAACCGTTCTCCGAGATTCGGTTCAGGGCGCACCGCGGCAACCGTTCCACAGTGATGATGCTTGGTGCACTGAGCACGCTGCTGCTTGCGATAACGGCCTTCGGCGTCATCGGCCTGACCATGTACTGGGTGGGACAGCGGCGCCGCCAAATCGGCATGCGGCGGGCGCTCGGCGCCCGCCGGGTCGACATTCTGCGCTACTTTCACACCGAGAACCTGCTGATCGCCGGGACCGGTTGCCTGCTGGGAGTCGCCATGGGGCTGGGCGGCAACACCTGGCTCGCGCAGCGGCTCGAGATCGCGCGGATGACTTTGCTGTATGCGTGTAGCGGCGCGCTGATCGTATTGGTGCTGTGCCAGCTCGCCGTGCTGTGGCCGGCGCTGCGCGCGGCGTCGGTGCCGCCGGCCATCGCGACGCGCGGTCTGTGAGGCACGTAAAGGGCACATGATGCTGCGTTACTATTTCGCTCTCGCGTTTCGCAGCCTCAGGCGCAATGTGCTGTTGACCGTGCTCATGACGGCCGCAGTCGGCGTCGGGATTGGCGCCTGCATGACGACGCTCACCACCCTAATGGCCATGTCGGCCAACCCGATTCCCGACAAGTCCTCGCAGCTGTTCATACCGCAGATCGACCTGTCGGGATACGCATCGGAGCATTACGACGTCAGCAGTCTTGCCAGGGACTTTTCATACCGGGATGCCATGGCGTTCATGGGGGCGCGACTTGGCCTGCGTCAGACGGCGACGTACCCGGTGCAGCTGACTGTGATTGCGCCGCAGGGAGGTCGATTCCAGCAGCTTGGGCGGGCCACCTACGCGGATTTCTTTGCCATGTTCGAAGTGCCCTTTCGCAGTGGCGCCGCCTGGCGATCGAGCGAGGACCAGGATCGCGCCAACGTCGTGGTCGTAAGCAGCAGGCTGGCGGATCGCTTGTTCCCAGGCCGCGAGGCTGTCGGCAGGACCATCACCCTCGGCAGGCGGGACTATCGCATTACCGGGGTCCTTCAGCCGTGGACGCCGATCCCACGGTTCTACGACATAACCTATAACGGCACCCGTGGGGCGTTTGCCGAACCGGAGGACTTCTATCTGCCATTCACGCTCGCAATCGACCGGCAGATACAGACCAATGACTTTGGCTGCGATCCGATGGCGCGCGCGGCCTGGGCCGCACAGCTGGACTCCAATTGCACCTGGATTCAGTTCTGGGTGGAACTGCCAGACGCGGCGTATGTCCGCGGCTTCACCAACTTTCTGCGTGGCTACGCTGTCCAGCAACGCCAGTCGGGGCGACTCCAGTGGGTGCCCCTCACTGCCCTGCATGACGTGATGGATTGGTTGGATCTGCAGCATGTCGTGCCGGAGCAAACACGCGTCGATTCCATGATTGCCGGCGGCTTCCTGCTCGTGTGCCTGATCAACGCCGTTGGGCTGATACTGGCAAAGTTTTCCTCCCGCGCCGGGGAGCTGAGCGTACGGCGCGCGCTGGGCGCCTCGCGAACCGATCTGTTCCGGCAGTGTCTCGCGGAGACCTGGATGATCGGACTGTTCGGCGGGGTGCTCGGTCTTGCGCTGACGGCGGCGGGTCTGTCGGCGCTGCGCGCCCTGCGCGGGGTCTCGGCGCAGAGTGTCACCGGGCATTTGACCGCGCTGAACCCGCAAATGGTACTCATCACCTTGGTCGTATCGTTGATCGCGACTGTGGGTGCGGGTCTGTATCCGGCGCTGCGCGCCAGCCGCGTCCAGCCGGGCTGGCAACTGAAGTCGCAATAGGCCAGGGCGGGCAAGCGGATGGATCTGGAGATCATGCCTATTCTGCGGACCCTCGGCCGCAACCGGATCGGCGCCGTGCTCATCGTGCTGCAGATCGCCATCACGCTGGCGATCGTCAGCAACTGTCTGTCGCTGATCCAGCATCGCGTGCTGTGGATGGATAGACCCAGTGGGATCGATGAGGCCAACATTTTTTCACTGAACAACACGTGGGACTCCGATCCACCGGACCTCAAAGCCCGCATTGAAGGAGATCTTGCGGCGTTGCGTTCCCTGCCCGGTGTCATCGATGCCGAAGCGACGAGTTACACTCCGCTGTCGGGCTTTGAACGGGCGTGGCCGCTGGCGACCAGACCCAACCAGCATGATTCCGGGGCAAGCGCCTGGGCCGCGGCCTACCCGGTGGACGAGCACGGTCTTGCGGCCTTGGGCGTGAAACTCATCGCGGGGCGTTGGTTCTCGGCCACCGAGGTGGGCGAGATACGTGATCGCGAAATCAAATTTCCGCCCTCGGTGCTGATCACGGAGCGGATCGCGAACAAGTTCTTTCCAGGCCGCGATCCGCTTGGCCAGTTGCTCTACTTCGAGCATACCGATGGTTCCAGCCGCATCGTGGGCGTGGTCCAAAGGATGCAGCGTCCATCGGATGCGAGTGCGTGGTCGAATCCCGATGCGGAAAACTCGATCTTCATCCCGTTTCAATACGTGAACAACGGCATTCTCTATGTCGTGCGCACCAAGCCGGGTCAGCAGGGCGCGATGATGCGCGCCGCGCCCGTGAAGCTTCTGGAGATGACGCCAGAGAGAATCATCGAGCAGGTGCAGCCGTACTCCGAAATCCGCCGGCAGGCGCACCGTGACAGCCATGCCACGGTCATCATGCTCGGCGTGGTGAGCGCGTTTTTGCTGGCCATCACTGCGTTCGGGATCATCGGACTGACCCTGTACTGGGTGGGACTGCGGCGGCGACACATCGGGATGCGGCGCGCGCTCGGCGCTCGCAGGGTCGAGATCCTGCGCTACTTCCACACGGAGAATTTTCTGATCGCCGCAGTGGGGTGCGGCCTGGGCGTTGCGCTGGGGCTCGCCGGCAATACCTGGCTGGCAACCAGGATCGACCTCAACCGTTTGAGTCTGGTGAATGCATCGCTCGGTGCAATGCTGGTGATGCTGCTGTGCCAGTTTGCGGTACTTTGGCCGGCGTTGCGTGCGGCGTCGGTCGCCCCGGCGATTGCAAGCCGCGGCCTGTAACCCGACATCCGCTACTATGTCGTTCATGCGCACCGTACTCGTGATCGATGACAACCCGGCGGTCGGGACGGCGTTGAGCCTGCTGTTCGGTCTGCATGACATCACGACTTTGACCGCGGCTTCGCCACAGGCGGGCCTTGCGAGCCTGGCAGCGCATCGTGTTGACCTCGTCATCGCCGACATGAACTTCAGTGCCGACACGACGTCGGGCCAGGAAGGGGTGGGGTTGTTCCGGGACATCCGCGCCAGGCATCCGGACCTGCCGGTCATTCTGTTGACGGCCTGGACGCATCTCGAGTCGGCCGTGCAGCTGGTCAAGGCCGGGGCCGCCGACTATATCGCCAAGCCCTGGGACAATGATCGGCTGCTGGCCGCGGTAGAGAACCTGCTGGAACTGTCCGAGAGCGTACGGGAGACCGCCCGCCTGCACCTGGAACGGGAGCAGCAGCGTGCCCGCCTGGCGCAGCACCATGATCTATGTGGCGTGGTCTACGAGTCCCGGGCCATGGCGGCGGCGGTGGAGCTGGCCTGCCGGGTCGCGCGGGCGGAAGTGCCCGTGCTGATCACGGGTCCGAACGGCTCTGGCAAGGAGCGTATCGCGGCCATCGTGCATGCCAACTCGGCGGTGCGGGGCGGCCCCTTCATCGCCGTGAATTGCGGGGCGCTGCCGGCGGATCTGATCGAAGCAGAACTGTTCGGCGCGGAGGCGGGCGCCTTCACCGGCGCGAACCGCGCGCGCGTCGGACGCTTTGAGTCCGCCGACGGGGGCACGCTGTTCCTGGATGAGATCGGCAATCTGCCACTGTCCGGTCAGGTGAAGCTGCTGCGGGTGCTCGAATCGGGACAGTTCGAGCCGCTGGGCTCGAGCCGCACCCGCACGACCCGGGTCCGGGTCATCAGCGCGACGAATGCCGAACTGCCGCAGATGATTCGCCAGGGCGTCTTTCGAGAGGACCTGTACTACCGGTTGAATACCATCGAGATCCCGCTGCCGGCGCTGTCCGCGCGGCCGGCCGATATTCTGCCCCTGGCGCAGCACTTTCTGGGGTCGGATCTCAGTTTGAGTGACGATGCCCGACAGGCGCTGCTGCAGCACGGTTGGCCCGGCAATGTCCGCGAGCTGCGCAATGTGGTGGAACGCGCCCGGCTGCTCGTGACCGGCGGAGAGGTGAAGGTCGCGGACCTGAATCTGCCGCCGCCGAAAGCCTCGGGTACCAACGAGGAGGAGGGTCTGACGCGGGCGGCCCTCGAGGCCAGCCTGCGGGCCGCAGGCGGCAATGTGTCGCGCGCGGCCGCTTCCCTGGGACTGTCGCGACAGGCACTGTACCGGCGGATGGAAAGACTGGGCATGCGCTCCTGAGCGGGACATGAAAATCAGCCTTGATTGGAAACTGGCGCTGCTGATTTTCGCCATGATGCTGGGGAGCGCACTGCTGGCCGTGATTCTGGCGGTGTACATCAAGAGTCCGCTAAGCGCGCTCTTGATCGCCGCCGCCGTCGCCATCGTGCCCGCGGTGCTGGCGGCGCGCCGCGGGGTCAGGCCGGTGCGGCGGGTACTGCGCGCCATGCAGACCAGTGTGGCCTGCTACGGCGATGGCGACTTCAGCGTCTCACTGGTCGTGGACCGCAATGATGAGCTCGGGGAACTGCTGCGCACCAACAATGAACTGGGCAGTGCGCTGCGCAGGCAACGGGCGAACCTGGTGCAGCGCGAGCTGCTGCTGGATACGGTCACGCAGAATTCGCCGGTGGCGCTCATCCTGGTCGACCCGCATCAGCGGGTCGTCTACGCCAACATTGCCGCGCGTCATCTGCTCAACGAGGGGCGATCGCTGCTCGGAGGCGACTTCACCCAGATCCTGGACGTGGCGCCGGCAGCACTGCGCGAGGCGGTCGCATCCGGCGGGGATTGCCTGTTCTCGACGCGGATTGCGGGAGTCGATGAGACCTTCAGTCTGTCGCAGCGCGCCTTTACGCTGCAGGGACAACGACACCACCTGTTCCTGTTGAAGACCCTCACGCGTGAACTGTCACGCCAGGAGGTCGCGACCTGGAAGAAACTCATTCGCGTCGTCAGCCACGAGCTCAACAACTCGCTGGGCCCGATCGCCTCGATGGCGGATACCGGACGTGAGGTGCTGCGCCGCGGTGACACCTCGACGCTCACGAATGTGTTCGCGGCCATCGGCGAACGGGCGGCGCATCTGCATCAGTTCGTCGCCGGCTATGCGGCCATCGCCCGCCTGCCGACGCCGCGACCGGACTCGAACAGCTGGGCGGCGTTGATGGAGGATCTGGCGCGCCAGCAGCAGTTTTCGGTTGCCGGCGCGTTGCCGCAGGAGCCCGGCTGGTTCGATCGCCTGCAATTGGAACAGGCGCTGATCAATGTGTTGAAAAACGCGCACGAGGCCGGTGGTGACCCCGCGGGAGTCAGCATCCGGGTGCGCCAGTCGGCGCAGGAGCAGCATATCGAGGTACTGGACCGTGGTCCGGGCATGACCGAGCTGGTGCTGGCTCAGGCCCTGTTGCCGTTCTACTCCACCAAACGCGACGGCACCGGCCTGGGCCTGGCGCTGTGCCGCGAGATCGCCGAGGCGCATGGCGGCAGCCTGCGGCTGAGCAATCGCGAGGGCGGCGGCCTTTGTGTCATGGTGGTCCTGCCGATGCCGGAATATGATCGCTAGCACCATGGATCAAGACACATTGGAACGCCTGGAATTGAAGCTGGCCTTTCTGGAGCGGGCCAGCGCGGAACTCAGCGATGTGGTGTACCGCCAGCACAAGGAACTGGAGGCCGTGCGCGAGAGCCTGCGGAGCCTGGCCGCGAAGGTGGAGGCGCGCCAGAGCGCGGAGCCGGTGCGCCGTCCCGAAGACGAGCGGCCGCCGCACTATTAGCCCACGACGCCTCCGGCGTTTACTTGTCGTTGAGAAAGTCTGCGCCGACGGGCTTGTTCTTCAGGATTTCCTCGCTGGTCAGACCCTGCAGCTCGTGGGGGAAGACCAGCCACTCCTCCACTTCGCGCACGCAGTAGTCGGGCACCAGCGAACTGCGATTACGCAGGGGTTTGTAATAGACGGTCGCGGTGCGGATGCTGTCCGGCAGATTGCGCCGGCAGCGACGCCGCAGTTCGGCAATGACGGCCTCGAGACTGCGGCCGGAATCAAACACATCATCGACCAGCAGCAGCCGGTCTTCGGCATCCAGGCGCGACACCAGATAGTCGATGGCGTGCACCCGTACCGTCTTCTCCTGCTTGTCGATGCCGTAGTAGGCCGAGGTACGGATCGCGATGTGATCGGTCGGGATCTCGTGATAATCCAGGACCTCCTGCACGGCAATGCCGATGGGCGCGCCGCCGCGCCACATCCCGACCAGGAACGTCGGACGGTAGCCGCTGCGGACTATCATGCGCCCGAGTTCAAGGGAGTCCCGCAACAGCGATTCTGCGGAAATGAAGGTCTTCTGCATAAGCCTCCATTGTTACACAGGGCGCCTCGAACGGGGCCGTTGTAGGACGCGGCGGCGCAGCCGCCCAGGTTCGACTAGACTTACGGGCTAGGACCCGGGGACAGAAGGAGGGCGGCCGCAGGATCACCTCAGACCCCCAACAGAGGTAATCTTGACCATATTCGCGCGCATTCTGGCCCTGGCGTATCTCGCAAACCTGGGCCTGATCCACGCGGCACTGGCCGCCGATGTCGACGGTCCGTCGACTACGCCGCCGCCGCCCGCACCGGCGGCGCCGGCCCCGACCGGGGGCTGGCTCGATGTCTCGACCTGGCCGCTGATCCCCGTCCCCCTGATCGCCGTGGACCCCGACAGTGGCGTGACACTGGGCGTGCTGCCGACCTGGCTGCACACCAATGATGAGCACGAAATCACGCGGATCATCGCGCCGGACCTGATTCACAACCCCTATTTCGGCGTCGGCGGGCACTTCCGGATCTTCGAGTACCCCTCGACCGACGAGCAATGGTCCGTGGTCGCCGGCGTCAAGGAGCGCGTCGAAAAAGACTTCGACTACGAATTTCAGAAGGGGCGACTGCGCGAGTCCAACTGGTCGCTCAACACCAGTCTGATCTTCGATCGCAGCGGAGTGCCACGCTTCTACGGCTTCGGCAACCATTCGCTGGAAGGCGACGTCACCAACTACACGGCCTCGCAGCTGCTGGGACAGTTTCAGGCCGGCTATAACCTGAACCATACCTGGCAGGTGCAGTACACGCTGCGCGCCAGGCGCATGGAGATCACTCCCGGGACGCTACCGAAGATTCCGACCCTCGAGTCGCGCTACCCTTTCGTGCATGGCCTCGGCGTCACCAACGAGGTGCTGAATCAGGTGGCGCTGGTCTACGACACGCGTGACGATACGACCATACCGACCCGGGGTTCGCAGGTGGTGGCCTATGCCGGTCTCAACGGCCACGACGCCACCATCAGCGATTCCATCTACAGCATGGCGGGATTCGATGCGCGGACCTTCGTGCCCATTTCGCTGCTTGCCGACACCACGCTTGCGGCGCCCGTGGCGGCGCGCTATCTGCCCAGCGGCCACGACATTCCGTTCTTCGACTTGAGCAGCATTGGCGGTGGCGAGAGCGATATCGGCGGTGAACAGCTGTTGCGCGGCTTTGGTCAGGGGCGGTTCGTTGACCGCAATTCCTTCGACACGACCGTGGAGCTGCGGCACCGGGCCTTTTCATTCGATGCCGCGGCCAGTCATGTCGATATCGAGGTGGCACCGTTCCTGGATATGGGCGAGGTGGCCTCGCACACCGGCGTCGACCCGCTGTCAGGTTTGCATAAGGTGGTGGGAATCGGCGTACGGGGCATCGCGCGGCCCTCGGTGGTCGGCTATGTGGATGTGGGCTATGGCACGGAAGGCGTCGCCGTCTTCACCGGCATCAACTACCCCTTCTGAGGGCCCCTCCTGGAAGCGCGTCGGGAATCTGCGTAAGCTGATGGCCCTAAGCTCATGGAAGTAATCTCTAAATCAACGGTCTCGACTGCCGGTGCGCCGCAGCGTCCCTGGGACGCCCGCCTGGGGCGGGTGCTGGTTACGCCGCTCAGGGACACCTGGGTCACCCCCAATCATCTGACCACCCTGCGCCTCATCGTCGGACTGGCCGGTGCGGTGGCCTTCACCCCGGGCTCCTGGGGCTGGACCAATCTGGGCGCGCTGCTGGTGATCCTCTCGAACTTCCTGGACCACACCGACGGAGAACTGGCGCGCATCAGCGGCAAGAGCAGTCGCATCGGTCATCTTTACGATCTCGCCAGCGACGCGCTGGTCACCATCCTGCTGTTCTGCTGCCTCGGCGTCGGAGTCGCGGCCAGTGGTGCGCGCACCATGCCGCTGGGCCTGGCGCCGGCACTGATGGGCACGGTGGCCGGCGGCGCCGTCGCGCTCATCTTCTATCTGCGCATGCGCATCGAGGATCTGCTCGGCAAGGCGGGTACCCGCCAGGGCTCGCTGGCGGGATTCGAGACCGAGGACATTCTGTACCTGCTGCCGCTGGTCACCCTGTTCAGCGCTCTGACGCCCTTTCTGCTCGCGGCGAGTGTCGGGGCGCCGTTGTTCGCGGTACTGGTCAGCGTGGACTTCATCAGGGTCACGCGGCGTGTGGGACTCACCCCGCAAGGTGCGACCCTGAGCGCCGCGGCCGACACGGCGCCCGACGTGCCGGTGGATCCGATTCTCAATGCGGCCCTGCAGGCGAATCTGGCGGGTCTCGATGATGCGACGCTGCATCGACAGTACCGGGAGCAGGGGAGCTTCCTGTACGTGCCACAGTTTCTGCCCCAGGAGTTCACGGCGCGCCTGATTGCGGCGGTCGATGCGGTCACACCGTCGATCAATCGCAACTATCTGCCCGGACACAAGCAAGGGGGCAGCGTCAGCCGCCATGTCATCGATCAGCAGGCGCCGTTCATCGCGCAGCTGTACCGCGCGCCGGCGCTGCTGTCCTGGTTGGGCGCGCTGACCGGCGATCGGCTGCAGTTCTCGCCCGCCGATGACCCGCACGCCTATGCGCTGTACTTCTATTCGCGTCCCGGCGATCACATCGGCTGGCACTACGACACTTCCTATTACGCCGGGCGTCGCTACACGCTGTTGCTCGGCATCGTGGACCGCTCGACGGCGCGACTGGATTATGAGCTTCACACCAAGGAGCCCGGCCGCGCCACCCAGTCCGGATCGCTGCAGATTCCGCCGGGTGGCCTCGTGTTCTTCGACGGCGACAAGCTGCGTCACCGCATCACCCCGCTCGGCGCGAATGAATTCCGCGTGGCGCTGACTTTCGAGTACGTCACCAGCCAGCACATGAGTCCGTGGTGGCGCCTCATCTCCAACATGAAGGATGCCGTCGCCTATTTCGGCTTCCGACAGATCTTCAGCCGCAAGGTTCGCAGACGCACGCCGACTCCATGAGGCGACTGGGTTCCTGGCTGCTGACCGCCGGCCTGCTGTTGTTCCTGGCCCTGCTGGTGTCGCAGGGCCTGCCGGCGATTCTGGCGACACTGGCGGCCGCCGGTTGGGGCCTGCTGGCCGTCACGGCGTTCCATCTGGTGCCGTTGCTGCTCGACGCGCTGGCGATCCGGGTGCTGTACCGGCACGGGCAGACACAGCACGTGCTGATCGATGCGGTGCTGACAAGATGGATCGGTGAATCGGCCAACAGCCTGATGCCGGCGGGCCAGCTCGGCGGGCCGGTGTTCATGGCCCGCTACCTGGCGCGGCGCGGCATGCCCCTGTCGCAGGCGGCCGCAGTCATCACCGTCAGCACGACGCTGCAGACCTTCGGGCAGATCCTGTTTGCACTGCTGGGCGTGCTGCTGCTGGGAGCGCGCGCCGGCGGCCTCTCCGAGCATGCCCTGCGCAACATGGCGTTGGCTGCGAGCGGTTTTCTGGCGCTGCAGATCGTCGGGTTCTACTACCTGCAGCGGCGTGGCTTCTTCAGCAAGCTGCTGCGCCTGGTGTCCCGTCTGGCCGGCACACAGCGATGGTCGGGGCTGATGATCCAGGCGCAGGCGATCGATGCCGCCGTGCAGGAGACCTATTCGCGCACGGCGCCGGTCGCGTGGAGTTTTCTCGCGAGCCTCATCGGCTGGCTGGTGGGCGCCGGCGAGGTCTATCTGATTCTTTTCTTCATCGGGCATCCGGTGAGCGGGGTCACGGCTTTACTGCTGGAGAGCCTGGGGCAGGCCGTTCGGGGCGCGGCTTTCGCCGTGCCCGGCGCCCTGGGCGTGCAGGAGACCGGCTACGTTTTGCTGGCACCGCTGGCGGGCCTGAGCCCGGAGGTGGCCCTGGCGCTCTCGCTCGCCAAACGCGTACGTGAGCTCGTGCTCGGGTTGCCCGGAGTGCTCTACCTGCGTCTGGCGCGTGGCGCCTTGCCGGCCTAAGTGTGTGCTAATGTTTCGCTCCTCATGCGCGCGATTATTCTTGCTGCCGGGCGCGGCTCCCGGCTCTCCCAATCCCAAGGGCCCCATCTCGCCAAGTGCCTGTTGAGCTTCGCGGGCGTGAGCCTGCTCGAGCGGCATCTGCGGTTGCTGCAGGCCGCCGGGGTACACGAGGTGGTGCTGGGCCTGGGTTTCGAACATCCGGTCATCGAAGCCGAGCTTGCGCGTCTGGCCGGGGAGGGTCTGCCCCGGGCCGAAATTTTCATCAACGAGCGCTTCACCCTGGGCAGCGTGCTGACCGTGCACGTCGTGGCCGAGGCCATGCGTCGCGGCGGGGATGTGCTGCTGATGGACGCCGACGTGCTCTACGACCAGCGCATCATGCAGGCGCTGACTGCGGGCGGCGCACCCAGCAACCGCATTCTCATCGACCGCAATTTCGAGCCGGGCGATGAGCCGGTGAAAGTGTGCGTGCAGGATGGCATCCCGGTGGAACTGCGCAAACAGGTGACCCCCGGCGTGCACTACGACACCATCGGTGAATCCGTCGGCTTTTTCCGCTTCGATGAGCGCGCCGCGCGGCGCCTGGCGGAGCTGGTGGCGGACTATGTGAACTCGGGTCGTGAGCACCTGCCGCACGAAGAGGCCGTGCGCGACCTGATCCTGGAACGCAGCCAGGTGTTCCGGATCATCGATGTGACCGGATCGCCCTGGATCGAAATCGACTTTCCGGTGGATGTCGAGCGGGCCGCGCGCGACGTGTTGCCACAGCTGGTGCCCTGAAGTCAGGAGCGGTCACATGAACGCGACAGTGAAAACGCGTCCGGTCCCTGTTTCACGCAGTGCGCAGCTGCGTCAGATGCTGGTCGGTCCGGAACTCGAGTTCCTGATGGAAGCGCACAATGGCCTCTCCGCACGCATCGTGCGCGAAGCCGGCTTTCGCGGCATCTGGGCCTCCGGCTTGTCGATCTCGGCGCAGTTCGGCGTGCGCGACAACAACGAAGCCAGCTGGACCCAGGTCGTGGACATGCTGGAGTTCATGGCCGATGCCAGCGACCTGCCCATTCTGCTCGACGGTGATACCGGCTACGGCAACTTCAACAATCTGCGTCGCCTGGTGCGCAAGCTCGAGCAACGCGGCATCGGCGGGGTGTGCATCGAAGACAAGATTTTCCCCAAGACCAACAGCTTCCTGAACGGTGAGCGGCAGCCGCTGGCCGATGTCGAGGAGTTCGCCGGCAAGATCGCCGCGGGCAAGGACACCCAGACCGACCCTGATTTCTGCATCGTCGCGCGGGTCGAGGCGCTGATCGCCGGATGGGGCATGGAGGAGGCGCTGCGACGCGCCGAGGCCTATCGACGCGCCGGCGCCGACGCCATCCTCATCCACAGCAAGCTGTCGCGCCCCGATGAGATCCTCACCTTCGCGCGCGAATGGGGCGGCCGCGCGCCGCTGGTCATCGTGCCGACGAAGTACTACAGCACGCCCAGTGAGATATTTCGCAAGGCAGGCATCAGCACCGTGATCTGGGCCAACCATCTGGTGCGCTCTTCGGCCGCGGCGATGCAGGCGGTCGCGCGGGACATCCATGACAACCAGACGGTCGTGAACATCGAAGACCGGATCGTTGCCGTCGAGGAGATCTTCCGCTTGCAGGACGCCGAGGAATATTCGGCTGCCGAGCGGCTGTATCTGTCGGCGGCGACTACCGCGCGCTCCGCGATCGTGCTGGCCGCCGGGCGCGGACGCGGCCTTGAGGCGCAGACGGTCGATCGCCCCAAGATCATGCTCAACATCGCCGGCAAGCCGTTGCTGCGCTGGCTGATCGATGGCTTCAAGAAACAGCAGGTCAATCAGATCACGGTGGTCGGCGGCTACCGCGCCGACGCCATCGAGACGGCGGGCATCAATCTGGTCCTCAATGAACGCCATGCGCAAACCGGTGAGCTGGCATCGCTCGCCTGCGCCGTCGGGCAGCTGGAGACGGACACCGTCATATCGTATGGCGATCTGCTGTTCCGCGGCTATGTGCTGCGGGCGCTCATCGAGAGCAAGGGCGAGTTCTCGGTGGTCGTGGACTCATCCACCTCCGGAGCCGACAATCGCACGGTGCGCGATTTCGCCTACTGTTCGCGCGCCGATGATCGCGGCCTGTTCGGCACCGCGGTGCGACTGGAGCGGGTGGTGGGCTCGAAGGAGCCGGCGCCGACGGCGCATGGGCGCTGGATCGGGCTGCTGAACGTCAGCCGCGGTGGCATCGAGCGTCTGCAGCGCGTGCTGGCGCAGCTGCAGACGCGCCCGGACTTCGACTCGCTCGACATGCCCGCGCTGCTCAATGCCCTGGCGGCCGACGGCGCGGCCATCGAAGTTCAATATGTCCATGGTCATTGGCGCGGTGTCAACGATCTGGAAGACCTGCAGTCGGCAGTGGATTTTGCACACGCCCAGGCACCCCTCTCCGATGCTCGAGGCGCGTGATTTCGTCGAGGCCGCGCGCACGCGCGGCTTTCAATGGTATGCGGGCGTTCCCTGCTCCTACCTGACCCCGTTCATCAACTATGTCCTGCACGATCCGGCCCTGCAGTAC
>Ga0210385_10001056_pt1 | contig 17451 bp, 13 predicted proteins | sample IncBWH26OmetaG_FD_160107 | JGI IMG/M metagenome (GOLD analysis project Ga0210385, IMG submission 160107) | Forest soil microbial communities from Barre Woods Harvard Forest LTER site, Petersham, Massachusetts, United States - Inc-BW-H-26-O ...
AGGCGGTGGGCCCCGATGGCGGGCGCCGTGATCGTGTTCGCATTCTTGGCGCACGACATTTTCAGTCAGCTGCAAGAGATTGCGCGCTACTACGGCTAGGGTCCCACCCGCGCGAGGAACTGCGCCGCCGCGCTGGTCCGACTGGGCGCACGTCATCTGTACAGTTCGGCTATGCAGATGAAGCGCGTGGTGGTCGCGCTGGCGGTCGGGCTCGCGCTCGTGGCGGTCGCATTGGGCGTGACGCTCTCGCGCTCGCCTCTTGTTGTCGTTCGGGCCAACCCGACGCTGGCCAACGGGGTGATCGCGACCACATACAGCGCCGCCGAAGCCTGCCAAGGCGGTGAAACCCTGCCGGCGGGGACGTCGGCCATTCGTCTCACGCTGGCGAGCGACATCGGGCCGCGTGTGGGCTTGCGAGTGCTGTCGGGCGCCCGCGTCGTGACCATCGGCGCCGTCGGCGACGGCTGGACCGGCGGGTCGGTGACGGTTCCCGTCAGGCCGCTCGCGCATACGCTCGCGAACGTACGGATTTGCTTCAAGCTTGGTCGAGGCGCCGAAAGCGTTGAAATAGTCGGAGTACAGACCAGCCCGCGAGTAGCCGCCAAGGGGAGCGAAGGCGAAGCACTGCCGGGTCGCTTCAAAATCGAATACATGCGAGCGGGACCGAGCTCGTGGTGGTCGATCGCCAAGACGGTGGCGCGGCACATGGGGCTCGGTCACGCGCCGAGCGGCACCTGGATCGCGCTGCTCCTACTTGCTCTGATGGGCGCTCTCGTCGCGACCGCCTCGTGGCTGACCGTGAGAGAGTTGCGGTGAGACGAGCCTTTGCCCGCATCCCGACAGCCGCGTGGGTCTGCGCCGCGCTCGCCTTCGTCAACGCGGCCTGCTGGTCGCTGATAACGCCACCTTTTCAGTCGCCCGACGAACCGGACCACTTCGCCTACGTGCAGCTGCTCGCCGAGAACCACCGGCTGCCGTCGCAATCGCTCGGCGGCTACTCTCAGGAGGAGACGCTCGCGCTGACCGATCTGCGCAATTCGCAGGTCCGCTTCCGTCCCGAAGGGCGTCCCATCTCCTCGGTCGCCCAGCAGCATGCGCTCCAGCGCGATCTGGCGCGGCCGCTCTCCAGAAAGGGAAGCGGTGGAGCCGGCCTGGCCTCAACAGAGCCGCCGCTTTACTACGCGCTGGAGACGATCCCCTACGCGCTGGCCTCGAGCGGGTCGATCCTCGACCAGCTCGAGCTGATGCGGCTGTTGAGCGCCGTCATGGGTGCGCTGACGGCGCTGTTCGCGTTCCTGTTCCTGCGCGAGCTGCTACCCGGGGCCCGCTGGGCGTGGACAGTGGGGGGGCTCGGCGTTGCCCTCTTTCCCCTGCTCGGGTTCGTCTCGGGCGTGGTGAACCCGGATGCGATGCTGTTCGCGGTCTCAACAGCGCTGTTCTACTGCCTGGCGCGCGCCTTTCACCGCGGGCTGACGCGGCGCTCGGCGATCGCGATCGGGGTGCTCATGGCGGTCGGCTTTCTGACCAAGCTCAACTTCGCCGGGCTCGCGCCGGGAGCGACTCTCGGTCTGATCCTGCTCACGCGCCGTGAGGCGCGCACGGTGGGGCGGGCGGTGTATTACCGCTACCTGGCGCCCGCGTTGCTGATCGCCTTCAGTCCGGGGATTCTGTACGGGCTGGTCAACCTGTTCTCAAATCACAGCACGTTCGGCATCGCCTCTTCGGGCCTTGGCAGCCTCTTCGGCGGGGGTCATTCCAGCTCCAGCGAGCTCAGTTACATCTGGCAGTTCTACCTGCCGCGGCTGCCGTGGATGCACAGCGACTTCGGTGGGATCTTCACCACGCGCCAGCTCTGGTTCAAATACCTGGTCGGCCTGTACGGGTGGTCGGACACCGTCTTTGCCGGCTGGGTCTACAACGTCGCGCTGATACCGGCCGGGCTGATCGCGACGCTCTGCGTCCTCGGGCTGGTCAAGGGCCGCGCGGCGCTGCGCAGCCGCCTGGAGGAGCTGGCCACCTACGCGACGATGGCCGTCGGGCTGCTCGTGCTGGTCGGCTCCGCGGCCTATCTCGAATTCCCGGCGAAACCGGCGTCGTTTGCCGAGCCGCGCTACATACTGCCTCTGATCGCCCTGTGGGGGGGCGTGCTTGCGCTCGCGGCCCGCGCGGGTGGCCGTCGCTGGGGGCCGGTGATCGGCGTCGCGATCGTCGTGCTGGTGCTCGCTCACGATCTCTTCAGCCAGTTGCAGGTAATCTCGCGCTATTACAGCTGAGTCCTTGTCGCGGCCTGTCGGCGTCTGGGTGCTTCCTGCGTCGTTGTCGATGTTCGGGCGAGTGAGAAACATTGGGCGACATTTGCTTGACATGGCGCTAAGGTCGCTGTTACGCTCGCGGCGAGATCCCATTGGTTGGGATCTCACTGGAGTGCATATAAGGGTCGAACCTCGCGCTCTCTGACCATGACGAGTGCAGCGGTCGGCCGTATCAAGCCTCGGACGAGGCTCAACCAAATGCCTCGGACGGGGGAAGGGATAGAACGCATAATGAGAAAGATCAAGATACTAGGAGCGTTGCTTGCGGTGCTGGCGTTCAGCGCGATTGCCGTGACGAGCGCTTTCGCGACTGACGAGTGGTTAATCGCAACCAAATTAGTGACGGCTCCATCAGCTGCTGTCACGACGGGCAAATGGTTACTTTTGGCGTTATCGTTCGGTGGGTTCGTCAAGACCCATATCGTTTGTAACGGTGAGTTATTAGGCACCGTGAATGCGTTAAACGCTAGCGGTAAAGGTACGGACACAGTCACGGAAATTCATAACTTAACCTTAACACAATTAAAAACGATTACGTGTGAAGTGTTATCGGGTGAAAAAGGTCCTTGTAGCACAACGTTAGCGTTAGTAACCGGGCTACACCTCCCATGGTTAAGTGAACTGGTGTTAAAAACTGGGGACACCAAACCAAGGGATCTCTTCTCTTCGGGTGGTACGGGTGAACCAGGCTTCGAAGTTGAATGCACCACCAGCACCGGTAAATTCAAAGAAACATGCGAAGGGAATGTAGAAACCGAACCGCTGACAAATGGAGCGACTGGTGTTGAAGGAACGATCAATAACATATTATCCAAAAAATGTGGAGTGGAAAGTAACGTAGGCCACACCACAGCGAGTGGAGAAACTAAGGCAGCGGCTGGCTTGCTTGCCTTTTCGTAGGTGTTAGTGTGATAGTCTGAAGTGTGTAGCTGGTTGGGCGGGGCCACGGTCCCGCCCAACCAGGCAGTCGAGGGATGCTCGGGGGTTTGGCTTTCCCTGTGTTGATTCTGGTGGAGGAGTGGAGGGTTGATGAGAAGAGGGAGCGTTTATCGGTGCGGGGCTCTGGGTGGGGACGGCTTTAGGGTTGCTTTTAGGGGGTGTCCGCACTTTTGGGTGACCGTGGTGGCATGCGCGGTTGCCGTGTGGTCTATGTGGAGTGTTGTGGGTGCTTCTGCTGCGCCTTATTCAGTTTCACATTTCGGTGAAACCAGTTGTAATGAAGCGGAAGCTGGACAGTTGTGCTTACCGGTTGGGGTCGGTGTGGACGCTGCGGGTAATGTGTATGTGGCTGATGAGAATGAGCATCGCGTCGATAAGTTTGATAAGGCGGGTAGGTTCCTGTCGGCATGGGGTTGGGGGGTCCTGGACGGTGCTCCTGAATTGCAGGTTTGCACGAGCTTCTGCCAGGAAGGGGAGTCGGGTCCGGCGACGACGGAGTTTGATTTGCCTCATGGTGTCGCTGTCGATGCGAGCGGGAACGTGTACGTGTTCGACAAGGGACACCAGCGGGTCGAGAAGTTTGACTCAGAAGGCAAATTCCTTCTTATGTTCGGCCACGACGTGAACAAAAAAGGAACGAATGCGAATGTGTGTACCGTGGCCGAAGAAAAAGAATGTCAATTAGGCGCCGCGGGTACTGGGAATGGCGAATTCACCGAATCCGCGTCTTCCCGCAGTTATATAGCTATTGGTGGTCCTGGTGGGGAAAATGTGTATGTCGGCGATACGGCGAGGGTGCAGGTATTCACGCTTTTGGGTGCATACCGGGAAACGCTTAGCCTCGGTAGCTTGTCGGAAAAGGGTGTGGTCTCGGCGCTTGCGGTGGACCCGCAGGGCGATGTGTTCGTGAAGATCGGTGACGACGAACCCGGAAACAGTGAAGGAGCGGTGCCGGGTGTGCGCGAGTTCGAACCGAAAGGACCTGGGGTATGGGTTGAATCGAGTATAGAGTTTGATGCTGGTAGTAACACGGTGCATGCGATCGCTGTGGATGGTTCGGGCAACTTGTATGTTGGTGATACGGCGGGTGGTTTTCATGTCTTGAAGTATGCTGTTGCCTCTGGTGTTGAGCTGGCGGCGTTCGGGTTTGGTACCGCCGCGAACGCGTTCGGGATGGCGATCTCGGGCACGGAAAACAAGCTGTACGTAAGCGGTCTAGAGACGAAAAGTGGGGAGATTTGGGCGTATAGTTTGCCGGAAGCTGGGCCGTTGGTGGAGCCTGGGAGTGAGAGGGTGACGCCGGAACCGCGTGGTGGGGCTGTGTTTGAAGGGACGGTCGATCCTGAGGGGTTTTCGACTGGGGTGAAGGTTCAGTACAGTGACGAAGCGGATTTCGAGAAGGAAGTGGGTGGGAAGGCGTGTGAATGGTCGTGTGTGACCGGTGAAACGACGCCAGTGTCGGTTGGTTCGGGTTTTACCGATCAGCCTGTGACGGTCAAGTTGCCGGCCAAAACATTGACGCCGGGTGTGAACTATCATTGGCGGCTTGTGGCGTCTAATTCGCAGGGCACTCAGATGCCGGAAGGGCCGGTGTTCGAAGAGGTCCCGGCGGTGGTTGTGGAAGGGCCGTGGGCGACGGAAGTCGCTTCGACGAGTGTGACCCTGTCGGCAAGGATCGACCCGCGCGGTGTGTCTACGAGCTACCGGTTGGAATATGGCACCAGCACTGCTTATGAAAATGTGCTGGTTGGCAACGTCGGTGCGGGTGAAGGATATGTGTTAATCAGTTATCCTCGCCAGGGTCTGCTGCCGGACACGACTTATCATTTCAGGCTGGTGGCGACTAATGTGGTTGGGGGCGTGGAAGTGGCGGATCGTACGTTCACGACTCAGGTGGCTGTCAGTTTGAGCGTTTTGCCGGATGGGCGGGTGTGGGAACTGGTGTCGCCCGCCGATAAACACGGTGCGCTGATCGAACCCACCGAAGGTGTCGGAGGAGACGTTCAGGCTGCTGTGGGCGGTAGCGCCGTGGGGTACGTAGCGGACGAACCGGTGACGGACAACCCGCCCGGGAACGCGGAATCCTACGTCGTCTCTACGCGCGATTCGGGTTCAGGGTGGGGTTCGCAGGAAATCCTGCCGTCGCAGAGCCTTCCGGAAGGCGAAGAACAGAGCGGTTCACTGCTCGTCGGTGCGACGCTACCGTTGTTGTTCTCCCCAGATCTGGCGAGGTCGGTGATCGAACCGACTGCGCTTGTTCCGCCCTCGTCGCTTTCGCCGGAAGCAACCGAAAGAACGATCTTCCTGCACGACACCGAAAGCGGGGTATGGACCCCGTTGGTGACGTGTGCGAATGTGGTTTCGCCATGTCCAAAATTCGGTGGAAGCTCCGTTAATTGGATGCATTTTCTCACCGCTACGCCTGATTTGAGTCGTGTTGTCTTTGAGTCGCCATACGGTTTGACTCCAGGCTCATTGCCCGCTCCGGATATTAAAGAATGTGAACACGGCGTCTGTCCCGGCGAAGAGAATCTGTATGAGTGGCGCAAGCCTGACGTGGATGGATGTGTGCAGGTCCCGGGCTGTTTGGCGCAAGTGAATGTCTTGCCTGATGGCAAAGCTACGTTTAATGGGTTTTTGGGGCGTTACAATATCGATTTGATCCATGCGATCTCGGATGATGGTCGCTGGGTGGCGTGGGAATACAAGGACAGCAATGGTGTGCATATGGTGTATGTGCGGGACATGGTCGAAGGTAAGACGGTGCAGGTCGGTGATAGACACGCGGTGTTCCAGGGGATGAGTGCCGATGGGTCGCGGGTCTTCTTTTTGGACGGTCCCCGCGTGGAAGGTAGTGTCTCCTACGATTTGTATGAATTGAATACGGTGACCGGTGTTACGACCGATGTGACGGGAAGTCACGGCGGCGGCGAAATCAGCGCGAATGTCAAGGATGCTGTTGTGGGTACCAGCAAGGATGGATCGTATGTTTATTTCGTCGCGACCGGTGTGCTGGCCAATGGAGGTGTGCGGGGCGGGGATAACCTCTATGTCGCGCACGAACAGGGCGGAGTCTGGAGCATAGGATTGGTGGCGACACTCTCCGCAGACGACGAAAAAGACTGGTCCGCCTTGCACGAAGCGGGCGTTGGCCGGTCCTCTTCTTATCAGCGTAATGAACAGATCACTTCGCGTGTGTCTCCGGGTGGGCGTTTCATGGCGTTTATGTCGGATAGGTCGTTGACGGGTTATGACAATAGGGATGCGGTTAGTGGTCAGCCCGATGAGGAGGTGTTTGAGTACGATGCTTCGTCGGGGCGTGTGGTGTGTGTGTCCTGTAATCCGTCGGGTGCGCGGCCGGTGGGAGTGTTTGACAGTGGCGGTGGGGCTGGTTCGTTGCTAGTCGACCGTGAGGGGTCTTGGCAGGGGCATTGGTTGGCGGGAAGCATGATCGGTTGGCGGGAGGTCCAGTCTGGCCGTGCGGTCTATCAGCCGCGTAACCTTTCCGATAGCGGCCGGTTGTTCTTCGAGAGTCCGGATGCGCTTGTTGCGCGGGACACGAACGGGTTGGAGGACGTGTACGAGTATGAGCCCGTGAAGGGTCCTGAAGGGCCGTCGAGCAACGACTGCACTAGTGGCTCGGAACGGTTCGGGGAACGTTCGAATGGGTGTGTGGGTTTGATCTCGGCCGGTACGTCCGGTGCGGAATCGGCGTTCTACGACGCGAGCGCAAGCGGCGATGACGTGTTCTTCCTTACCGCGAGCAAACTGGTCTCCGCCGATTATGACAACAGTTTCGATGTTTATGACGCGCATGTGTGTTCGTCGTCGGTGCCGTGTTCGAGTGAACCGGTGCGCCCGCCCGAATGCGATTCGGGGGATTCGTGCAAGGCGGCGCCCGCCGCGCAGCCCCAGATTTTCGGGCCGGCGCCGAGCGCGACGTTCTCGGGTGCTGGGAATCTGCCGCCGCCGCCGACGAAACCTGCTGTCAAGGCGTTGTCGCGGGCGCAAAAGCTAACGCGAGCGTTGAGGGCGTGCAGGAAGAAGAAGAACCGGCGAGAACGTGGCTCATGCGAACGCGTTGCGCACGGGCGATACGCTCGTAAGACGGTCAAGGGACGGAGGGGACGATGATCCTGAGAGCTCTCAGAAGAGCCGTGCTGGCGATCGTCCTTACGGGATTGGTGTGGTTGCTGGCTGGTGCCGGTCAGGCGTTTGCGGGTATGCCGTGGTGGCATCTGACGACGATCTCCTCGCCCGCGCATACGGCGGGTGAAGAAGCGCAGGTGATCGTGGAAGCGAGCAATCTCGGTGATGGTGTCGCCAACGAATTGAACAGTGCGATCACGTTGCGGGACGTGTTGCCTGTGGGTGTGACGCCAACGAAAGTCTTTGGGCAGGGCAACGCCATCTCAGAGGGGGAAGGTTTTGATCAGGCAAAGGTTGCGACTTGTTCGGTGGTCTCACAAGCGGTGTCGTGCTCGTTTCCCTTGCGGGTCGGACCGTATGAACGTGTGATCTTGGTGATCGATGTGAAGGTAGCGCCGGGTTCGGGTAGTGGTTTAAACCTGGCGAGGGTGTCGGGTGGTTTTGCCTCACCGGTCGAATCGCGGCGTGCGCTTGCGTTGGAAGGCCCGCCGCCGCCGTTCGGTGTGCAGAGCTGGGAAATGACGCCCGAAGAAGAGGGCGGCGCCGCGGACACGCGGGCCGGCTCGCATCCTTTCCAGATGACCTCGACGCTGGTCCTGAACACTCAGGTGGAGGCGAAGGTCAACGGAAGGCAGGAACACTACCGTGAAACCGTACCGATCGCGTTGACGAAGGATCTGCGCCTCAACCTCCCGCCAGGGCTGATCGGCAATCCGACGCCGATCCCGAAGTGCAGTGTCTACGTGTTCTCGCAGGAGGCGAAAGGCATCGCGGGTTTCAAGTGTCCCGATGACACGGTCGTGGGCGTCGCTTCGACGATGATCGGTCCTTCGTGTTGCGTGATCCATACGCCGCTCGCGTTCGCAGCGCCCGTCTATAGTCTCGAACCGGCGGTGGGGGAGCCCGCGCGGTTTGGTTTCCGTACGCCCGTGAACGAGCCTGTGATCCTCGACACTGGGGTGCGCACTGGCGGCGACTACGCGGCCGTGGTGTCGGTGTCAAACGCCACGCAGCTCGCCGCGTTCGTGGCGAGTCAGGTCACGTTCTGGGGTGTGCCGTCCGATCATCGCCATGACAGTCAGCGCGGCCCGAGCTGTTTGGACGCGATCGCCGAACCTAAACTCGCCAACGGCGGGGAACTGTTCTGTCCGCTGAGCGAAGCGGAGCAGCCGTTCTTGATCATGCCGACCTCCTGTGCGAGCGCGCCTGTCACCAGCGTGGAAGGCGACTCGTGGTCCCAGCAGGGCATCGAGCCGTTGGCGGAATACAAATTCCAGAACGGCGAAGGCGAAGCGCTGCCGTTCGACGGGTGTAACAAATTGAGCTTCGAACCGTCGATCGTCGTCAAACCCGATGGTCAGCAGGCGAGCACACCGACGGGACTGAATGTCGACGTGCACGTGCCGCAGGAAGCGAGCTTGAACCCGGGCGGTCTGGCGGAGTCGGCGGTGAAGAGCATCACCGTCGCGCTGCCCGAAGGCGTGGCCGTCGACCCGTCCGGCGCGGATGGGCTGGAAGCATGCTCGGAAGCGCAGATCGCGCTGAACAGTCCGGCGGAACAGTCGTGTCCGGAAGCGGCGAAGGTCGCGACGGTGAAGATCCGCACGCCGCTGTTGCCGAACCCGCTGGAAGGCGCGGTGTATCTGGCCGCACAGAACGCGAACCCGTTCGGGAGCCTGATCGCGATGTATCTCGTCGCAAAAGACCCGGTCTCTGGTGTGCTTGTCAAGCTCGCGGGAGAAGTGAGTTTGAGCGCCACGGGACAGATCGTCTCGACGTTCCATAACCCGCCGTTGCCGTTCGAAGACGCACAGCTGCACTTCTTCGGCGGGTCGCGTGCTCCGCTGGGGACGCCGGCGCTGTGCGGGTCCTACACGACGAGCGCGGCGGTGACGCCGTGGGCTGAAAACGGCACGGCACAGGTCTCCTCGCCGCCGTTTGAAATCGACGCGGGCCCGAACGGGGCCCCGTGCCCGAACGCGCTGGGGGACATGTCGCCGAGCACGCTGCCGTTCACCCCGAGCCTGAGCGCAGGGAGCTTGAACATTCAGGCTGGCGCGTTCACACCGTTCACGACGACGATGAGCCGCCAAGACGGCCAGCAGAACCTGCAGGGCATCCAACTGCACATGCCGCCCGGACTATCGGGTGTGCTCTCGGGCGTAGAACTTTGCCCCGAACCGCAGGCCTCGCAAGGCTTGTGCGGGCCGAACAGTCTGATCGGCGAAACGACAGTCAGCGTCGGTCTGGGCGGCGACCCGTACAGCGTCAGGGGCGGCAAGCTCTACATCACCGGCCCTTACGAGGGCGCGCCGTTCGGGCTGTCGATCGTGAACCCCGCCAAGGCCGGCCCGTTCGACGTGGAGCGCGACACTTCCAAACCCAGCGAAGAGCCGGCTTGCGACTGCGTCGTCGTCAGGGCACGAATCGAAGTGGACCCGGTCACGGCCGCGCTGACGGTCACGACCGACACCACCGGCCCGTACAGGATCCCGACGATCATCGACGGCATCCCCTTGCAGATCCAGCACGTGAACGTCACGATCACCCGCCCCGGGTTCACGTTCAACCCGACCAACTGCTCCGCCATGGCGATCACCGGCAGCCTCTCGAGTACTCAGGGAGCTGAGCAGGCATTGTCGGTTCCCTTCCAGGTCACGAACTGCGCGACGCTGGCGTTCAAACCGAAGTTCAGCGTCTCGACCTCGGGCAGGAACTCCAGGAGCAAGGGCGCGAGCCTTGCCGTGAAGCTCTCCTACCCCAAGGCGCCGTGGGGCAGCCAGGCCAATATCCGCTCGGTCAAGGTCAGCCTGCCAAAACAACTGCCCTCTCGGCTGACGACGCTGCAGAAGGCTTGTCCCGACGCGACGTTCAACGCGAACCCCGCCGCCTGTCCGGTGGGCTCGCGGGTCGGGCAGGCCACCGCGATCACGCCGATCATCCCTGTTCCGCTCACCGGCCCCGCCTATTTCGTCAGCCACGGAGGCGCCAAGTTCCCCGAACTGATCGTCGTGCTGCAGGGCTACGGCGTGACTCTCGACCTGCACGGCGAAACGTTCATCTCCAAAGCCGGGATCACGAGCAGCACCTTCCGCACGGTCCCCGACGCCCCGGTAGGCAGCTTCCAACTGACACTACCCCAAGGCCCCGACTCCGCCCTAGCCGCCAACGGCAACCTCTGCAAGATCGCCGCACTAAAGATGCCCACCGCCTTCACCGCACAGAACGGGACCGTGATCCACCAAACCACACCAATCCACGTAACCGGATGCCCCAAAAAAGAACACAACAACAAAAAACAAAACACAAACAAGCATAGGAAGCGAGGATAGGAACGAGCAGACAGCACCAGCCGCACCGATTCACACCAGCATGTACGGCCTGCGGGTCGTACATGCATGTATACACTTTGATGAGAGGGAGTAGATGTTCTCAGCCATACGAAAACGCTTCACTTATGTCAACGTCACCGTGACGCTCGCGCTTGTCTTTGCGATGAGCGGCGGAGCGTACGCGGCGAGCAAATACGTAATCACCTCGACTAAACAGATCAAGCCGAGCGTGCTCAAACAGATCGCCGGCAAGCCCGGACCAGCGGGTCCCGAAGGCAAAGCGGGTGCCGCTGGCAAAGAAGGAGCGGTAGGCAAAGAAGGAGCAGTAGGCAAAGAAGGAGCGTTAGGTAAAGAAGGTAAAGAAGGGCAGTTAGGGCATTTAGGAGTATTAGGTAAAGAAGGGAGCTTAGGGTCTGAAGGCCAACCGGGCCAACCATGGGTACCCAACAACACACTGCCTTCCAAAGCGACAGAGAAGGGCACGTGGGCTACAGCTGGCATGCCGGCCAATTTCAGCGGAACTGAAGGTCTATATGCACCGATCTCCTTTACGATTCCTCTGAAAGAACGGCTGCAGGGCAGCTTTACCCCAGAAGTAAACAACAGTGTTCACGTCATTCCGGCAGGCGGGAAAGGCGAAGGGAAATTCGAAACGGGCGTAACAGAAAAAGACGGTCTCTACACCGGGTGTCCCACTACAGCTGAAGTTAACAAACCAGAAGCTGAACCCGGGAATCTCTGTATATTTGTCAGTCTCGACCAAAACATAGGAACCATCCTTAGCGGGACGATACTCGCTATCATCCCCACCGACCCAGAAGGAGAACTCGGAGAACCAGCGAGCGGTATGACAGGTAGCGTCCTCTGGTTGTACGCCAAAACCGCCGGACAAAGCATGTACGCTAGAGGCACCTGGGCAGTAACCGCAAAATAACACAGCCAAACAAGCAAAGTAAACCTCTACATATCTACATAGTACGTCGCGAACCCCGGTGCGTCGCAAGAACGCGACGCACCGGGGTTCGCTCGGCCCACGCCGGTAGCGAGAAACATTTCCCCAGCCTTGAACGGTAGAAGGGTACAACGCATGACGAGAATAATCCAGATATTCGGAGCATTGCTTGCGGTGCTAGCGTTCAGCGCGGTCGCCGCGACGAGCGCTTTCGCGGGGGATGAATGGTTAGTTGGGGGTAAAGTAGTGACGACCTCGGTCGGGACTGTCTCTACTGGGAAATGGTTATTTTTAGGGTTATCGTTTGGGGGGTTCGTCAAGACCCATATCGTTTGTAACGGTGAGCTATTAGGCACCGTTGATGGGTTAAACGTTAATGGTAAAGGTACGGATACGATCACAGAAATCCATAATTTAGCGTTAACACAATTAAAAACGATTACGTGTGAAGTGTTATCGGGCGAAAAAGGTCCGTGTAGTACCACGTTAGCGTTAGTGACTGCGCTACATCTCCCGTGGTCGAGTGAACTAGTGTTAAAGACTGGTGATACTAAACCGAGAGACCTCTTCTCTTCGGGTGGTACGGGTGAACCTGGCTTTGAATTCGAATGCGCTACTAGTACCGGTAAATTCAAAGAAACATGTGAAGGAAAGATGGAAACCGAACAGCTAAAAAATGAAGGTAGTGGCGGCGTAGGCGCAGAAATCAATAACCAATTAAGCAAAAGATGTGGATCGGAAAGTAATGTGCTCCACATCACAGGAAGTGAAGAAATTACGGTAGGAGGCGGCCTAACGCTAGCAACGTCGTAGATGTTATGTGACAGTCTAGGGATGCTGAGGCAGCTTGGGCAATAACGGCGAATAAAACAGCCAGCAACAAGCTAGACCTCGCATACGCTACGAACCGGTGCATCGCAGGGATACGACGCACCGGTTCGCGTATGCCACGCGATCTACCTCCAAGTGCGAACACGCGTCACCTAGCGCTCCTCCACCAGTCCGGTCGATCGGCCGCGCCCGCTGCGTCTCGTGGGTGCGCGCGTTCGCCTTTCTGGAGCCACGCATCGAGTTGCAGCTGAAAGTCGAGGTGGTTCGCGAAGTGCCGGCCGGGCTCGAAGTTGCCCTCCATATACCCCTGCAGCCGCTCGACCGCGCCCTTCGCCTGCGGTCCGCCGGCGCGCAGAAATACCAGTCGAGCTCCAGCTGCCACAGAACCCGGCATGAACGTTGGTGGGCGGCGCCCGCGGCCGGTGTGCAGGCACCCTCGCGATCCCACACCATCAGCCGTGGCAGAGCGCCGATCGACCACAAGCAGCGGCCATGCCCCACAGCACGTCCTCCCGCAGATAGTCATCGACGATCGACTTCCCGCCGTCGAACCCAAGCGGCTCGATCAGATCACGGACCCTCACCCCCTCACCCAGGGCAGGGCCGGGTCCCCCCGCAACAGCTCGTGGATCTCTCTTCCTTGAATGGGTCGAGCCTCGAGGGGCGCGGACGCCTGCGCTACCACCCGAGAGGAGTCAAATCTGAAACCGGCGAAGAGGGGTCAGTTCTCACCGGTACCCACGTCGAAAGGCCAAACGGGCAACCATGGGTACCCAACAACACACTGCCTTCCAAAGCGACAGAGAAGGGCGCGTGGGCCCCAGCCGGCATGCCGGCCAACTTCAAAAGCTTCGGAGTTGAAGGTCTACATGCACCGATCTCCTTTACGATTCCGCTGAAAGAACGATTGCAGGGCAGCTTTCATTTCCGCTTGACAGCCACCTAGCAAGTTGCTACGCTCGCGGCGAGTTCCATTAATCGGGACTTCATAGAGCGTTGCAAGGGTTGATCTCGTGCTCTCCGATTTGCGTCGAGAGCCTCGGGTCGACCGCCTGGCAAGTCTCGTTCGAGGCCAAACCAGAGAGCCTCGGACAGGGAAAGGTAGGTAGACGTATAATGAGAAAGATCCAAATATTCGGAATACTGCTTGCGGTGCTGGCGTTCAGCGCGATTGCCGTGACGAGCGCTTTCGCGAACGACGAGTGGTTAGTCGGAGGCAAATTAGTGACAGCCCCAGTCAGTGCTGTCGCTACCGGCAAATGGTTACTTTTGGCGTTATCGTTCGGTGGGTTCGTCAAAACCCATGTCGTTTGTAATGGCGAGTTGTTAGGCACGGTTAATCCGTTAAACGTTAGCGGTAAAGGTACGGACAGAATCACGGAAATTCATAATTTAGGCTTAACACAATTAAAAACGATCACGTGTGAAGTGTTATCGAGTGAAAAAGGTCCCTGTAGCACCACGTTAGCGTTATTCACCGCGCTACACCTCCCGTGGTTAAGTGAACTAGTATTACAGACTGGTGACACCAAACCAAGAGATCTCCTCTCTTCGGGTGGTACGGGTGCACCTGGATTTGAACTTGAATGCACCACCAGTACCGGTACATTCAAAGAAACATGCGAAGGGAACGTGGAAACCGAACAGCTGGTAAATGAAGCGACTGGTGTTGGTGGAACGATCAATAACAAGTTATCCGCAAAATGTGGAGTGGCTGGCAACGTAGGCCACATTACGGCGAGTGGAGGATTGGCAGCCGGCGGCGGCCTGCTTGCGACATCGTAGACGTTATGTGACAGTCTAAGGACGACTGAGGACAACTAGGTAATAACCGCGAGTAACAGCCAACAAACAAGGCAGATCTCAACATAAGCCGCGAAACCCGGTGCATCGCAAGGACACGATGCACCGGGTTTCGCGCGTCCCGCGGTCTATCTCCAAACAGCGACGCCGGTCAGATCACCGAGCAGTCGACGATCCTATCGCGAGTGGCGAGGGCGGTACTGTGTTGCTGGATTTTCTGTAGGTACAGGTTCAGCCGTTGAACCGACGCGGGATCGTTATGTTCCGCGTACCTGCCGATCGCCTTGGTTCCGGCGACGACCTTCTGCAGGTCCGCCAACATAGCGTTCCAGTCGCTTGCAAGGTTGGGCGGCGGCGTTAGTTTGCGCATCTGTGAGAGCGCCGTGCTCTCATGCCCGGCAAGCACGGGGGCTGTGTGTGCAAGGTCTTTCAGCGTTTTGTACGTGCTCGAAGCGAACTGTGAATTTAAGCGCAGACAGATCACGTCAGCATCTGCAACGAACTGCGAGGTGGTCGACCCCGGCGTTGAACCAGCCGACCCTGACGTGGTGGTCCCCGCGGTGGTGGTCCCCGCGGGCGACGTCGAGACCGGATGCTGGGCGGCACTCGTGGACGCTTCCGCCGAGGAGGACGGTTTGCTGCCCGACCCCCCGCAGCCAGTGGCGAGTATCGTGATTACGGCGAGCACGGGTCCCGCCAAACGCCTATATGTCATGCTTTCCCTCCCTTCGGTTGAGTGAAGTAGATCCCATCTTCCGAAATGATATCGGTTCTGGACCCTTGGGCGAGCTGCTCCGGCACATAGTCAGAAACACTGTCGACCGAGCGATGGGCTCTTGCAGCGCGCACCGTCTATGGTGTTGACACCGACGCCGCTATATGCCAGTATCCACGGCCGGACTCGATCCAAATCTTTAGATTCTGACCTGAGTGACAAACGTATGCGAGGGAACCGTTCCGACATCAGGAGGTATGGTGGCGTATTGGCCACCGTGCTGATATGCCTTGGATTCGGCGGCTGCGCCGGCGCGGACAAGGTTGGAAAGCCTGTCTCTCTCTCTTCGTACGGCGCTCGGGCCAATGCGGAGAGAGAAGCTGCTGTCCAGGTTCAGATAAACGGCGGTGCGACGCGGGGCTATCTAAACGATGGCGATGGCGACAGCTTTGGCGCTCAGGAAGATCGCAGCTATCACGACAGCGACGACAACAGCCTCAGCTTCTCTGGCGAAGCTCGCGCGGCGAGCGCTAGCGAAGCGCGGACGGTCACGATGGTCGTAAGACGCTACATCGCGTTGGCCGCCGCGGGCGACGGAGCGCGCGGTTGTTCGATGCTGCAGCCGAGCCTGGCCGTCGCGATGCCGTTAGACTATGGCAAGTTCGGCGCGCCGTATTTGCGGGGCGCCACGACGTGCCAGGCGGTCGTGGCGCGCATGTTCAATCACAGCCGTAGCCAATGGAGCGCCCCTGTTGCGGTGACGGGCGTGGTCGTGATGAGTGCGGAGCACACCGCTGTTATGGTGGGCTCCGTTAAGATGCCCGCGAGTTATTTCATATTGCAGCGCGAAAACGGTGGCTGGAAGATGACGATTCCGCTGCCACGTCCAATGGAGTGAAGACGCGGTGCTCATGCCCACTGGCCCGAGCCTAAGACCAGCTCTTAGGTACTTGTCGATCGTGTTCGCGATCGTGCTGCTGGCCGTCGCCGTCTGTGCGTGCGGTGACACCGCCAAGACGGCGAGCTCGGCGCACGACGTCTCGTCCACCGGCGCGTCGCCGAGCGGCCCGCCGGTGAAATACGTTTCGCCCTTGGTCCGATCGGAATCGTTGACTGGCGCACGAGCACACTATCTCAACGACGGCGACAACGACCCGATCGGCGACGAAGATCCCGACAATCGGAGGGACGACGACAACGACGCGTCATGGGACTACCAACCGGAAACCAACGAAAACAACGAATTCCGTGACGGTGATGACTCGAGCATCGTGACCTTCGGCGCCAAGGCGAGCGCGCCCGAGGCGCAAGCCATCGCCGCGATCGTCAAGCGCTATTACGTGGCCGCCAGTGTAAGCGACGGAGGGAAGGCGTGCGCGACGATCCTCCCTGGCTTCGCCGCGGCGATCCCGTTAGACTATGGTCGCGACGGCTCTGCTTATTTGCGTGGCGCCAAGACTTGCCAGGCGGTGATGACGCGTCTGTTCAAGCACTTACACCACGAACTGAGCGTCCCGCCGACCGTTGTGGCTGTGCGTGTGAGCGGTGAACGCGCATTAGCGCTCCTGGGCTCCAGGAAGATGCCGGCGAGCTACATCGACTTGCAGCGCGAACGCGGCGCGTGGATGATCGACGAGCTGACCGGCAGCAGGATGCCCTAAGAAGATGATGATTGAGATGAGATCGCGTGTACTGCTTGCGTTCGTGCTGCTGGGCGGCGTCGCGGTCGCCGGGTGTGGCGGCTCGAGTGGGCGCAGCGACTCGAGCGCTCGGGCCGCTGCCGCCGTATCTACGCCAGCGAGCGTCGCGTCCCCTGCCGCGGCGGCGGCACACCTCCGCGCGGAAGAAAGCGAGCATTATCTAAACGATGGCGACAAAGAGCGTGAAGGCGACGCCGATGGGGACAACACCGCGGACAACGACAAAGACCCGTCGCTCGACTACCTCCCGAGTGACCAGCGGCCGCACGAAAACAGCCGCTACCACGACACCGACGACAAGGACTTGGTCACCTCCGGCTATGAGGCGGGCGCCGCCGAGGAACAAGCGGTCGCGGCCGTGGTCGATCGTTACTACGCGGCGGCGACGGCGGGCGACGGCGCAGAGGCGTGCTCGCTGCTGCTTCCGAGCCTTGCGAGTGCGGTCCCGCAGGATTACGGTCAAGCGCCCGGCCCTGCGTACCTGCGCGGCGGCAAGACCTGCGCGGCGGTGATGGCGCTGCTGTTCAAGTACAACCGCAGACAGCTCGCCGGCCGGGCGAAGGTGACGGGCGTCCGTATCGAGAACGGGCAGACCTTGGCGCTGCTCGGCTCCACAACCCTGCCCGCCACGGCGACGATCGTGCAGAGCGAAGGCGGGAAGTGGAAGATCGCCCAGCTGCTCGCTACCGAGAATTCAGTGCCGTGACACGATACCGGA
>Ga0210385_10001057_pt1 | contig 17432 bp, 17 predicted proteins | sample IncBWH26OmetaG_FD_160107 | JGI IMG/M metagenome (GOLD analysis project Ga0210385, IMG submission 160107) | Forest soil microbial communities from Barre Woods Harvard Forest LTER site, Petersham, Massachusetts, United States - Inc-BW-H-26-O ...
GCCATCACCTGCGCACCCGCCTGGAGTCCTCGGTCCCGGATGAATAAAGGCATTGATTCCGAACGGACCGCGGCTTTGTCGCCCCCCCGCCAAGGAAGCCTGGAGACCCGCATGACGACCACGCCGCTGCGCCTGTCCACCGCGATCAGCCCGGTCCGCCACCACCAGGCGCTCCTCGACGGGAGCGTCACGATCCCCGGCGTCGAGCTGCGCCCGGTCACGCCGGGCCCCGATTACGCCGACCGGTTCAAGAAGATGTGCCGCGAGCTGGCCTTCGACATCTGCGAGCTCAGCGTCATGTCGTACTTCACGGCGCGGGAGTACGCGCTGCCGATCTCGGCCATCCCCGTCGTGCCCATCCACCTGTTCCACCACGGCGACTTCCTGAAGAACGTCCACGCCGGCATCCAGTCGCCACTGGACCTGGCGGGCAAGCGCGTCGGCACCAGAACCTACACGGTCACCCCCGGCGTCCTTGACCGCGGCATCCTCAGCCACGAGTTCGGCGTCGACCTGGACGCGGTCACCTGGGTCCTGGCCGAGGAGGAGCACGTGGCCCAGGTGCAGGATCACTATCCGCCCAACGTCGTCCCCGGCAAGAACGAGAACCTCTTCCCGCGCCTGGCCTCCGGCGACCTGGACGCCGGCATCGCGGGCAGCAACCTGCGCCGACAGCAATCCCCCGATGTGGTACCGCTGTTCCCCAACGCGGAAGACCTCGACCGGGCCCAGTACGAGCGCACGGGCATCGTGCCGGCGTTCACCGTCATCACCGTCAAGGCTGCGCTGCTCGACGAGCACCCGTGGCTCGCCGAGGCGCTGTACGGCGCGTTCACGGCCGCCCGCGCGAACGGCATCGACCCCGATCCGGGCGTCGCGAAGATCGTGGACGGCGATCCGGTGCCCATCGGGCTATCCGCCAACCGCGCGAGCTTCGAGGAGCTGCTCGCCCTCGGCCGTGAACAGAAGATCCTCACCAAGCCGCTTCCGGTGGACGATCTGTTCCCCGCGCTCGGCTGAGCGGCACAACCGTAGCTGGCTAACGAGCGGCTGACGCCAGGCGATCCGGGGGTGATGCGCTGGACGGTCATTATTGTGGTCACAGTACAAACGGGCAGTGACCGGCTGTTAAGATCACCGGTGCCGCCGGGATGCCAGGGAGAGCCATGACCGAGGTGTACATCGTCGGCGCCGTCCGCACACCCCAGGGCCGTTACGGCGGCGCGCTGGCCGGCCTCAGCCCGCGAGCCCGGGTGACAGCCGGCGCGAGCGTCGGCGTCGGCCAGGGGGCGGCGCTGCTTGTGGAGGCTGCGTGACCTCTCGCCGCCTGGATAACTTTGGCGTCATGTCATCCAGGCAAGGCGAGCAGGACGTCCCGGTGATCCCGTCCCCCGTCCCGCTCGATGAGGTTGACCTGGCCATCGTCGCGGCGCTCCGCTCGGACGGCCGCATCTCCATGCGGGCCCTTGCCGAGTCCTTGCACATCTCCCGGGCCGGTGCCTACACGCGTGTGCAGCGGCTGGAGGAGTCGGGGGTGATCACCGGCTACGCGGCCACGATCGACCCGCAGCGGTACGGCTACGGCATCTCGGCCTACGTGTACCTGAAGATCGCGCAGCCGGCCTGGAAGGCACTGCGCACCAAGCTCACCCTGATCCCCGAGGTCGAGCACGCGGCGCTCGTGTCCGGCGACAACGACATCGTCCTGCTCGTGCGGACCCGGGACCTCCTCACCCTGAGGGAACTGGTCCTGAACAGCTTCCAGAACATGCCAGAAGTGCTGTCCACGCACACCGTGCTGATCTTCGACGAACTGAGGTAACCAGCTCACACGTGCCGGAGAACGGTCAGCGGCGACTCGAGGCAGTCGGCAACGAAGCGCAGGAAACCGCCCGCTGTCCCGCCGTCGCAGGCCCGGTGGTCGAAGGCGAGCGTCAGCTCGGCCACCTGCCGCGGCACGACCGCGCCTCCGACGACCCAGGGGCGGTCGATAACCCGTCCGATGCCGAGGATCGCGACTTCGGGATGGTTGATGATGGCTGCCGACCCGTCGACGCCGAACACGCCGTAGTTGTTCACGGTGAACGTGCCGCCCGCCATATCGGAGGGAGCGAGTTTGCCATCCCGAGCCAACCGGGACCGCTGCGACAAATCTCTTGAAAGTTCCTCAAGGGTGAGCGCCTGGGCGCTGTACAGAACGGGTACCACCAGGCCGCGGCCGGTCTGGGCGGCGAAGCCGAGGTTCACCTGCTCGCTCTCCGTGATCTCGTCGTCTTCGACCCGGGCGTTGAGCTCGGGGAACCGGCGCAGGCCGAGGATCGCGAACCGGGACAGCAGCGCGAGCATGCTGATCTTGGGCGCGGACGCGTCCGCGTTGAGCGCCGCGCGCAGCCGGACCGTCTCGGTGGCGTCCACGTCAACCCAGACGGTCGCCTCGGGGATCTCCCGCCGTGACCGGCTGAACTTGTCGGCGGCGGCCTTGCGGGCGCCCTTTATCGGGATCCGGGTGAGCCCCGCCGGTGCGGGGGCGGTGCGCGCCCTGATCGCCGCGTCCACGTCCCGCCGGGTGATCAGCCCGCCCGCGCCGGAGCCGCGCAGCGCGGCCAGGTGGACGCCGGCGTCCCGTGCCAGCTTGCGGATGAGGGGCGATGCGACGGGTACCGGCCCGGCGGCCGCTGCCGGGAGTGCGGCGGTTGAAAGACCAGTAGGAGGAACGGACCGGGCTGACTGCCCCACGAACACTGCCCGGCGACGGCGGCCACGACCGGGAGACGTGCCGTAGCCGATCAGGACGCTGCCGCTCGCTGCCGCGTCCGGCGTGCCGACCGTGCCGGTCGCGTCGACCGTGACCAGGGGCTGGCCGACGGCGACCACGTCGCCCGGGTCGGCGTGCAGCCGCGCGACGCGGCCGGCGAACGGCACGGGAACCTCGACCACCGCCTTGGCGGTCTCGACCTCGACGACGTTCTGGTCGACCGTGACGCTGTCGCCGACCTTGACGTGCCAGGCGACGACCTCGGCCTCGGTCAGTCCCTCGCCGAGATCCGGGAGCGCGAACGCGGGCATGTCAGCCGGCCGCCTTCATGCCTGCGGTCTCCTCCCATTGCAGGCCGTCGATCGCGTCGAGGATGCGGTCCACGCTGGGCAGGTGGTATTGCTCAAAGTGGGGCGGCGGGTAGGGGATGTCGAACCCGGCGACCCGGTGCACCGGGGCTTCGAGATAGTGGAAGCATTGTTCGGTGACGCGCGCGGCGACCTCGGCGCCGTACCCGCAGAATCGGCTCGCCTCGTGCACGACCACGGCGCGGCCGGTGCGCCGCACCGACGCGGTCACGGTCTCGTCGTCGAAGGGCGACAGCGACCGCAGGTCGACGACCTCGACGCTGCGGCCTTCCGCCGCGGCTGCCTCGGCCGCGTCCACGGCGGTCTGCAGCGTCCCCCCGTAGGCGATCAGGGTGACGTCGGTGCCGGGCCGGCGGACGACGGCGCGGTCCAGGCCGGGGCCGCGGTGGTCGAGGGCGGCGCTTTCCCTGGACCAGTAGCGGCGCTTGGGCTCGAGGAAGATAACCGGGTCCGGACACTCGATCGCCTGCCTGAGCAGCGCGTAGGCGTCCCCGGGCGTGCCAGGGGTCACCACCCGCAGGCCGGCGGTGTGGGTGTAGTAGACCTCGGAGGAGTCGCAGTGGTGCTCCACCCCGCCGATGCCGCCGCCGTAGGGGATCCGGATCACGACGGGCAGCCCGACGAGGCCCCTCGTGCGGTTGCGGAGCTTCGCCAGGTGGCTGGTGACCTGCTCGAAGGCGGGATACGCGAACGCGTCGAACTGCATCTCAACGACGGGCCGCAGGCCGTTCATCGCCATGCCGATGGCAGTGCCGACGATGCCGGACTCCGACAGCGGGGTGTCGAAGACCCGGTCTTCGCCGAACCTGGCCGCCAGGCCGTCCGTGATCCGGAAGACCCCGCCCAGGGCCCCCACGTCCTCGCCGAAGATCAGCACCGTCTCGTCTTCTTTGAGCGCGTCGGCCAGGGCCTGGTTCAGGGCCGCCGCCATGGTTATCTCGGTCACCGGGACATACCCGCGCCGCCCGGTGCCGCGGCCTCCTCCGCCGCGTCGGCCGCCAGCTCCCACGCCAGCTCCCGCTGCTGCGCGCGCAGGGCCACGGTCGGCTCGGCGTACACGTGCCGGAAGAGGTCGGCGGGATCATGGGCGGAATCGGCGTTCATCCGCTGCCGCAGCGCGGCCGCCTCGGCTTCGGCTTCCGCGTCCATGGCGGCTTCGGCGGCCTCGTCGAGCAGGCCGCGGGCCGTTAGGAAGTTCCGCATTCGCTTGAGCGGGTCGCGGGCCAGCCACTCCGCCACTTGCTCCGGCGGCCGGTACCTGGTGGCGTCGTCGGCGTTGGTGTGGGGCTCGATCCGGTAGGTAAGAGCCTCGATCAGGGTCGGCCCGCCGCCGCTGGTGGCGAACGACACCGCCGTGCGCGCTGCCGCGTAGACGGCGGCGGCGTCGTTACCGTCGACAAGCCTGCCGGGGACGCCGTAGCCGATCCCCTTGTGCGCCAAGGACGGAGCCGCAGTCTGCTTGGCCAGCGGCACGCTGATCGCGTAGCCGTTGTTCTGGACGAGGAACACCACCGGCGCCTTCCACACCGCCGCGAAGTTCAGCGCCGCGTGGGTGTCGCCCTCGCTGGTCGCTCCGTCGCCGAGCATGACCAGCGCGACCTCGTCGTCCCCCTTGAGCCTGGCGGCGTGGGCCACGCCGACGGCGTGCAGCGCACTGGTGGCCAGCGGGGTGCACTGCGGCGCCACGCGGTGCCGGTACGGGTCGTAGCCGCAGTGCCAGTCCCCTTTGAGCAGCGTGAGCACCTCGACTGGATCGACGCCCCTGGACACCACGGCCATCGAGTCGCGGTAGGTCGGGAACAGCCAGTCCCGCTGGCGCAGCGGCGCGACCGCGCCGATCTGACTGGCCTCCTGCCCGCGGGCTGACGGGTAGACCGCGAGACGGCCTTGCTTCGTCAGGGCCGTCGCCTGCACGTCGAAACGACGGCCAAGCACCATCTTCCTGTAGAGCGCGAGCAGAACATCGTCGGCGGGCAGGCCGAGCCCGGCGGACGGCACCGCCTGGCCGTCGGCGTCAACCAGCGTGAGCGGGGCGTCGGTCGGCAGCAGCCGCTCAAGCGTGGCCTTCCGGCCAGGCTTGGTGGTGCGGCGCGATGCGCGTGTTACAGCTGCCACATGCGGTCCGATCAATGGGAACCAACTAGTGGCCATTCTCCCCGGCTGGCTGCCGAACATCTACAATCAGCCATAAATCAGAGACAAATTGCTCAGTCAACTCAGTCTTTAGTGGATCAATGGCGCTCACTATCCACCCGTGGCCCGCCCAGGCTGGACACCTTGCTCTCCGCACCCGGTCTGCCCGGCAGAGGGCGGGCAGGATCCGCCATCGCGCGCTTGCTCTCGCCGTCACAGTGCCCCATCATTACCGCATGGATCACATGGCCGTGATTCGTGGATAGCGGAGGTCAGGTTGACGACGACATCGGCCCAGGACGGTTCCGCGGCGGCGCCGGCCGGGCCGCCGCCCCCGTTCGACCAGGAACTGGCCCCGCTCTGGCCATGATCAGCCAGATGATGCCAAGCCGGATCACGCCGGACCTGATCCCTGTCATGCGCCAGCCGAACCCTGCGGCCCCGCCCCTGTCGAACGACGACCTGCGGCGCGACGGGGCCTTCGATGTCACAGAACGGCTCGTGCCCGGGCCGGCGGGCGCGCCCGATGTGCCCTTGCTGATCTGCTGGCCCACCGGAGTTACCACGCCGATCGCCGCTAACTATCACGCGCACGGCGGCGGGATGATCGCCGGCGACAACCGCCTGGGCCTGCCGAAGATACTGGACTGGGCGCAGGACCTCGGGCTCGTGGTGGTGTCAGTGGAGTACCGGCTCGCCCGGAGACACCGCACCCAGGCCCGGTTGAGGATTGCTACGCGGGCCTGGCCTGGACGGCGGCCCATGCGGGCGAGGTGGGCATCGACTCCGACCGGGTCGTCATCGCGGGCGGCAGCGCTGGCGGGGGACTCGCCGCGGCGGTCGCGCTGATGGCCCGCGACCGGGGCGGTCCGGCCCTGGCCGGTCAGCTGCTGATGAGCCCGATGCTTGACGACCGCAACGACACCCCGTCCGGCCGGCAGATGGCCGACCGCGGGGTGTGGGACCGCACCGCCAACGAGACGGGGTGGACGGCGCTGCTGGGCGAGGCGCGCGGCGGCCCGGACGTGTCACCGTATGCCGCGCCGGCCCGCGCCGCGGACCTGTCCGGGCTCCCGCCCGCGTTCATCGACGTGGGCTCGGCCGAGACCTTCCGCGACGAGGACGTGACGTACGCCAGCCGGATCTGGCAGGCCGGTGGTGTCGCCGAGCTGCATGTCTGGCCGGGCGGTTTCCACGGCTTCGACATGATGGTGCCGCAGGCCACGATATCGCGGCAGGCGATAGCGGCGGAGCTGGGCTGGCTGCGTCGGCTGCTCGGCGCCTGACCGGCGGGCCAGTCGGCCGCAGGTACGGGTCAGGCTGCGGTGTGCGATTTGCCCCCCGCGTGCAGGCCGGCCCGGCGGCCGGAGAAGATGCAGTCGGCGAGGGACAGCCCGCTGACGTAGCTGTTGGAGCAGATCCTGACGGCGGTGCGGCCGGTGGCGTAGAGGCCGGTGGCGGGCTCGTCGGCGACGGTCTGCGCCAGTGCGGTTGCCCGGACGCCAATCTTCTGCGCGAGCTGGCTGAGGGTGCGGGCCTTCTTGTGCCCGGCGGTGAACAGGTACGCGGCCATCGGTTAGTTAGCACGTGCCAGGCGGGCGGGCATCCTCGGTCACGCCGAGCGGAGTTCCGGGGCGATCTCGGTGGCGTAGCGGGCGATCGAGTCCTCCACCATGGCGCCTGGCAGGCCGCCCCAGTCGACCTGGACCGCCCGCGGCGCCACGAACGCGCCGTCGAGTGGGGCGGAAGCCCCCGCGCCACGTCACCTTCTGGCTCAGGCGCTGCCGTTCGCTAGAGGTAGTTCTCCAGGTCGGCCTTGATGTCGTCCGGCGCCACGGGCGGCTCGTAGCGCTTGAAGACCTCGCCGTCGCGGCCGATCAGGAACTTGGTGAAGTTCCACTTGCACCTTGCCCCTGTAGTCGCGCAGCGGAATCTGCCTACAGTCCGCGGCTGTCGCCGTGAAGTCGTATTGCTGGCCGTTCGTCATCGGATCCAGCATCCTCGGCGTGCCCGGGCTCCCGCCCGGGGCCGTCGCCACCGAACGCGACGGGCTGGCCGCCGGCGCGGGGGATCTCAAGGGTCCGATCAACGGCGCCAACGAGCGGATGGCCAAGCCCATTACACGACCGCGCTCGCCGGCCGCGGGGTGCGCTCCTCGATCGTGCGGCTGCCGTCGGCCACGCACGGCAACTGCGACAACGGGTTCATCCAGACTGCGATCGGCTTCGCCCGCCAGAAAGGCGCCGCGGCCTACGTCGGCGACCGCGCCAATCGCTGGCCGGCAGTCCACCGCGACGACGCCGCGCGCCTGTTCCGCCTCGCACTCGAGTCCGCGTCGGCCGGGGCGGTGCTGCACGCGGTCGGCCACGAAGGCGTGCCGATCCGCGAGATCGCCGAGATCTTCGCCGCACACCTCAACGCCCGCAGTCTCCGTCCCCCCACCCCAGGCCGGGGAATACGTCGGCTTCCTCGGCGGCTTCTGAGGACTCGACGGCCCCGCCTCCGCGCAGACCACGCGCGGCCTGCTCGGCTGGCAGCCAACCCGCCCCGAACTGATCGCCGACCTCAAGGAGGGTCACTACTTCGCCTGAGCCCCCGGATGCCACCTTCTGCCTCGCCGCTACCCTCCACCATCCAGGAACGGGCTTTAGCAACACGCCGTAACCGCCAGGCAATGCCCCCAGGCCGCGGCAGCGCCCCGCGAGCTCGGCGTAGGTCGCGCCGAGCGGGTTGGACCACTGGAACGGGCTGTTGACGTGCGGGCGCGAGACCGGCCGGATCCATATCGGACGCTCCCGAGTACCCGATGGTGGGGCGGACGGTACTGCTCCGTCGGCGAAACTCTACACTTGCATGCTGACTTCGCAGGGTCTAAGTTGACTTTGTGAACTTGTGAGGCGCGGCTGCCGGGTTAGCGACCCGCGTCAGCGAGGACGGGTGCCGTGGACGTTTTCGAGACAAGTCGCGAGGTGCCCGGCGGGCGCCCAGGATTCTGGCTGGACACTGTCTGCACGCAGATCCTGCCGGTGCAGATCGACCTCCGCCATGACCGGCTGCCTGCCGCGCGGATGAGCTGCGCGTCGCTCGGGGCGCTGCGCATCCGCGACGTGGTCGGCGGGGACCACGTGTACTCGCGCGACGCGGCGGACATCCGCCGCGGAGATCCGCAAACGGTGCAGGTCGGCATGCCGCTCGGCGGTCAGTCGATCATGATCCAGGACGGCCGCGAGGCGGTGCTCGACGCGGGCGACATGGTCCTCTATGACAGCTCGCGGCCGTTCACGCTGGTGATGGAGAACCACTTCCACTGGCAGGTCTTCCTGCTGCCGAAGGGGAAGCTGCGCCGGTCCGACCACGAGCTCGCGCAGGTCACGGCGGTCCCGCTGTCGGGAGCGCGCGGCATGTCGCGGGCTGTGTCGGCGTTCCTTCGCGGCCTGGCCGCCGAGGTGACGGGCCTTGAGGGCTCACCAGGCGCTGCCGCGCTCGGCGAGAACGCCGCCGACCTGATCGCGACGATGGTCCGCAGCCGGTTCGGCAAGCAATGGGAGGTCACCGACCCCGACGCGGTGACCATCCGGGCCGTCGAGACCTACCTGTGCGACCACCACGCGGATCCGGACCTCGACCCGTCGCGCGTCGCGCTGGCCCACGGGTTCTCGGTGCGCAGGCTGCACGCGCTCTTCGAGCCGACCGGGCGCTCGATCGGCGCGCGGATCAGGGATGAGCGGTTGGCCGGGATCCGCCGCGACCTCGCCGATCCGCGGCTCGTGCACCGGTCGGTCGCGCGCATCGCCGCCAGCCACGGCATGCGGAACCCCTCCGCGTTCGCCCGGCTCTTCCGGTCAGTCGAGGGAGTGACGCCGCGCGAGTTCCGCGCCGCTGTCTTCCGCGCGTCCTGAGCTGTGCCGTCAGCGCAGTCTTGCGTGCGGCGAGCGCCGTATCGAGTCGCGAGGTGTTGCTGCGCCGCCACGCACGTGCCGACCATGTTCCCACTGTGTTACAGCCCACAGTCGGGGACGGCCCCTGACGTCCCGGCTCGACGAAGGGAACGGTCCGCCATGTACAACGTCGACATCGACACCGGCGGCACGATGACGGACGGCCTGGTCAGCGGCGATGGCACCGTCGTCGCCCTCAAGGTCGAGACGACCCCGCACGACGTCACGATCGCGTTCGTCGAGATCCTCGACGCGGCACGCTCCCGACTCGGCTTCGGCGACCTGCGGTCGTTCCTCGACCAGGTCGAGGTGATCCGCTGGTCGTCCACCATCACCTCCAACGTCCTCGCCCAGCGCACGGGCGCGAAGCTAGGGCTGCTGGTGAGCGCGGGGCACGAGAAGGACCTGTACGCCGCGGACGGGCTCGGCAGCCGCGTGACCGGCACGCTCATCGACGCCGGGGACATCTCCGGCCTCGCGGATGACGCGGATGACGCGGCCGTCCGCCAAGCCGTCAAGGCGCTGCTCGACAAGGGCATTCGCCGGATCACGATCTCACTCAAGGGCGCCTTCGCCGACAACGCAGCCGAGCTGGCCATCGTGGACATGCTCGCCGCCGACTACCCTGACCACTTCCTCGGCTCGATACCCGCGCTGGCGGCTAGCGAGATCGTGCGGCGCCCCGACGACGCCACCCGCACGGTCGCCGCGCTCATCAACGCCTACGTCCACCCGGCGCTCGCGACCTCGCTCTACCGCGCCGAGGAGATCGTCCGCGAGGAGCATGGCTGGCGCGGCAACGTCCTGATTGGGCATGTGCTCGGCGGCATGGCGCGGATCGGCAAGACCAAGGCGTTCGACACGATCGAGTCGGGGCCGGTCTTCGGCACGCACGCGTGCGCGGCGGCCGCGGCGCGACACGGCGACGCGAGGGTGATAGCCGTGGACGTCGGCGGAACCACGGCCAAGGCGAGCGCCGTCGAGAACGGCCGCGTCGTCATGCGGCCAAGCGGCGACTTCTTCGGCATTCCGCTCGAGCTCGACCTGCCGCTGCTGCACTCGATCGCGCTCGGCGGCGGCAGCGTCGCACGGGCCGCCGACGGCCGCGTAGTGCTCGGCCCCGATAGCATGGGCGCGGCGCCGGGCCCCGCCTGCTACGGGCTCGGGGGGCGCAACGCCACTGTCACCGACGCGCTCGTCGTCTACGGGATCGTGTCGCCCACCGCGTTCCTCGGCGGCAGGCGCGTGCTCGACATCGATCGGGCGCGCGCCGCGATCGACACGCATGTTGGCGCGGCGCTCGGCCTATCCGCCGCGGCCGCGGCGCGGGCCATCGTCGATGCCGCCTATGACCAGGTCGCCGGGCTCGCTGCCCGGGCGGCCAGGGAGGCCGGCTGGGACCCGGCGGAGACCACCCTGTACGCATACGGCGGCAACGGGCCGCTGTTCATCACGCCAGTCGCGGAACGGCTCGGGGTGGCGACGGCGCGGATGTTCCGCTTCGGCAACGTGTATTCCGCCTACGGCTCGGCGATCTCCGACGTGGTGCACGTGTACGAGAGCGCCACCAGCGGCATGACCCGCGAGGGGGTGCTCAGCCGGTGCGCGGAACTCATCGACGAAGCGTTCCGCGACCTGCGCGGTGAGGGGTTCGACCCGGCCGGCGCCGCGCATTCCTGGGAGGCCCGCTCGGCCGTGGCCGCGGAACACGGCGCGGGTCCTGATCCCGCCGCGGCGCTCGACTGGCTCGACACCGAGCCGGTCCTCGTGCGGCTCACCGCCCGGTTCCCGTTGCCGACACTGGAGCAGCCGACCGTGGACAAGAGCCGTGACCGTGCACCATCAGGCAGCAGGACCAGCCCGCTCGGCAAGGACGGCACCATGCCCGTCTACCAGTTCGCGGCACTGCCAGACAGCACTACGCAGGGGCCGCTGCTTGTGGACGGCGGCACGTTCACCTGGCTGGTCACCGATGGATGGTCCCTGTCTGTTGACCCGCGGGGCGACGCGTCGCTACGGGCGAGCCGTTGAAGGAGAAACCGTGAGCGCCATCTTGCACATCACCGAGTATGTCGACGTCAACCTCGACACCGAGCGCTGGAGCTGTCACGACTGCGGCCGCGACTTCGGGCCCGCGCGGGAGAATTACAAGCGCGGCCTGCTCGTCGCCGAGCGTGACCCGAGGGAGATCCACCCGGCCGTGATCGACGGCGAGTACACCTTCGCCCCCAACGGCGACTGGATCCGGATCATCGAGTTCTACTGTCCAGGCTGCGGGCGGCAGGTCGAGAGCGAGTACCTGCCGCCCGGCCACCCGCTCACCAGGGACATCGACCTGGACGTGGACGCCATCAAGGCGCGGCTCGCCGCGGGCGGCATCCGCGTCAACGAGCAGGGGAAGCTGGAGGCCACCCGATGAAGGCGATCGACATCGACGTCGGCGGCACGTTCACCGATCTGGTGCTGACCTGGGACGACCAGCGATTCGTCGCGAAGTCGCCGACGACGCCCTACGACCTCTCGGTGGGCTTCCTCAACGTGCTCAACGCCGGCGCCGACGAGCTCGGCAGGCCGCTCGCCGAGGTGCTGCCGCAGGTCGCCGTCGTCAGGTACTCCACTACGGTGGCGATGAACCAGCTGATCGAGCGGAAGGGGCCGCGGCTCGGCCTGATCACCACCGAGGGCCACGAGGACGCGATCCTGATCGGCCGCGGCGCGCAGTGGACCGACGGCACCCGGATCAGCGAGCGCCGCAACCTCGCCGCGCAGCGCAAGCCGAAGCCGCTTGTCGAGCGGGACATGATCGTCGGCATCGCCGAGCGAACCGACTCGCGCGGGCGGATCCTGCGCCCGCTCAATCCCGACAACGTGCGCGCCAAGCTGCGCGAACTGGTTGACGAAGGTGCCCGTGCCATCGCGGTGTCGCTGCTGTGGTCGTTCGCCAACCCGGAGCATGAGCGGGCGGTCCGCCGGATCATCCGGGAGGAGTACAAGGGTTATCACGTCGGCTACCTGCCGGTGGTGCTGTCACACGAGGTGGTCGGCAAGGTCGGCGAGTACGAGCGCACCATGACCGCGATCCTCGACGCCTACCTTCAGTCGAGCATCAAGTTCGAGCTCGAGACCACGTGGGACCGGCTCCGCGAGAACGGCTACCGCGGCACGTTCCAGCTGACCCATAACAGCGGCGGCAGCGCTGAGATCTTCAAAACGACAGCCAGCCGCACGTTCAACGGCGGCCCAGTATCCGGGCTCATGGGCGCCTACCACATCGGCAAGGCGCTGGGCTACTCCAACGTGATCGCCACCGATGTCGGCGGCACCAGCTTCGACGTCGGCATGGTCGTGGACAACTCCATCAGGTCATATGAGTTCCGGCCGATCATCGACCGCTGGATGGTCGGCATCTCGATGCTGCAGACCAGCACCATAGGCGCGGGCGGCGGCTCGATCGCGTGGGTCAACGACCTGCTCGGTGGCAGGCTCGAGGTGGGCCCGCGCAGCGCCGGCTCCTACCCGGGGCCGGTCTGCTACGACCTCGGCGGCGCCGAGCCGACGGTCACCGACGCCGACGTGGTGCTCGGCTACATCGCCCCGGACGGCTACTTCGGCGGAAAGATGCCGCTGAACAGGGACAAGGCGGTCGACGCTATCCGTGCCAAGATCGCCGAGCCGCTCGGCGTGTCCGTGGACGAGGCCGCCGCGCTGATCAGGCGCGTCGTGGAGCAGAACATGGCGTCGGCCATAAAGCGCGAGGTCCACCTGCGCGGCTACCATCCAGAGGACTTCGTGCTGTTCGCGTTCGGCGGCGGCGGGCCGACGCACGTCGCCGGCTACCGCGCCGACGTGCCCACCGCGGTGATCTTCCCCCAGGCGCCGGTCTTTTCCGCGCTTGGCAGCTCGGTGATGGACATCATGCACGTGTACGAGCAGAGCGGCCGGATGCAGTTCATGGCCCCGGTGACGGAGCAGATCGTCATCGACGCCGAGGCCTTCAACGCGCGGGTGCGCGGGCTGATCGACAAGGCGAAGAATGACCTGGCGGCCGAGGGCCTTGTCGGCAGGGAGACGGTGTTCAGCCTTGAGCTTGACATGCTGTACGGCGGCCTGGTGCAGGTCAAGAGGGTCTCCTCGCCGGTACTGCTGATCGAGTCCGCCGAGGACGCCAGGCGGGTCTACGACGACTTCGAGAAGGAGTTCTCCGAGGCGTTCAGCCCGCACGTGGTCAACAGGCCAGGCGGCGTCTATATCGACGGCATCGTGCTCAAGGCGACGGTGATCACCGAGAAGCTCGACCTGCCCGTGCACCCGCTTGAGGGGACTGATCCCACCGGGGCTAAAACCACCACCCGTTCCTCTTACTGGCCGCAGTACAGGGAACGGCGGGAAACCCCCGTGTATACCTTCGCCGGGCTGCGACCTGGGAACATCATCGCGGGACCGGCCATCGTCGAGATGGAGTACTCCACCATCGTCGTCACGCACGGCCCGCAGCTGGAGATCGATCGGCATGGCCTCGGCATCCTCGCGACCGCCAGGACGGAGAGTTAGCCATGTCCTACCCCACACTGGAAGAGAAGCTCGCGGCGCTGAAGGTGTCGGCGCCGACGCCCTACGAGCGCGAGTGCGCGCAGCAGATCAGGAGCGGCGACTACGAGATCGGCGTGCAGCGCACTGCTGACATCCTCGACGAGGGCTACGAGATCTTCATGCGCTCGTCCCGGTCGTCGATGGGCGTGGCGGGCGACTCGATCGTCGCCATCTTCAACGCCTCGGGCGACCTGGTGAACGCGTCGGCGGGCACCTACCTGCACGCGGTGATCCCGCCGATCGTGATCAAGTACATCCTCAGCCGGCATGCCACTAACCCCGGCATCAACGACGGCGACATCTGGTACACCAACGACGCGCTCTACGGCGGCATCCACAACCCCGACCAGGTGGCGATCATGCCGGTGTTCTTCGAGGGCGAGCTCGTGGCCTGGACCGCCGCCCTGTCGCACACCACGGAGACCGGCGCGATCGAGCCTGGCGGCATGCCGCTCGCCGCGCGGGCACGGTTCGAGGAGGGCATGAACCTGCCGCCGATGCGGGTTGGCACCAACTTCAGGATCAACAACGACATTCTTGAGCTGTTCGCGGCGTTCGGCATCCGCGCCGAGGCGAACGTGACCGTGGACATGCGCGCCCGCGCCACCACCGCCGACCGGGTCCGGATCAGGCTGCTCGAGCTGTTCGAGCGGGAGGGCAAGGACTTCGCCGTCGGGCTGATGCGCCGCATGCTCGACGAGGCGGAGGCCGGCGCGCGCAAGCGCATCGCGCACTGGGCGGACGGCACCTACCGGGCCGTCACGTTCAGCGACGCCGCAGGGCTGACCCGCGGGCTGATGCGCAACTGCTCGATGACGATGACCAAGAAGGGCGACCACCTGACGTTCGACTTTACCGGGACGAGCCCGGAGACGCCGTCGAGCTACAACGCCCATCCGCAGGCCGTCATCGGCCATATGGCGAACTACATCTACGAGTACGTCTTTCACGACCTGCCGGTCAGCTCGGCGACCTTCCAGCCGATCGACTTCGTGTTCCCGCCGAACTCGATGCTGTCTCCTGACGCCCGCGCGGCCACGTCGAACTCGGTGATGGCCGCGACCGGGGTGATGAGCGCGGTCGCCAACTGCATCGGCCGGGCCAGGTATGGCTCGGACGAGTGGGAGCAGGTGTCCGCGAGCCAGGGCAACGGCGGGAACGCGATCGTGCTCGCGGGCGTCAGCCAGTGGGGCGCGAACTTCGCCGACATGATCGCCTACCCGATCAACACCGAGGGGCAGGGCGGCCGCGCCACGGCGGACGGCATGGACGCCTACGGGTTCCCGTGGTGCGCCTTCGGCCGGGCGCCGGACGTCGAGAGCATGGAGAACGAGTTCCCCATGCTCATCCCGTTCTCCTCGCACTGGAAGGACAGCGGCGGGCCCGGCAAGTACCGGGGCGGTGTCGGGACGGCGCAGCTGTGGGTCACCCACCATGTGCCGATGCTGTTCGAGATGGCGATCGCCGACAACTCGGTGATCCAGACGCCCCAGCCGCTGTTCGGCGGGTACTCCCAGCCGACCGTCCCCGGCATCGTCTTGGACGGAATCGACGTCGCGGCGGCGCTCGCGGACGCGGACGTCGGCACGCTGAGCCTGGAGGCGCTGCTCGACGGCCGCTTCGGCGGGACCGTCGTGTCGCAGCCCTACGGCAGCGCCGTCCACCCGGTCATGGGCGGGGAGTCCATCATCATCGGCCTGTCCACCGGCGGCACCGGCTACGGCGACCCGCTCGACCGCGATCCCGCGGCCGTCGAGCTTGACGTTCGCAAGAACCTGGTGTCGAAGTCGGTCGCCCGGACCGTCTACGGCGTGGTGGTCGACGCGCGCACGGGGCGCGCCGATCCGGCGGCCACCGAGGAGGAGCGCTCCGCGCAGCGTGCCGCCCGGCTGCGGCGCGGGAGCCCGTACGACGCCTTCGAGGCCGAATGGTCGCGGCGCAGGCCGCCGGAGGACATCCTGGAGTTCTTCGGCTCCTGGCCCGACGGTGCGGTCGTGACACCGCTCATCCGGATGTGACCGCGGTGACCTCACCGCGCGCGGTCGCCCGCGCCATCGCGGCCGGGCTGGCGGCAGGGCGCCCGGCGGGGACGCTCGCGGTCCCGCTCGCCCTGCACGTTTCCGCGCGGATCGCCGAACGCGACGCCGAGGACTTCGCCTACGACCCCACCCAGCTGGCGAACGCCCTGCGGGACCTCATCCACGCGATCGACCCGGACGGCGTCCCGGTCTGCGACCCGGACCTGCTCCTGGCCGGCTGCCTCACGGCCGGGGAGATCGCCGCAAGCCAGCAGCTGACGGCCGCGGTCGAGGCGGCCAGGCGGCTGCGCGCGTCCTTCGGCGACCGTATCGCCCTCGTCGCCGTGCTGCCCGGCCCTGCGACGATAGCCGCCCGTACCGGCGCGGCACTCGTCGACGGAACACAGCCCGGCGCGGCGGACTGCCTGCTCACCCTCGGCAAGGAGTTCCTGGCCGCAGGGGCGGACGTTATCGTCGTCCACGACGAGACCGGCCCGCCGGACCGGCCGGGCGCCACGCGAACGGCGCTGACGACGCTGGCGAACGTCGCGCGCTTCCACCAGGCGGCGGCGCTGTCCCACGCCGTGCCGCGCTACGGGCTGCCCGCCACGGTGCCGGTCGGCCTTGGCGAGCCCGCTCACGTTCCCGGCGTCGTCCTGACCCCGGGATCGCTCCCTCGCGACACCGACATCTCGGCCCTGCGGGACTGGGTAACGGCCGTACGCGGATGAGCCCGTACTCCGGCTCGACTCTAAGTCCCAGGTGGCGGCAGTGGCGTAGGCGTCCGCTCAGTTCTAAGCTCCGCCTGCGACAGCGACGTGCAGACGCGCACCGACAGCCATAGACGTAGGCTACTCGCTCGGGCGCTTTAGCACGCCGGTGGCTTGAAAGACATCTTGAGCGAAGACCACCCAGATGGCCACCGCCGCGACGAGGCCAGCCCACGCCGAGACCTTCAGCTGATTGACCGCGGTGCCAAGGTCCGGAGCGGACTTGGTCGCCGCCGCCGCGTTGAGCTGGTCCTGCAGCGAGTGGTAGCCGAGACCCAGGAATAGGAGGAGCAGGATTAGGCCGAGGAACGCGATGATAAACGGGATGTTCCGGTGCACGACGGCAGGCACCGCGAGGATCGCGACGGGAATGATCACAACCAGCGAGTACCAGGCAATGGCGTCTGGGGTGAATGCCTTGTTTGCCGCCCCGGACGTTATCAGCAGGTAGAACCCGAGCAGCCAGATGCCGAACGTGGTTATGACGTACGCCGGGTAACCGATGCCGCGAATTATCCCGAGGATGCCGGCGAGTGTCTCGGCGATGCCACCGACGAGGACGGCATAATTCAGCCCCTCGGTTATCGGCCCGGCCGCTAGCGTGCTCCCGTTCACGTCCTGGAATCGGATGAAATACACTCCCAGCGCGAAGGCAAAGAGCGCGAACGCGACTGGTGTCGGGTCTGTCATCAGCGGCGATCGCGCGGCGGGCTGGGTCGCCGCATGCCCACTAGACGAATCGGGTGCCAGAGTAGTCATTTAAGTCCGCCTTTCGACGTTTCTCATCGTTGAGTGGCTAAGGTCAGCCTCAGAATGGGAAGGGGTGGGGTTGGGGGCGGGTGGTGATCCATTGCCATTGG
>Ga0210385_10001059_pt1 | contig 17415 bp, 9 predicted proteins | sample IncBWH26OmetaG_FD_160107 | JGI IMG/M metagenome (GOLD analysis project Ga0210385, IMG submission 160107) | Forest soil microbial communities from Barre Woods Harvard Forest LTER site, Petersham, Massachusetts, United States - Inc-BW-H-26-O ...
ACCGGCGGTCGGGACAGAATGGTCGCCGCATGAGGCCGATCCTAACAAGCGAGCGGCGAAACACGTGACGTGCGAGAGAATCGCGATTGGCTCGTGCGTGCCCGATGTGGATGCGAGAACACCCGCGCTGCGCGATACTCGCGTTGCGGGTGACCCGTGCAGCGTGCCCGTTGCAGTTGTGCCGGGCGTGGCAGCGGACGATGCGGAATTGCTCGCCAGATTGTCAACGACGACGGTCGGCCCGGTGCCCGCAAGCAACTCGATGACAACGTTTGTAGCGTTATAGGTGATGCTCCAGTGATCGCCGGTTACGGTTGGGAAATTCACCATGCTGAACTGGCTCATGCCGGTGTCCGACTTGTAGTCCACGATGGTAAATTTCGTATTCACCTTGGGAACGAAGCCTTTTTCCAGATTAACGTTCAGCGTTCCGCTCAAGCTGGCGGCGTCGACAATGTTGAGCACGGAATACAAAGTGTTCGGCGCCGTCCCGGCGATGTCGATATTCAGGTCGCCACTCGTGCCCTGGGTGTAGTTTCCGTTGACCTTGATGTCGCCAACCAAGCCGAGACCGTCTCCGGGATTCACGTTGCCAGCGGTGAGGTTCACGGCGCCGTTAATTGTGCCGCCGTTGCCGAATAGCGTGCCGCCCGAGATATTCAACGCAGCGGCAGAGCCCAAGGTCAGAGTGCCGTCCACGGTGGTTGAGCCGCCGGTCTGGGAATAGTTGCCGTTTGCACCGATAGTGAGCGTTGTGGTCTTAGCGATTTCCACCAAGCCCGCGTTGGAGAATCCGGCGGCGGTGGTGAAGGTGCGGCTGGTGGAGAGCGTAAAACTCCCGGTGCTGGAGTTGGTGGCGAGATTGGCGAGCATGTTGTTGTTGCTCTGATCGATGAAAGAAGCAGTAGAAGTCGCGCCCGAGAGCGTGATATTCGCGGCGTTAGTAGTGATGCCGCCGGTGGTGCCTTCGTTGTTGAATTGAATTTGGCCAGTGCCGGTAACGACGTAGGTACCTCCGGTGAGGGTGTTGCTCGCATAGTTCGTAAGTTGGTCAGCGCCTGCGGTTCCTGTGGAGAAGAGGCTGCCGGTGCCAACGTTGAGCGTCCCGCTATTCGTGAAATTTCCCGAAGTGCTGAACTTGGCGGCGGTTGCCAGAGCAAATGTTGCGCCGGCTTCGTTGTTTGCAAACCCGGCCAATGCGTTAGCGGAGTTTGTGGAGTTTTCAATCAGAGCTTTTGTTCCGGTCAGCATGATGCTGGCGTCGTTGTTGACGATATTGGCACCGTTGAATTCGAGCGTGCCGGTGACGTTATAAGCGCCGCCGGTCAGCGTCATTGTGCTGCTGTTGTAGTTGGTTAAGCTAGAAGTGCTGAGCACGACGAATTTGCTGCTGGCGCCCACATCCAGCGTTCCGTCGTTGGTGAAGTTGCCGGCGGCGGAGGAGGTGGTGAATGTGATGCCGATGATATTGAACGTGCCGCCCGACGCGATGGTATTCAGATTCGTGAGAGCGTTGGCACTGGTCGTCGAGTTCTCGAGCTTCGCGGCGGTGCCGGAGAGAGTTATGTTGGCGGCATCAGTAGTGATGTCGGCGCCGTCAAACTTCAAGATTCCGTCAACGATATATGTGCCGCCGGTTAGGGTGTCGGTACTGCTGTTGAAATTCAGGAATTGGTTCGCGGTGTTATTAGTGTAGAGCGTTGTGCCGGCAACGGCTTCGACGGTGCCTTGATTGTTGAATCCAGCGCTGCCGGCATCGATGGTCGTGTCTCCCACCTGCTTCGCGACAGATTCTATTATTCCGGTGTTGACGATGCCGATTACGCCGTTGCCGATGTTGCCCGGACCTTCGATGGTGTTTCCGGTGTGCAGAGTGTCGCCGGATGAGCCGGTGATGACGCTGTCGCCGTTCGTTGCCAGGATAATTTTTCCTGTGCCAGTGAGGCTCGTGCTGGCGGAGCCGATTTTCAACGTGGTTATGTCGCCGGTGGAGTTCAGATCGACTGTGCCGGTATTAGCGATCGTTCCCAGCAGCGTCGTGGTGCTGCCGTCCGCCAAATTCAGCTTGCCGGTTCCGGAAATCGTCACGCCGTTCAGCGTTAGCATGGCCGCGGTGCCGACCAGATTAATCGTGGCAGTCGTGCCGGTGGTGGTGAGTTTTCCGCCGTTGATAATCACTCCGCTTTCTAGGTTTACGGCGGAGAGGGCGTTCCCAGTTTCGGTGGCTAGGATATTGCCGGTGGACGTTTGCGTGTAGGTGCCGGCGTCGAGTTGCAACGTCCCGGTGGTGTTGGAACCGTTGGCGGCTTCCAGCGTTCCACTGTTTGTGTTTGTACTACCGGAGGAAATCTGAATGATCAGCGGCGTGGGCTGGTTGGCCTCGATGATGCCTTGATTGTTCAAGCCCATGGAATTGTAGCCGATGGTTCCAGAGCCTTCGATGGTTTGACCCTTGACTACGGTGAGGACGTCGGTGCTGGCGGCCCCTTCGATGACGTTGCTGGCGAAATTCGAGAGGACTACTTTACCGTTGGTGCCGGTAACGGTGGTATTGCCGCTGATCTTTAGAGTGCCTCCGCCAGTGGAATCGCCAACGTTGAGGGTGCCCGTGTTCGTGATGGTACCGGCATTCGCAACCACCAGCGTATCGGTGTTACCGATGCTCAGGAAGCCTGCATTGGTCAGTGTTCCAACGGTCATCACGGCGGTGGAGTCGCCGAAGAAGCCGAGGTCCGCGGTGGCTCCGGAAGCATTGTTGAATGTGCCGGTGACGTTTATGTTGTTGGTGCCGCCCTGGCGGTTCTGAACGTTGGTGTAAAGGTGGCCGTTGTTGGTGACGTTGCCATCGACGGTCAGAGTAGTTCCGAGCTCCAAATCTATCTGGCCCACGCTGCTGATTGTGAGTGGCGGGGTGCCTGGCGTGACTGTGGTCGTCTGGCCATTCGCCAGAACCAAGGTGCCTTCCACGCCGCCGAGGTTAGCCAGCGCGTTGTTGGCACCCGCGTTGAATGTTCCAAATAGGTAGAGGTTGGAACCTGCTACGACATCGATGAGGCCGCCAGGCTGGCCGGTCAGATTGAGCGTAGCTCCGCCGGATATTTGCAAGGTACCGTTGTTAACCAAGGTAAGCACATTCATCACATCGGTGGTATCGCCGAAATAGCCGATATTCGTGGTAGCTCCTGAATTGTTGATGAAGGCACCGGTTACCGTGAGTGTGTTCTTTCCCCCGTTAGTTTCATTTCTAACGTCGGTATAAAGCCCACCTGAATTGGTGAGGGCTCCCATCACGGTCACGTTGCTGTTTTCTTCCAGGTCAAAAGTGCCGGTGTTGGTCAAAGTGCCAGTGTTGCCGGGTCCGGGTGTGTCGGTAAAGGTCTGACCGTTGCCAATGTACAAAGTCCCTGCGACGGTGTTCAAGTTAGCCAGGCCGTTAGCCGTTCCAGCCTTGATAGTTCCATAGACGTCGAGTTCGGAACCGGCCACAACGTCAGTAATTCCATTCAGCTGGCTCGTGAGATTGAGGGTTGCGCCGGTGTCAACTTCCAAAAAGCCATTGTTAACCAGGGTGGCGACATTCATCACGTCGGTGGTGTCGCCGAAATATCCGATGTGTGTGGTGGCGCCGGAGTTGTTGGTGAAGGTGCCGGTGACCGTAAGCGTTTCTGTTTTCCCGGTACTCTGGTTTCTAACGTTGGTATAAATCGACCCGGAATTGGTCAGGTTTCCGGAGATCGTCATAGTGCTGGCTTCTTCCATGTCCAGCGTGCCGGAGTTGGTCAAGGTGCCGGAGCCGGGCGTGTCGGCCAAGGTTTGGCCGTTGCCGAGTACCAGGATTCCTTCGATGCTGTTTAGCTTGGCTAATGCGTTCGCCGAACCAGCTTTAAAGGCGCCGTACACATCGATTTCGGAGCCTGTGGCCACGTCGGTGACGCCATTTGGCTGGCTAGTAAGATTTAGTGTTGCGCCGGTGTCAACTTCCAGGAAGCCGTTGTTAACCAAGGTGGCGACATTCATGACGTCGGTAGTGTCGCCGAAATAACCGATGTGCGTGGTGGCGCCGGAATTGTTCGTGAACGCGCCGGTCACAGTCAAAGTGTTAGTTTTCCCGGAGCTCTGATTTCGGATGTTTGTATAGAGAGTGCCGGAATTGGTCAGGTTTCCGGAGACCGTCATGCTGCTTGCGTCTTCCAGATCCAGAGTGCCGGAGTTGGTCAAAGTGCCGGAGCCGGGCGTGTCCGTGAAGGTTTGACCGTTGGCGACAACCAAAGTTCCCTCGACGCTGTTCAACTTTGCCAAACCGTTGGCCGAACCAGCCTTGAAAGTTCCATACACATCAAGTTCTGAGCCTGCGACTACATCGGTGACGCCATTTGGTTGGCTAGTAAGATTTAGGGTCGCTCCGCCGTCCACTTCCAGGAAGCCGTTGTTAACCAATGTGGCCACGTTCATAACGTCGGTGGTGTCGCCGAAATAACCGATATGTGTGGTGGCTCCCGAGTTGTTGGTGAATGTACCCGTAACCGTCAGCGTGTTGGTTTTCCCTGATCCCTGATTTCGAATGTTAGTGTAAAGCGTGCCGGAATTGGTGAGGTTCCCGGACACAGTCATGTTGCTGCCTTCTTCCAGGTCCAGCTCGCCGGAATTGGTCAAAGTTCCAGAGCCGGGAGTGTCGGTGAAGGTTTGACCGTTGCCGATTACCAGGGTTCCTTCGACGCTGCCCAACTTCGCTAGCCCGTTCGCGGTCCCGGCTTTCACAGTTCCATACACATCGAGTTCGGAGCCAGAAACCACGTCGGTAATGCCGTTAGGCTGGCTGGTGAGATTGAGAGTCGCTCCGGTGTCAATCTCCAGGAAGCCGCTGTTGCTGAGCGTACCCACATTCATTACGTCGGAAGTGTCGTTGAAGAAACCGATCTGTGTGTTACCGCCTAAACTGTTGGTGAACGTGCCGGTCACGGTGATGGTGTTCGCCGCTGTTGTTCCGTTCTGATTGTTAGTAAAGAACTCTCCCGCATTCGTAAGATTACCGGTGACGACGAGTTTGGAGCCGCGATCCAAGTCGAAGTAACCCCCTGCGACGTTGGACATTGAGCCGTTCACGGTGAGCGTGTTGCCATTGAAAAGTTCGAGGTCGCCCCCGTTGGTGACGCCGGTAGTGGTTAGGGTGTTGCCACTGTCAGTTGAGAGGATGGAGCCTGAGTCGAGAGTTAGGGTATCGATGCTGGCATTAATATTTAGCGTAATGTTCACGGCGGGGGAGCTGAGAAGGGTGACGTTGTAGGTGTTGCCGCCCCCGTTATTGGGGACCACTGCGGGGCTCCAGCTGGACGTGCTATTCCAGTTGCCGCTGGCTGCACCGTTGACTTGGGTCTGGCTGTAGGTAGCGCCGGTGATCAGAAGAATGGCGAGGCACACCAAAACGACGCGGCAAAATAAAGTCTTCATTGAGTCTCCCCCCGATTTACACACGTGGACCTAAAAACGTTGGCATTTTTTGTTCCAAACGAAAATTTCGCGACGACAGCGAGAAATTGTTGAGATTTCGAATATTTGGCGAAGATGAGTTCGCGCGAACCGCCGAGTGAATGTGCAACTCTTTGCATAGTGATGAGAAAGATATGTCCGTAAAACTAACGGGAGCGTGAGGGAGGAGGAGATTTCGCGTGAGGCGCGAGCGGCGATCCGCAGTTTGCCGGGCAATACTTTCGGGTTCAGGAAATATTACGCGCGTAGACACACCTCTATTCGCCGATTATTTTTGGTTTCACTCGCGCCGAAAAAGCGTGAGTGATGGCGGGTGCGCCCAGGAAGGACCGGCCACTACACTTTTAATCTAATCACAGGCTTCGCGGCCCATGATTACAGCTTTGTAAAATTCTAGTGCTCAGCTTGCGCGATCAATTGAGCCACTTTGGAATCTTTGCCCACCGGCTCGACGAAAACAATCGCGGTCGGAGTAAGGTACATGCGATCGGGCGCGTGCAATTCCTTGCCGCGCTTCACCAACACGTTGTTGACGGCCTTGGTGTTGGGGTCGGTCTGGCTGACGATGTAGAACACGTCGGTCAAGACCGGATGATGCGTGCCGTAATCGTTCAAGTGGCCGAAATAGACGGAGCCATTCGCGAGCAAAACGGCTTGGTAAGGCGTGTCGAACTTTACTGCCTCGTCCCGGTGTTCGCAACCAGTGGAGAAGATAGCTAGACCCAATGCTAGAGCTAGTAGAACTGTTGTGGCGGCAGAGCCGCGCTGATTGTTCATGATCAAAAAATCCTTCGATGTGGGGGCATCATTTGTCGGCGGAAAAGTTTCCCGCCAAGGACGGGCAGAGTAACATTTTCCACAGGCTGGACGCAAGTGAGGGAGTTGGTAGTGACCTAGATGGAAGAGCAGCAAAATGGACAACTCGCGGGAATTGCACCGCGAAAGGAGGGCGCTGCGCGCCGCCGTTGTTTTGTAGGAGCTAAAGTTCCGACCCCCAGAAGGGCTGGACGCGTGGGGGAGAGGGGAAGGTCAGTCGGCGGATTCGGCGGATACATTTTGCGGGCAGCCGAGCAGGTAGGTAATGCGGACGGGCAAGAAGCCTCCGGTCTGTGTGCCGATCTCCCAGCGGTAGCCTTCGGACTTTAACCCGCTGGTCATTTCTTTAAGTTCGCCGACGGAGTAGGACCGCAGGCAAGATACCAAGCCATCGAAGAAGAGAACGAACGGAATCACCGGAATCACATAGGTCCACAAAACTCGCGACCAACGGAAGGGACGCCGGAAGGGAAGAAACAGCCAGGCACCGACCGGAACCAATAATACGGAGAAAAACGTTAACAAGTGGAATGCAGTCGCTTCGAAGATGCCGATACCTTCTCCCCGGTCGAAGCTGTCCTGCAGCAGGCCGCGCGCCTCCTCGGGTTTCAAGTGGTGGAAGGAGGAAAAGAGCGTCCGGAAGCCCCGAAGGTTTCGCGGGATCTCGGTTGCGTCGATGGAGTGCTGAACGAAATGGATGCGATTGGCGGTCAGGGATTGTACGTCGGCGAGTTTTGTGGTGTTCGGATATTTATCAGTCAAGAAAACTTCTGGTGACTTGTTCCCGTGCATCTCGAAATCGCGGACGAGGGATGGCCAGGGTCCGCCGGCGCCGGAACACAAGTCCACCACGCGCACGGAACCGCATTCTTCCAGGCGTTTTTGCAATAGTTGTGCGATCGGCTTATAAGTATTGGTGACTTCCAGGATCATCTGCAGGCCATCGACGAATTGATCCCGGAGGAATTGCGGAAACCATGGTTGCTCGTGAATCTCGAAGAGTCGCAAAGGTGTAGATACCTTCTCCCGGATTCATAGGGAGTCCTCTCATCTGAAGTTCTAATCGCAAGCGTAAATCCGTGATGCCTTTCATACGAATTGCACGTTCGTCTTTATACCAAATGGCGGGCTTTGTCGGATGTGCTATTTGGAACACTTTTCGCTTAAGTAGAGAAAAGGTCCGGAGTCGAGTGGTCTTGCCCGATAAGCGCGGCGAGCTCAATGGGTCGATGCAACGCTATACGAAGTTTACTCGTAGAAGTCTCGAAACCTAAAGTTTTTCCCGCGCATAGTTTCGAGAAGCTTGAACCCGGATTGAGCTTGGGTTGTCGCGAAGTTGTCACAAGTTCGTAAACAATCGACCAACGTGGTAGGGAAACTGAGCGGCAACGGGCTACTCCAGGAAAGTAACCCGCTCCGGTGTTCGCGCGGTTGTTATTTTGCGGGAATGTAGCTCAGGTCCGGGCGGAACTGGATGAGCTCGCTGTAGGTGCTCTCGATCGAGCTGTTGAGCCTCTCGACCACTGACGTGGCTTCCTGTTCGCCGAAGGCGGCGCGGAGATCATCGCGCAACGGCTTCACCGCGGGATCGTCCTCCATGGAAGCCCAGTTCGCATGATCGATAGTGAGGACGAACGTGCCGCCGTGGCCGCCATTCACCAAGCGATACCATGAATAGTGAGACTTGGAGTTCATTTTCTGGCGGGCCTCTGCGGCTCTTGCGACGGCGCTGCGGAAATCGTCGCCGTGTCCGTAGCGAACGTGGAAGGTGATGACCTCCGTGTATTTGGCACCCATGTCGGTCGATGGATTGCTCCATTTGGGCATGAACTCGTAGTAAGCGGTGACGAGTTTTTCAACGTTGGCACCTACGAGGGCTTGATATTGTGCGAGGTCGGCTGCATCGGTAACCTTTGGAGTGTCAAAATCGGTCCAGTGAAGGCCTAGGCGGCCGACGATGTAGGTTCCGGTATTCTCGCCAGTGAGAGTTTCGAAAACGTAGAGTCCCTGGTTATCGTTCTGCTGCTTGTGCCAAGCGACCTTTTGCTTGCGGCCTTCTTCATACTGTTTCACCATGCCGTTCTTAGGCGTCTGGAATTCGAGCGCGGCGATATTGCCGGGCTGATTCTGAGCGGAAGCGGAAAGCGCAGCGAGAAGCAACACACCGAGGGCTGTACTCAGTTTGAGCAGTTTCACATTTTCCTCCTGGATTTTTGAAAAAAACGCGCGGGTCGAAATCCCAGCGAGAGTATATCGCGCGGAACGGGATGTCAACGGCGATTCGGAAAAGACGGGAGCCTAAGAAAACTCTTAGGAATGCACTTGGACAAATGCGGCGAGATGCAGCCTGCGATTTGTTTGCGGCGAATTCGTTGACGATAGCGAGCAAGGATTGTAGACTCGCGCCCTAATCTAAGCGGCAAAATTTATGAGCGACTGGGAATACGTACACGCACATCCCGCGGAACTGCTAACGCGGTTGCATCAATTCACGATTGTGAAGCAGCAGGCGGGCGGCGACGTGACGTTTGCGATCACGGTGAAAGAGTTCGCCGTGCCGCCGCCGGGACAGCGCATGAGGTTTTACGCGGAGGCGGACAAAGAGCTGAATCAGAAGACGGCTTCGTTCATGCCGTGCGGCTGGGGAGACTCGTTGTTCTCCGCGCTGGGAGGCTGCGTGAAGCTGATTCAAAATTTTCCGTATGAGGGCGAGGAGCGCGGCACGCGATGATCGTTCGCTACATGAAACGGAAGATGCAGCCGGGAATCGGGGCGCTGGAGATGAAAGGCAGCATTCACGCAGGGGCGGAATGCGCGCGGTTGGAACAAGAAGTGGATGAAATGATTGCGATGGGCGAAACGCGCATAATTTTTGACATGGCCGGCATCACGCATATAGACAGCGCCGCCATTGGGGCGATCGTGAAGAGCCTGACCAAGTTGAAGAGGGCGGGCGGCGGGCTGCGCATAGCGTCGGCGCAACCGATGATTGTTTATAGTTTGAAAATGACGAAGCTGGATACGCTGATCGAGATGTTTCCTACCGCAGATGAGGCCGCAACCGGATTCGAGGCGAGACCGCCCGCTTCTTAGTTAACGAGATTGCCGGCTCATCCGGAATTCACCCGATAGCTTTTACTTGCAGAGATGATATAGTGCGCCTGGGTCGGTGTCTTAGGCTTGGGTTCCCCCTGGGTTCGGGAAGCAGATTTGAAATTGCGCTCCCGTCCGCACACGCCTGCACAATCCCTGTTGTTCCGTTCTTGAAAGAAAATCTTGGAGGAAAACCTATGAAATGGCGTTTCAGTGTTTTGGGGCCATTAGTTTTGGCTCTCTGTGTATTTGCATTGCCGCTTCACGCGCAAACATCCGACGTATCGACTAAATCCACTACACATCCCTGGTACGACATTTCCAAGGAAGTGAGACTTTCAGGCACGGTCAGCGTTGTGGAGAAAACTCCCGGCCGTGGGACTGAGGCGATCGCAGGGTCTCATCTGATCGTGGAAACATCCGTAGGCAAAGTAAAAGCGAGTTTGGGAAAGTATGCGCTGAAAGGCAAGAGCCCGCTTTCTCTTTCCAGCGGCCAGCAGGTTCAGATGCTCGGTGAGATGAAGACGGTGAGAGAACAGCAAGTGTTCGTGGTTCGCGTCATTCAGGTGAATGGCCATCAATATACCATTCGCAACGAGCGAGGCCTGGCCACCGCGGGAATAGCGCATGGTAAAGCCAACTCCGGAACGACGGGAGGGACGCTATGAACCGCGGAACTCTCTGGATCGTTCTACTTTCAGTCTGTGCCTTGGCAGTAGCGGGTTGCGGCGGAAGCTCACACAAAGTGACTATTACAACTGCTCCTACCACATTAGCAGCAGGCGCAAGCTCTAACGTGGTTGCGATCACCTCCCATGATTCGTCGGACCAAATCAATTGGACGTGCGCGCCAACCGGATCTTGCGGCTCATTCAATCCCGCGGAGACTCCGAGCGGAACTGCGAGCTCGTACACTGCGCCAGCGGCGGCCCCGACCGGAGGTTCAGTGACCATCACTGCGACCTCGGCGGATCACCCCTCCAAGAGCGCTTCTGTGAGCGTAGCAATCACAGGAGTGCAAACAGCGAATTTCGTGTTCTACGCAAGTGGACAGGACAACAACACGGTCGCTGGGTTCATCGATCAATACTCCATCGCCGGAGTCGTGGCGATTGCCCAGGACGGTTCAGGTACCGTTGTATCCGGGGAACAGGACTACAACGATGGTGACGGCAACACATCTCCTCAGCCTGCAGGCGACTCGATCACGGGTGGAACGTTGGTGATGGCGACCGACGGTAGTGGAAATGCGATTCTGACGCTTACCACCAACAACGCAAACCTGCCCAACGGAGGAACGGAAGTTTTTGCCCTAGCTTTCGCGAACACCAACCACGCAGTTATCGTCGAGTTCGACGGTTCGGCAACGTCGTCTGGAAGTTATGATCTCCAGACGTCCACGGCCGCGCCCGTAGGCGCACCGAGCGTATCGTTCGCGTTCGTAGCGAGTGGTACGAATACGATGTTTGATCCCGTTTGCGACGGAGGTGTGTTCTCAGTTGATGCTTCCGGCAACATTACCGGCGTGTACGACCTCAATGATTTCGACAATCAACCCGCGACGTTCGCTAATCCGATTCCGGCCGGCGTCACAACCGGATCGGTTGACACATTTGGGCGCGGAGTTATCACCGGCGCTCTTTTTGGCGGCGCCGCAATCAATTATTACGTGGTGGGTTCGGAGGTGTTGCGCCTGATCGCCGTTGATCCTACCGCCACCGCGGTTGGCTCAGCTTACGGTCAAGGTAGCACTCCTAACTTCTCGAGCGGATCCATTGGACAATCTGTATTCCAAATCGGGAGCGCTCTCGATAACTACGGCGCAGTCGGGCAATTCTCCACGGCACCCGAGGCGGGAGTAGTGAAGGCAAAAGCTCACGCAAACACTCCAGTCCGGGAGACAGGAACGACTTGCACGGGTACCGGGCTATGTAGTTTCACTGGCGAAGGTGATTATAACGACCTGAACACCGGAGGCGGCGGTTTTATAGATGCCTTAAGCGGTACCTATATGGTTGCCACCAACGGATACGGCTCCTTGAATTTTGACGACTCCTTTGGACCAGTCGAGACTTTCGGGGTATATGCAGTCGATCCCACCCTGAACATCCTCGACCCCAATAACACAACCGACACAGCAGACTTAGGCGGAGCTCTCATTGCCGAGATGGATGCGAATCTATTCGGCACTGGCTCTATAGTTCCGCAAACCGATGTCGCCCAGACAAGCTTCTCGGGCTTTTATGCCTTTGGAGGACAAGGAGTCGGCAATGGCGCTGAGTTCGATTTCGTCGGCACTGCTACTGTGACGCCGGGAGATAGCACAAGCGCCTTCGCCGGAGAAGGATCGCTCAGCGATCCCTTTGGAGTATTCACCGATCCCGCCAGCGAAATCCCGGTTACATTCAGCGCAACTCCGTCCTTGCCTGATGCCAATGGACGTTACACTATCAATCCTCTGGCGATGCAAACTGGTGAGGACACGACCGTGAACCTATCGGCCGTTGCCGCTTATCAGGCGAGTGGCGGGCAGTTGTACTGGGTCGAAACTGAAGAGGGCACCTATTTCCTAGGGCCGTTGGAACAGGGAACGGCTCCGTCTTCAGATGCTCGGAAGGCGCAAGCCAAGGCAAGTACCAAGAAACACTAACCTCAACCTAAGCAAGCTGTGGCACGGCCGGTACTAATCCGGCCGTGCCACAACTTTTTTTGCTCGTTAATTCGCTCATCGCGAAAGCAGCGGGTTCTGGGATTCGGGGTTTGGCGCGTCAATTAGGGTGTGTTGAGATACGGTGTGTTGAACTTCGCGTCGTTTTCGCTGACCCCTTTCCGTAACCTCTAGCCTCTACAGTGCGTCTATAAAGCGGACCTTCCATATGGAGAAGAGTGTTGAGATCACGATCTACCGTCATTCTTATCTCTAGTATCGCCGCCCTTCTCATCATCTATTTCGGAATTCGAGTTCGCGGCAATATCCGCGGCCCAGCGCGCGTTCCAAGAGCCAATGATGCGTCTGTCCTTAGCTGGCCCTGGCCGGACCAAGCTTCCGCTGATAGTCAGATCACGGCGAGCAATGTAAGGGTCCTTACTTACCATAACGACGCAGCGCGCACAGGCCAAAATCTTGAGGAGAAAATCCTCACGCCCAACAACGTGAATTTTAAAGGTTTTGGGAAGCTTGCATTTCTCAACGTCGATGGATTAGTGGATGCCGAGCCGCTATACGTTTCAAATCTAGCCGTGGCCGGTAATCCGCATAACGTCGTGTTTGTTGTGACTGAGCACGATTCGGCTTACGCATTTGACGCAGACACTTACGCCGAACTTTGGCATGTCACCGTGCTGGGCTCGAACGAGGTTTCCAGCGACGAGCGTGGATGCGGACAAGTGGCCCCGGAGATCGGCATCACTTCCACGCCGGTGATTGCATTGAATAACCGAGGAGGCGGCGTGATGTATTTAGTGGCGATGTCGAAGGACCAGAACGGTAACTATTTCCAGCGGCTGCATGCTTTGGACATCGCCACAGGCGCTGAAGTTTCAGGCAGCCCTACTACCATCACAGCTACATTTCCCAAGCTCTCAGGTGAGACGACATTCGATCCCAAGATGTACAAAGAGCGCGCCTCGTTGCTTTTGGCTGACGGCATGATTTTCACGAGCTGGGCCTCGCACTGCGACAACGGAGAATACACGGGATGGGTAATCGCCTATAACGCCGCTACTCTGCAGCAGGAAGAGGTGCTTAACGTAACGCCGAATGGCAGTGACGGAGCGATTTGGATGTCCGGCGCGGGGCCTGCTGCTGATTCAGAAGGCAAGATTTATTTGCTGGATGCCAACGGCACGTTTGACAGCACGCTGAATTCCGAGGGTTTCCCAATAAACGGGGACTTTGGGAACGGATTTCTGAAGCTGTCGGCAGGCGGCGGGAAGCTGGTGGTTGAAGATTATTTCAACATGCACAACACCACTGCGGAATCAAAGGCGGACGAGGATCTGGGATCCGGAGGCGCGGTGGTCCTGCCCGACTTCAAAGATCATGCGGGAAACACGTGGCAGCTAGCGGTAGGCGCCGGGAAGGATGGGCACATCTACGTGGTAAATCGTAACCTGATGGGGAAGTTCAATACGAAGAACGATAGCGGAATTTACCAGGAGCTCGACAAGTCGCTAGCCGGAGGGGTGTGGGCGAGCCCCGCATATTTTCAGAACATGGTTTATTACGGCGCGGTGGGTGACTCCTTGAAAGCGTTTTCAATCGTGAATGCGAAACTGGTTGGCACACCGAGTTCAAAAACGGCGGCGACCTTTGCGTATCCGGGAACCACGCCAAGCATATCGGCAAACGGAACTACCGATGGAATAGTTTGGGCGGTGGAGTCTCGAGGAAGCGATGCGGGTGTGCTGCACGCCTATGACGCGAGGAATCTGCGCAGCGAGCTGTACAATAGCAATCAAGCCGGGAATCGCGATAATTTTTCGGATAACAAATACATCACGCCCATGATCGCCAACGGAAAAGTATTTGTCGGCACTCCTACCGGGGTAATGGTGTTTGGCTTGCTTCAGTAAACGGCCCGGGTGGGCCGAGACTAGTTAAATTTCCGAAGCGAAATTCATTTCGCACTCGAATGGAGTGCGATAGCCGCGCCTTACACTTCCGCAGGTGTCACTCCAGCGTTGAGTTGCTTTCGAGTGTCCGCAGTGAGCTCGCCTTGGAGGTTCCAAATCACGGGTAAAAGCATGTCCGGGGCGTATTGCGATTGTGCTAACCTGATTGCAATAAAGACGGAGAGGTGTCCGAGCGGTTTAAGGAGCACGCTTGGAAAGCGTGTGTTGGGGAAACTCAACCGTGGGTTCGAATCCCACCCTCTCCGCCATCTTCTCATTTCTCGTTCTTCGTGCGGTTCCGTTAGAGAAAACGAAGCTGACGGATTCCATTGGGATTCAATCCTGCATACAGGGCACCCAGGCTGGAAGGCTATGTCTGATTTGCAATACTGGAACTGGCCAGATCGTGCGCGAGATGGATGGCCTCTGCCAGGTGGAGGGCGCGGCGCCCGGTGGATTGAAGAATCTGCTCACGGCAGCTGAAGCCGTCGGAGACAATAAGTGCGTCCAGCGGCGCTTGACGCACGGCTGGCAACAGCACGCGTTCACCGGCGGCTTGAGCGATCGAATATTTATCACGTTCGAAGCCAAAAGGGCCGGCCATACCGCAGCATCCCGAGTCGAGAGATTGCAATTCGGCGCCCATTTTACGAATGAGCGATTCGGCGTGTGTCATTTTCACGAGCGCTTTTTGATGGCAGTGGCCGTGCAACAAGACTTTTCGCGGAAGGCGCGGAGGTTCGTAGCCGGCGGCTTGTCGTTCGAGAAACTCGCTGAGAAGAAACGTCTGGCTGCGCAGACGTGAAGCCCGCGGATGATCCGGGAATAGGTTTTGCAATTCGTCACCGAAGACGGAAGCGCAACTTGGTTCGAGGACGACGATAGGCGTGCCGGCGTCGATGGGTTGCGCAAACATTTGGAGGATACGTTCAAGATATTGCTTTGCTTCATCGAGCATGCCGAAATCGTAGAGCGGGCGGCCGCAGCACGGCTGCTGGGCAGGAATTGTCACGGAGAATCCGGCGTGACTGAGGACATCGAACGCTGCACGGATTGTTTCGGGATGAAAATGGTTGTTAAAAGTGTCGACCCACAAAATAACTTCGCGGGCGCCTGCGGGCGCAGTTGAGCTCACAGATTTTCTGAGGTCTTTTCGAAACGACTGCAGGAAACTGGCTGGCGCGAGCGAGGGAATCTCACGCTCAGGAGCTAAGCGCAGTGCGGTTCGCATGATCTGGCTAAAGCCTGGCGCGTGACTGAAGAAGTTCGCGGTGCGCGGCGAGAACGATGCGGCTCGCAGCCATTTGTCAATCTTGCCGAATGCGTGGGCAAAAAGCGGGCGACGATTCGATTCGTAAAAGTGGGAAAGGAACTCGGCTTTGTAAGTTGCGATGTCAACGTTTGCGGGACATTCCGACTTGCACGCTTTGCACGCCAGGCAAAGGTCGAGCGACTCCTTAACCTGTTTATCCTGCCAACCGCCTTTGACGATTTCTCCCTGCAGCAACTCGAAGAGCATGTGGGCGCGTCCGCGCGTGCTGTGCTCTTCCTCGAGAGTCACCATGTAACTGGGGCACATCGAACCGCTATCGTTTTTTCGACATGCGCCGAGACCGATGCATCGTTGGGCGGCTTTCGCGAATGAACCGTCGTCTTCGGGAAATTTGAAATGGGTTGCCGGCGTTTGTGGCTTATAGTCCGCGCCTAAGCGCAGGTTTTCTGTGGGCAGGTATGGGTCAATCACTTTGTGAGGATTCATCCCGTTCGTTGGATCCCATGCGGACTTGAATTCGGCAAACGCTTTCATCAACTCGGGGCCGAACATTTTGGGAAGCAAGGAAGCACGTGATTGACCATCGCCGTGCTCGCCGGAGAGCGAGCCGCCGTAAGAGAGCACGAGGTCCGCTGCGCGGTCGATGAATTCGCCGAACTTGCGGATTCCGTTTTCGCTTTCAAGGTCGAAGCTGACGCGCATGTGTATGCATCCGTGCCCGAAATGCCCGTAGAAAGCGGCCTGGTAGTTGAACTCGTTCAGCAGCGCGCGCAGATCGCGGAGGTACGGGCCCAGTTTTTCAGGCGCGACTGCGGCATCATCCCAGCCGTCCCACTGCGGTGCGGCGCCGGGCGCAAATGCGGCAGCTCGCGGCCCCGCCTCGCGAATTTGCCACACCGCACGCGCTTCGGGCTTGGTGTAAAGCCGCGTGGCGGGTGGGCCCGGCAAGCGCTTGATATGCTCGATGAGTTTTTTGGCGGTCTCATGACATTGGAAGGGATCGTCCGAGCCGAATTCGACGAGCAGGTAGCCGCGACCTTCGGGAAGTAAATCGAGGTTCGGCGCGCCTTTCTTCGCAAGGCCGTCCACCATGCTGCCTTCGAATCCTTCGAGGCCGATGGGATGGAAATTCAGAATCTCCGGAACGTGGTCGGCAGCGAGGAAAGCGTCGTTGTAACCGAGTCCGACGAGAGCACGATGCGGAGGACTATGGATCAACTTTAGTTTGGCCTCCAGCACGGTCATGCAAGTGCCTTCGGAGCCGACCAGCGCGCGGGCAACGTGAAAGCCGTTCTCCGGAAGTAGCTCATCAAGGTTGTAACCGGAGACGCGGCGGGGAATGCGGGGGAAACGCGAGCGAATGAGGTCGGCGTACTGATCGCGGATCGCTTGTAGCTTGGCGTAAATCTCTCCTCGTCGGCCACCTTCACGAACGATACCGTCTAGCTCGGCGGCGGAGTTGAGCCCAACGGTAATTTCGGTACCGTCATACAACAGAATCTTCAGTTCCTCGACGTTGTCGACAGTCTTGCCACCCAGCAGCGAATGCGTGCCGCAGGAATTATTGCCGATCATCCCACCGATGGTGCAACGGTTGTGGGTGGAAGGGTCCGGGGCAAACGTTAGCCCGTGGGTCTCGGCGCGGTCTCGCAGAGTATCGAGAACGAGGCCGGGCTGGACGCGTGCGTATTCTTGCTCCACGTTGAGTTCGAGAATCTGATTCATGTACTTGGTGAAATCCAAGACGACGGCGACGTTGCAGGATTGCCCGGCTAAACTGGTGCCCGCGCCGCGCGGGAGCACCGGAGCGTTAAATTTTCTGCAGGTAGCGACGGCCGCAATAACGTCAGTGGAGTCGCGCGGAAGAACCAGGCCGATAGGGAACTGGCGGTAGTTGGAAGCGTCCGTGGCGTAGAGCGCGCGGGTTCCGCGGTCGAAGCGCACTTCACCGCGCACGAAGCGTTTTAGTTCGCGCTCGAGTTCGGCCGCTTGCGAAAAGGAGTCAACAGGCTTTGCGTGGGAGCTTAGCGGCAGCGGTTCAATGGAGTGCAAATCGTTCACAGCGCTCGTTTCCAGACAGACTTATTATCATCGCCGCGTCGCCAATTGCGCGCTCCGACTTCATCCAAAAT
>Ga0210385_10001060_pt1 | contig 17408 bp, 13 predicted proteins | sample IncBWH26OmetaG_FD_160107 | JGI IMG/M metagenome (GOLD analysis project Ga0210385, IMG submission 160107) | Forest soil microbial communities from Barre Woods Harvard Forest LTER site, Petersham, Massachusetts, United States - Inc-BW-H-26-O ...
CCACCCCCGCATTAACTATTTATGGCACTGTTCAACAACTTACACAAACGGCTGGATTGAGGAAGACTCGCGACGGTGGCAAGTTTCCGAAGATTAAGACGTTAGTATAAATGAAGTGAGCTTCACCTATTCGGTTTTCGGCCTGTCTCTTCGCTCCAATCTTCCCATTCCGGAACTTGTTCATGCGGATACGCCGTCTGGTGACGCGGTGGTGTCGGTCCACATGGCTACGTCACCCACAGCCGGAGAAGTCCCCGATGAACCAAAGACTCTTACCTACACAAGCGCCTACACCGATCCTACTGGCCAACCAGCTTTAAGAATTTGGAAGGTCGCGGACGGTCGGTTCCTCTATCTTGCCTATTACGACGGAACACAATTCTGGATGAACCGCGCGGGAACTGAGCTTTGGGCGCAGTGGCCGGATGCTTTGACGATTGAAGACACTGCTACATATTTGCTTGGCCCAGTGCTTGGACTGCTGCTGAGATTGCGAGGCGTGACGTGTCTTCATGCCAGTGCGGTTTCCTTCGGCGACCGCGCTATCGCCTTTGTCGGCTCCGAAGGCGCAGGAAAATCAACAACCGCGGCGATGTTGGCCCAGAAAGATTGCGCGGTTATTTCCGATGATGTTGTTGCACTAACCGAACGGCAAGGCGCTTTTTACGTTTATCCGGCATACCCTTATCTTTGCTTGTGGTCCGACTCGGTAACAATCGTGTATGGACCTGAAAAAAAACTCCCCAGTTTTTCAGCCAGCTGGGATAAACGCTTGCTTTCACTCGCCGGAAATCACCTGAAGTTTGAAGCCCAACCTTTGCCGATGGGCGCAATCTTCGTGTTTGGCGAAAGAAGCTCGCTGGCGAACGCGCCCCTTATCGAGTCGATGAGTCCCAAGGAGAGTTTGCTTTCGTTAGTGGCCAATTCGTTCGCGACGAACCTTCTTGATAGCGAAATGCGCGCGCGCGAGTTCGAATTTTTTGGCCGCATGATTCGAACTGTACCTGTCCGGCGGCTAACGCCGCACGAGGACCCTAGCCAGATCGGTCGGCTCTGCGATGTGGTTCTGCGATCCTGTGGCGCCACCGCGATTTAGCCCGCACTCTCACGCCGGACGATTTCCATTTGCTCTTAGCCACGCGGTAACCTAAAGTCCCACTGCCCGCATCATAGGCGCTGAACGAAATTGACAGTCGAAGAAGCTCTTGGAGGGTATTAGAGATGAAGAAGTTCGCGGGACTTTTCGTGATGGCCTTTATCTTTTGCCTGCCGGCTATGGCGCAGGACGCTCCGAAGGACACCTCGAAGTATGAGGTCGGAGGAGGTTTCGACTTTCGCTCGTTCTCCAACTTCAACGGTAGCCGAATGAGCATGCTTGGATGGAGCGCTTATGGTGACCGCCACATTTGGCGATTCATCAACATCGCCGGGGACATCTCTGGCACCTACAATCGGAACACCACATTTGGAAATACAAGCATTTACAGTTTTATGGGCGGACCGCAGCTCTATCCCTTCGGCCACCAGCACAAACTGACCGTGTTCGGACAACTGCTGTTCGGAGGCGGAGCTTATCTTTTCCATCTTCCAAGCCAGAACGGATTTAATCCCGTTAGCATTTCCTACGTTGGACCGGCCTGGATGGGCGGCGGCGGAGTGGACTTGCGATTAAAGAAGCGCTGGGCAATCCGAGTTATACAAGCGGACTACGAGCAGACCAAGCTCCTCAGCGGCGCTCCCAGCCAAGGTAACTACCGTGTATCAATCGGTTTGCTCTACCGCTTCGGAATAAAATAACGTCTCTAGCCGATCGTTGAATCTCTTTCCATCGCCCTCTGCCAATTTAAGCCTTGCAGAATGGCCGACGCTCGTTGCAGATTACGAGTGCGTGGAACTAACGGTTGAAGGCAAGGCATCTCGCTGGGCGCTGCTCATTGCCGCGCTGATAGTCGCGTCCTTTTTTTCTTTTCAGGCCATTCGTCTTTGGATTGCGGACTATCGCATTAACTCTGACAGCCTCAGCTCGATCGTGAGAGGTGTCGCGCTAGAGCCCGGAAACGCGGCAGCGTGGGACACTCTGGGCCGTTTCGAGCAATTGGATTTTATCGCCGGCGATCCCGGTGAGGCCGTGAAAGCCTTCCAAAAAGCGGTCCAGAAAGACCCGCTCTCCGCGTATTACTGGATGAACCTGGCAGGCGCGTACGAAGCTGTCGGTGACATTGCCCATGCACGCGATGCGTTTCAACAAGCGCGAAATGTTTATCCGCTCTCGGCGCAAGTCGCGTGGAACTATGGAAACTTTCTGCTGCGACAACAACAATCGGCCGAAGGTTACACGCAGATTCAGCTCGCCGTTCGCTCCGATCCTTCGCTCCTGCCGCTGGCGATTTCTCGCACCTGGCGTTCCAGCCACGATGTGGACATGTTGCTGAACCAAGTGCTTCCTGCCGATCAGGACGCCTATTTCCAGGCCCTCGACTTTTTTGCCTCCGCTCAGCAGGCCGAGCCGGGGTTGGTGGTGTGGCAGCGTTTGATCTCTCTGGGCAAACCGATCTCGTTGCCCCGTTCGTTTCCCTTTCTCGATGAACTGATTCGCCAGGACCGCTCCACCGATGCATCTCGGGTTTGGCGCGAAGCGCTGCGTGCAGCGGGCTTTTCTCATCAGGAGCCGCAAAACGGATCGTTGATCTGGAATGGAGATTTTACCGGCGAGTTTACAAACGGCGGCTTGGGTTGGCGCTGGGACAATCTGATCGGTATAGCCATCGACTTTGATTCCCCGATGCCGGGCCACGGGGGGCGCTCCGTCCGCCTGGATTTCGGCGGCGGCAGCAATCCGGAGATCAATAAGCCGCTCGAATATGTTCCGGTGGAACCGGGCCACACTTATCATTTTCGCGGCTACATCCGGACGGAGTCTATTACCACCGAACACGGGATGCTTTTTTGGATCTACGATCCGCACGACCCCAATGCCGTCAATCTTCGAACGGAAGGCCTCGTCGGCACTCATCTTTGGAACGCTGTGGAATTCCCTGTGGTGACCGGCCCGCAAACTCATTTCCTGGTAATCGGCCTGCTCCGCGAGCCTAGCCGCCTGTTTGACAACAAATTGAGCGGGTCGGTTTGGATTGCGGATCTGTCGCTAGTTCCGGCCGGCGACGATGAGCCGGGAGCCAAGCGTTGAAGATCCTTCGCATCGGCCTTTTCGTTCTTTTCGCCTTTAGCGTGCTGGCGTTCGGCGCAGTGGAAGTCTGGTCGCAATCCGTTCTCGAAATCGGCGCTGGAATACTCTTCTTGTGGTGGGCACTCGTCGTGTTCAGAGATCCCGAGGCAACTATCCAATGGAATCCTTTAATTTGGCCGATTCTGGGCGTTATCACCATCGGTTTTGTACAGCTCTTTCTTGGCGTCACGCCCTATCGCTATTTTACTCAGCTGGAACTTCTCAGATTTGCCGCGTACCTGATTCTGTTTTTTTTGTCGGTGCAGGCGTTCCGTTCTCGTTCAGACCTTAAGAAGCTCGCATGGTTCCTGATCCTTTTATGCTTCGGGGTTTCCCTGTTCGGGATCGCCCAGCATTTCACATCCGAAGGGCCGATTTATTGGGTGCGTCCACTGAGGGCCGGCGGTGATCCGTTCGGCCCGTATGTTAATCGCAACCATTTCGCCGGCTTCGTCGAGCTGACCCTGCCCATAGCCCTGGCCATGTTGGTTTTTCGCGGAATCCAACGTGACGTGTATCCGCTTGTGGGGCTATTGGCCATCGTTCCGGCCGGCGCGCTGATTCTTTCGGGGTCTCGCGGCGGTATCGTCAGCTTTGCTTTTGAGATCGCCGTGTTGTGGCTTTTGGCGCGGACGCGTACATCTCCGGACCGCCCGCGTTTCGTCGGAATCGCCATCGTGGTTTTTGCTGCTGTGGCGCTCATCGTCTGGTTAGGCGCAGCCAAGGCCCTTGAGCGATTTACAAGCCTGCGCATTGGAGAAGTCACCATGAGCCGGCGCGTTTCGATGATTCGCGGAGCAGCGCACATTTTCAAGGATCATCCCATCGACGGCGCGGGACTTGGCGCGCTCGTCGCTGTCTATCCGCGATATGAAACTCTCTACGATGGCAAGCTTGTGGACCACGTTCACAACGATTACATCGAAATGCTCGCTGAGACCGGTCTTCTCGGCGGTATTTGCGGACTTGCGTTCCTGTGGATTCTGTTTCGTCAAGCCCGGGCTTGCTACGCAGCCGATCAGGGCCATTTTTCTCGCGCTCTCCATGCCGGTGCCATGGCTGGTTTATGCGGAATATTGCTTCATACTTTCGTGGATTTCAATTTGCACATCCCCTCAAACAGTCTGCTGTTCCTAGTGATGGCTCATCTTGCCACTACACCTCCTGTGGCGACGGAAGCGGTGGTTGAGCGGCGTCGCAGGCGCGTTCGCGAAAGGCCTGTAGACGAGACCGAATAAGACTTAGCCGCATTTCGTTCGTTAAATGATCATCTCCATCGCGTTGCGCGGAAATTGGTTCCTCTGGATGTTGCCTTAGCGTTTCTTAGCTCTAGTACGTCTAGGTTGACACCAGCGCGGGGCTAGGTAATAGTGTTTGCGGGGTTATCTATCATGGTTCGAACGGTCCAGTGCGTTTCCAACTGGCTAACAGCGAAGCCTGCCTTTTTATTGCCTGCATTGCTTTTGTTGAGCACGCACGCATACGCCCAGCAAAAGCCCGCGACGTCTGAACAGACCAATCAGAAGATTCACGAACTGGCGGGATTAGCCGCGGCCCGCGCGACGGACACGCCCATTGGCAGCGGCGACCTCATCCACATTGAGGTCTTTGACGTTCCGGAACTTTCTCGTGACCTGCGGGTTAGTGAGAGGGGTGAAATCACTTATCCGCTGATTCCCGGAAAGATTCCGGCCAGCGGACTGACCTCCTACCAGCTGGAACAGAAAGTGGCGCAACTTTTGATCGAAAACGGATTGGTCTCCCACCCGCAAGTTTCGGTTTTCGTGAAAGAGCAAAATAGCCAGCCGGTTTCATTAGTGGGAGCAGTACAAAAGCCGATGGTCTATCAGGTTATCCGGCCGACAACTTTGCTCGAACTATTGGCGGAAGCCGGCGGCGTAACCGATGAAGCCGGCAGCGTCATCATCGTCACACGCGCAGGACGCCCGTTGAGCGAGCAGAACAGCGCGGCGGGTTCCATTGACGCCACCGGTGTAGATACGCAGACCATTACAATCCGTCTGCAGGATTTGTTGGAGTCGGGAAATCCGGTTTACAACATCCAGATATATGGTGGCGACTCGGTGAGCGTTCCGCGGGCAGGTATTGTGTACGTCGTCGGAGGCGGAGTATCGCAGCCGGGCGGCTACGTTCTCCAGAGCCATGGCGAGCAAGTTACGGTTATGAAGGCTGTCGCCCTGGCGCATGGCTTGACGGGATTTGCAAAGGCCGATCAGGCGGTCATCATGCGAAATAATACCGACACCGGTCAGAAAGACATGATACCGGTGCACATTAAGCAGATCCAAAATCAGAAGACCGATGACGTAACCATGAAGTCGAACGACATTCTTTACATTCCCGACAGCAAGGGCCTGAAGATTTTGGCGAGGGGCAGCGAGGCCGCGCTGACTGTGGGAACCGGTCTGGCTATCTACAGATTCTGATCCTAGCCCGTGAATAAATTGGCAAATCTGCTTTCGGGTAAAGGATAAATGGAAGAGCCTTCTAGAATTGCGAATCTGCGCGACCGAAAAGCTACGGAAGCCTTAAGCCTGATCCCCGCGCCTGCGCCTTCGGTGCTCTCCTGGGAGCAGGTCCCCAGGGAACCGCACCTTCTCGATTACGTCATTATATTGCGCAAGCATCAGTGGATGATTTTGACCTTTTTCTTAACAGTTGTGACCATCGTTACCATTGCTTCGTTCAAAATGAAGCCGGTTTATGTGGCATCCGCGCGCGTGGAAGTTGACAAAGAATCGCAGAATATGACGCCTTTCCCCGATTCGAACTCTTACGACGCGTTCGTGGATTTGGAAAATTATCTGGAAACGCAGTCCAAAATTCTTCAGAGCGAGACTCTGGCTCTGCAAACCATTAAAACCCTAAGCCTGGAACGCTATCCTGAGTTTGGGGGAACTCCGAACGCAGTAGCCTTCGTTCACAGTGGATCGGTAGCCAAGCGTCCGCCAATCCTCGGTGCATTTCTCGGGCGCCTAAGCGTCAAACGAGTGCCGAATAGCCGCCTGATTGAAGTGACGTTTGAAGCCGAAGACCCGCAGCTTGCGGCGCAAATCGTGAACGCGCATTTGCAAAATTATGTGGAACAGAATTTTCGTAGCAAATACGATGCCACCATTCAGGCCTCCAATTGGCTCTCTTCAGAACTTGAAGAGCTTCGGATCAAAGTGGAGAAGTCGGAAAACGCGCGTCTGGCATACGAGCGGGCTAATCAAATTTGGCAAATTGACGAGAAACAGGACATCTCCGTCTCCAAGCTCTCGGATCTAAGCAAAGCGGTAACCGTCGCGCAAACGGATGTGGCCGAGAAAGAAGCTCTGTATCGCATGGCGATGTCCGGAAATGTAGACGCCTTGCCCGCAGCGCACGGCAGTGAAGTCATTACAGGTCTGCTAAAACGCAAATCCGAGGTGGACGAACAATACGCCGAGGCCGTGAATCAATACGGCCCGAATTTCCCCAAGGTTTTGCGTATCGCCGCGCAGCAGAAGGAGGTGGATGACGATTTGGATCGCGCGAGAAAGACTTTATTGCAAAGCGTAGAGCAGGAATACAACACAGCGCGCAACCACGTTCAACTTCTTCAGGAAGCCCTTGATAAACAAAAGACGGAAGCAAACGATCAGGCGGAAAAACTGGTTCAATATCACATTCTGCAACACGACGCGGAATCGAATAAGCAGCTTTACGATGGATTGCTGCAAAAATTGAAAGAAGCCAGCATCACCGCAGGCCTTCGTTCGAGCAATATACGAGTAGTGGATCCTGCGCTGGCGCCCGCAAGCCCCTCGCGGCCGCAAAAAGCTCGCAATATCCTGCTGGCGGTTTTGATGGGCTTGGTGGGCGGAGTAGGCTTGGCTCTCTTCCGCGAGTATCTTGACAACACCGTGAAGTCCCCCGATGACGTAGAGGCGCTCACCGGATTGCCCTCTTTGGCGGTGGTACCTTCTCTGCCAGGATTGAACGCCACCACCGGACGCCTTTCACGGCTCGCCCGGGAAGCCGGTACTGGAACAGCTGGCGCTGGCTCGCGCGTCGAGTTGCTCTCTTACGTCCAACCAAAATCCCAAATCTCGGAAGCGTTCCGCGCCTTGCGGACTTCCCTGCTGCTCTCGCAAGCCGATCATCCACCGCAGGTGATCCTGGTCACCAGCGCGCTGCCTCGCGAAGGAAAAACCACCGCCGCTGTAAATCTTGCGGTCACTCTGGCGCAGCTTGGCGACCGCACTTTGCTGGTGGATTCCGATTTGCGCAAGCCCGGCATCCGGCGAGCTCTGAATCTGACTATCGGCAAAGATGTTGGATTAAGTTCCTATCTGGCGGGCGTAACAAGCCTTGAGGAAGCCACCATCCAACATCCCACAATCACCAATCTATCGGCGCTGACCACCGGACCGGTGCCACCCAGCCCGGCGGACTTGCTTTCCTCCCACCGCATGCGTGAAGCCATCGCGGAATTGCGCCGCCGCTTCAAGTTCATCGTTATTGACTCTCCTCCGGTAATGGCTGCCACCGACGCCGTAATTCTTTCCGCGCTTACCGATGGGGTCTTGCTGGTCGTGCGCAGCGGTGAAACACCGAAAGAGGCCTTTACCCGCACACGCGATCTGCTTGCGGCCGTAAAATGCCGTTTGCTTGGCGTGGTATTGAACGCCGTTGACTCCAATGCTCCCGATTATTACTACTCTTACCGCTATTATCCGTACGCGTATGGTTATGGCTACGGCGAAGATGTCAGCAAGACTTCCAAATTCCCAACAGGGTCCGACGAAGCAGACGGGCCTTTGACCTAAGAGGTGTAGTCTTGCGATACCTTTTAACTGGTGGCGCTGGTTTTATCGGCTCTCATCTGGCGGAAGCTTTGCTCGGGCGGGGCGACTCCGTTTTTATCCTCGACGATCTCTCCACTGGCAGCGTGGAAAACATCCGGCGTCTCAAAAAGCACGACCGTTTCCACTACGTTTTCGATTCCATCATGAATAAGCATCTCCTGGCAGAGATGGTAGATGAATGTGATGTTGTTTTTCACTTGGCCGCGGCCGTCGGCGTGCGCCTTATTGTCGAAAGTCCCGTGCGCACCATTGAAACAAACGTTCATGGCACGCAAAACGTGCTGGACGCTGCCTCCAAGAAGAAAAAACTTGTTTTTATCGCCTCCACCTCGGAGGTTTACGGCAAAAGCGACAAGGTGCCCTTTCACGAAGACGCCGACCTGGTGCTCGGGCCTACCAGCAAAGGGCGCTGGAGCTACGCCGCGTCTAAGGCTCTCGACGAATTTCTTGCTCTTTCCTATTGGAAAGAGAAAAAACAACCGGTCGTTGTGGCCCGATTCTTTAATACCGTGGGTCCGCGCCAGACCGGTCGCTATGGCATGGTGCTCCCCAACTTTGTGCGTCAAGCGCTCGATGGGGAACCCATCACGGTTTATGGAACAGGCCAGCAGTCACGTTGTTTCTGTGATGTGCGGGATTGTGTTGAGGCCGTCATGCGGCTTGTTGCCGCCGGCTCTGCGGTCGGCGAAGTGGTCAATATCGGGAATACCGACGAAATCACCATCGAAAAGCTTGCTGAGTTGGTCAAGCAACGCGCCAAGAGCGATTCTCCGATCACTTTCGTTCCGTACGACCAGGCCTATGAACCCGGATTCGAAGACATGCCACGCCGCGTACCCGCGCTGGGAAAGCTCGAGCGGCTCACGGGATTTCGTCCCACCATGCCGCTCGTGGAAATCGTCGACCGTGTCATCGCGCACTTTCAGGAAAAGAAAAAGGCGGATTCATCGGACGGCTCGAATGGCGACGGACGCCTTAGCCTGGAAAATCTCGCTATCAAACGGGCCGCGATATAGTACTGTTGGGAATCTTCATGTTTTGTGACCTGTTCAAACTCTCCTGCTGAATATCCATGAGCGCAACCTCGGCTACAAATCGAGTTGAACCGGGCATTGGGAAACAGTCGGCGGCGGATGCCGCGCGATTCTCGCGCGATCGCTTGGAGAGAAACCGCACGAGCACTACGCTTTCCGTAATTGTTCCCGCCTACAACGAACAATATCTGATCGAAGCCAGTCTGAAGGGCCTGGCGGTCTTGGACGAATCCCCTCGATTGCGCGAGATCAAGGTAATCGTGGTCAACGATTGCTCCACCGATCGTACCGCGGAAGCCATTCAGCGTTTCCAGGCCAGTTTGAAAGCTAGCCAGGATTTTAAGAAATTTAGTTGGGTTTGGCTCGATCATGATAGGAACCGGGGCAAAGGCGCGGGCATACGTACCGCTTTGCCGCACGTGGACACCGAACTTGTCGTGATCCACGATGGCGACCTTGAATACCATCCGCGCGATCTTCTTCAGATGGTGGAACTTTTCCTGTCGGAAGCCGCCGATGCGGTCTTCGGCTCTCGTTTCATGCCCGGTGGATATAAACGCGCGCTATTTTTCCGTCACGAGCTCGGCAATAAACTTCTCACCTTCTTGTGCGATCTGGTCTGCGATTTAAATTTATCCGACATGGAGACCTGCTACAAAATGGTGCGCGCGGAATTGCTAAAAAGCATTCCTCTCACCAGCTCCACCTTCGACGTCGAGCCTGAACTCACGATCAAACTCGCCAAACGCGGGGCGCGTATTTTTGAAGTTCCCATCAGCTATTCGGGCCGCACCTACGCGGAAGGGAAAAAGATCAATTGGAAGGACGGGGTCCGCGCGCTGTGGGCCATCGTTCACTATGCGGCTTCCGATCAGATTTATGCTCAAGATGGACATGGCGGCGAAATTCTCATGCGCCTCACCCGCGCGCCTCGGTTTACTCGCTGGATGGCCGATGTCATCCGGCCCTTTGTCGGAGACCGCGTCATTGAAATTGGAGCAGGCATCGGCAATATGACAATCCACCTATTGCCCCGATCGGTTTATTGGGCCACCGACAACAATCCCTTTTATTTGGAAACTCTCGATAGGCTTCGGCGCACCCGCCCCTATGTGCGTACCGCCTACGTGGATGCTATGGAGGCAGGCTCCTACCCACAGGACATTTCGTTCGACACGGTAATTTGCTTGAATGTTGTGGAACATCTTTCAAATGATATTGGCGCACTGCGGAACATTCACAGCGTTCTTGATGAAGGAGGACGCGCTATTATCCTAGTGCCGAATGGGCCCCAACTTTTTGGTACTTTAGATAAGGTGCTCGGCCATTGCCGACGCTACACGGAAGATCAGCTTGCCGGAATAGGACGAGATGCGGGATTCACGGTTGAAAAGGTCCTGAAATTCAACCGTCCTGGCGTACCGGCATGGTGGTTGAACGGACGGATTCTGCGAAAAACAACGTTTGGCCTGGGACAAATTCACTTGCTGAATTTTTTCACGCCGCTGTTCCGAGTGGTGGATTCCTGGCTTCCGCTTCCGCCGCTTTCATTGATCGCCATATTTCGGAAGGGGGCTGGTTCCGCGTCCAACGAATCAGTTTCCGGCTCCCCACGTCCGGCGGGCCCGGCAGTTTGAGCGGCAGGCGGTTGTGTGAAATCTCCAAGTTGTGTGGAATTTCGAGGAACTCGCAACACTTGCTCAAACTCGATAAATTCGAAAAGTTCCTCATCTTGATTTTTGTCCTGACGGTGCCGCTTTGTAATCCGTGGGTTCGCGGCGATGGGGTGGGATATTACGCCAACGCTCGCGCAATGCTTATCGAACACAGCCTTGATTTTCGGAAAGACTGGCTTGCCGCAAATACGAGTTTCCGCAGGGGACGGGTGGACTCTGACGGTCAAATACTGGCGGATCAATTCACTTCCACCGGCCATCTCAATAACCACTTTTCCATAGGGCCGGCCATCCTCTGGTTTCCATTTCTTCTGGCTGCTCATGCTTTCGTTCATTTGAACGAAGCTTTCGGTGGCCATATCGCCGCTGACGGATTTTCTTTTCCGTACACGGCCGCTATGGGTTTGGGAACGGCCTTCTATGGTTTCCTCGCGGTTTGGATTTCATTTCAACTGGCTCGAAAGTACGTGCCGGAGAAATGGGCGTTTCTGGCAACACTGGGCATTTGGTTCGCCAGTTCTCTTCCCGTTTACATGTACTTTAATCCGTCCTGGTCGCATTCCCATTCCGCATTCACGGTCGCCCTGTTCCTTTGGTATTGGGACCGAACTCGTGAGGGACGCACTTGGATGCAGTGGATAATTCTCGGCCTGATATCCGGGCTCATGATGGACGTGTATTACGTAAATGCCGTTTTACTGATAGTCCCGTTGCTAGAATCTCTTATCCGCTATTGGAATGGCGTTAAATCGAATCAAATCGTGGTCGTTAGCCAGTTATTTTTCCAGAACGTCTTATTCACTCTTGTTATATTCGCAGCATTTCTTCCCACACTCGTCGCGAAACGCATCATCTACGGGAGCTACTGGAACTTTGGATATACGGAGCCTTGGCACTTCACGTCTCCTGCATTCTTTAAAGTTTGTTTTGCTTCCGAGCATGGCCTGTTCAGCTGGACGCCCATCGTCGCGCTCGCCGTAGTCGGCCTATTTTTCCTGCAGCGACCCGACAAACTGTTGAGTCTTTGTTCAAGAGTGGCGTTCGCGGCCTACCTTTACGCTATCGGTTGTTACGAAGACTGGGCCGGTATTTCTTCGTTCGGCAGCCGTTTCTTCGTTTCGTTGACGCCGTTTTTTATTCTGGGACTGGCTGCCTTTTTTGAATGGATGGCGTACTCCTGGCGGGAACGTCTTGCCAACATCCTGGCAACGTCCATCACTGCGCTCCTGATCGTTTGGAATCTCGGACTCGTCTTTCAGTGGGGCACACATTTAATTCCAGCGCGTGGACCAATTTCCTGGCGTACCGCGGCATACAATCAAGTAGCGGTCGTGCCGGAGAAAGTCTTTCGAACCCTGGAAGCATACTTGACCGGACGCGGACGACTGATGAACCAAATCGAGCAACAAGACCTGCAGCAGTTGAAACAACAAGACAAAGATCCTCCAAATCCGCCGCCGAGGAAAACTAGCGAGTGAAAGTACTTAGCGCGGTCCGGGACTTAATTAACTCCGGTCGTTCGCAACGCTCATAAATTTATGGGAATTCATCGGGCCAAAACCCTTCGACTGCGCACCCGCGTGCTGCAAAACACTGCCGCTTTGCTCGGCGGGCGAGGCATCTCCATAGTCTTATCCGCGGGGGCCTCTGTCCTGCTTACACGGTACTTAGGAAGTGAAAGACTTGGACAATTTGGCGCCATTTACGCCTACCTCGGCCTTTTCACTTGGTTAACCACGCTCGGGATTGATCCTGTGCTGGTTAGGGAAATCTCTAAAGAAAGAGAAAGCGCAAGCAGCCTGTTGCACACCGCTATCATTCTGGCTTCATTTTTGTGTGTCGGAGCGCTGTTAGCAACCATTCTGTTTGCGCCGTGGGCAGGTTTCAACGGCCACCTCCGATCTCTGCTGATTCTGGCAGCGCTCGAGTTCGTGCTAATCCCCTTTCGTTTGCCCGGAATAATTTTTCAAGTTGACTTGCGCCAATGGTACGCAGCCGCCATCAACGTCGTGCGGCAGGGCGTATGGTTCGGCATCGTCATAATTCTGTGGCTGCTGGGAGCGTCGCTCTTCTACGTCATCCTGGGCCGACTATTGGCCACCGCTGTTGAATCTGCGCTCACCTGGGCTTATAGCCGCCAATTTTTATCGGCGGGAAGAAAGTTCCTTCGCGAGCGCTCCGGAACAATTCTCCGGCATTCCATTCCGATTGCATTCACGACCCTGCTCTCTATGGTCTATCTCCGGATCGACCAAGTGATGCTGCATAAGATGGCTTCCGATTTCGTTCTTGGACAATATGTCGCCGCGGTAAGAGTGAGCGAGCTGTTTGAATTCTTGCCTGCCGCCCTTATCGTTAGCATGGCTCCAATCCTGTCCGTGAGTGTCAACGAGCCACACAGATTCCAAGACTACACCGGCAAACTCTTCCGTTATTTCATGATTGCGGCTTCCGCTATTTGTGTATTCATGAGCGCTGGAGCAGGATTGATTGTCCGAGTGCTCTACGGTAAACAATTCTTGACTGCGGGTCCGTTGCTCGCAGTTCTGATTTGGTCGGAGGTAGCCGTCTTTTTTGCTACGGTCGTCTATAACGTGCTGATCGCCAAAAATCAACAATGGTTGCTTCCAGTACCAACACTGGTAGGTGCCGCTGTCAACATCGCGCTAAATCTAATCCTGATTCCGAGATATGGCGCTGCGGGAGCCGCCTGGGCTACATTGGTCAGTTATACTGTGGCGTGGACCGTAGTTTTATTCTTCTTCGAGGAAACCCGGCCTTTGATTTTGCAGGGTATGCGGTTTGCCCTGCCTATCACTGGCTTCGCTCTTTTTGCGGTTACGTGTGCGTTGTTTGTTTCTACCCATGACATCATCAGAATCTTGACTGCTTGTATTCTCTTTGGATTGAGCTTGTGGCTGTCGAGGTTTATCAACCGTTCAGATATGACGGACGTGTTGGCGTTTATCAGATCGTCTTTGGGGAATTCCTGAGGAGGTTCGCTGAACACCATGGTCTCCCAAAGAAAAGCCAAATCATGAGGGATGCCATTGTTTGTTCTGGCTGGACTTGGAAAACCTTCAACGTACCGGAGAGAATCGCTCTCGCCTTGACTCATCTTGGTGCTCGCGTTCTTTACTGCGGGAGTCCAGTCTCCATTTTTCGACGGGAAGATTCTAGCCTTCATGAGGTAGAACCGGGAATCTTCGCTTTTCGTCCTTCTTTCGTAGCCGAGCGGTTGAATAGGCTCTCCTTCCTGCAGTCTATTCAAGCGCGAGTTGTTGCGAACCAGATTCTAGAACAGACGGAATCTTTGAAATTAAGTAAACCGATATTCTTTTATCCGTGTTTGGGAGACCGACTTTCGCTATTGTCGCATTTTCGCAACAAGTTCTTCTTGGCGCACATCCAAATGGACTACGGAGAGCACAGCGCCGAAAGTCATGTTCGAGCCTCGGATATCACGCTGGCAATTCCTCACAGCGTGTATCACCAACAACGGGCGCGCTTCGGCGAAAAAGTTCAGTTGATTCCGCAGGTTCTCGACCTGCGCCATTTTCAAGCCGCTGATGGAGTGCCGTTGGAACCTTCCCCCGCACTCAACTCGATTCCTCACCCGCGGCTCGGATACTTAGGACCGGCATACCAACAAGTCAACAAGCCGTTGATCAGCGAGCTCCTGCAACTTCGTCCGGATTGGCATTTCGTATCAGTGGGCCCGCACAAGACGCTCCCGTTTCCAAATGTCCATGTCCTGCCCTGGCAATCCAATCAAGAGTTGGCGAGGTATGCCAGAGGCTTTGACGTGGGATTTATGCCCTACGACTGTTTTGACGAGGAGAAACTTCACTGTCTTCCGCTGAAGCTCTTTGAATATTTTGCGCTGGGACTGCCCGTGGTCGCAACGCCGATACTTGAACTGAGTGAATTTCGAGATCTTGTTTATTTTGGTGATACTGCAAAGGAATTGGAACAAGCCGTAACATTGGCCCTTAAAGAATCTGCCGACAGCCCGAAGAGACGGCGACGCATCGAAATAGCTAGGAACCACTCTATCGAAAATTTGGCGGACGCGCTCTTAAAGGCCCTCCCGTTTAATGACTAGCATTGATCAAAGTAGCGGTTCTTGTACCGTGAATTCACCGCAGTGGACTCAAAGGACCGGCAGAATTCTCATATTGTCTCCGAATTCTCCCCAAGTGCTTGGCGGCATGGAACATTTTGTTCGAGAGCTCGGTGAAGGACTCGAAGCGCTCGGATACGATGTGGAATACCTCCATCGTGAAAACTCTCTACCGGCATGGATGAATCAGAAACCCTTTGCACGCATGCGAAAATTGTCGGCCAGTGCTTTAGGCTATTTTATTGGTCGCCGAGCCCAGGCCAAGCTTGATGACGATGTTGTGGCGGTGATCTCAAATAGTGACGTGGGCTACTATCCGCTGCATCCCTCCTCAAAGCGAACACGTTTGATTCACTTCTACCATGGCACCTATCGAGGCCAAGCGGAAGCCATTCGTCCGTTCATAAGCTTTCCCGGCTACCTTTACCTAAAATGGTGGAACTCTATGGTGCTCGAGCGATTGAGCGGACGCAATCAACAGGTGCTTTGTTGTTCGGATCCGGTAGGGGAGGAAGTTCTTCGTTTTTTTGGTCTCACGAGCAATACCGTTTGGTACCCGATGGATTTGTCGCGATTCTTCCCCCACGATCCGCAAATGTGCCGAAGGGAATTGGGTCTGCCTGACGGGGGACCGATCGGAGTTTTTGTGGGCAGCACACACGCCACGAAAGGGTTCCCGGTGGTTCGCAAATTGATTGAAGCGTTTCCAGATGTCACCTGGGGGCTTGCCTTGCGCGGAACCGTGCCGCAAGATATTGGAAAAAACCCTCGTGTACGAGTATTCCAGGACATGCCGAATGAAAAGATTCCCCTGCTTTACGGCGCGGCTGACTTTGCGCTCTCTCCGTCTCGCTATGACGCTTTTCCCTATGCCGTCTGCGAAGCGCTCGCCTGTGGCTCTCCGGTGATCGCATCGCCCAGCGGAGCGAGTCGCCTCTTTCTGAAGGAACCCCCGCTCAACCGCTTCTTGGTCTCGCATGCTGACGCCATGCCTGAATTTTTGGAAGCAGTGCGTGAACTTCTACGCGATCCAGGCTTTTATCGAAATACGGTGCTTACGAATATTCGACCGATGATTGAAGAGGTCATGCTTCCTGAAAACTGGTGGCGCAGATTCTTCGAGGTAACCGGCTTATGAACGCGGTAACGAAATTTGCTCCAGCCGAAATTTCGCCCAGGTCTGAAAGAATCCTTGACTCCGGTGAGCTGCTGAAAGCGATATCGGCGCCTGATTGGGTCTTGCTCGCGTCTTTTATCGCAGATGCAAAAATGGGCAGATGAGAAATAAAAGGCTGGATGTCCTCCGGTGTGTAGCGGTTGTCACGGTGCTCCTCCATCACTCGGGCATTTGGCCGTTCTTTACGCGGACGGGGTGGACAGGAGTGGATCTCTTCTTTGTCCTCAGTGGTTTTTTGATTTCCGGTCTGCTCTTCAGCGAGTACAAGAAACGCCGTGTTATTAGTTTTAAGCGATTCTTCATTCGGCGCGGGCTGAAGATTTATCCGGCTTTCTACGTCTTCCTTCTCGTTACCGGCATCGCTGCGCAGCTTGTGTTTCACACTCATCCAACGCTCGTGCAGTATCTTCACGAGCTTTTCTTCCTCATGGATTACAAGCAAGGGTTTTGGGATCACACTTGGACGCTGGCGGTCGAGGAGCAATTTTATATTTTCCTGCCGATCCTTCTGCTCGTCATTTTACGGTTTTCGCCCAAGCGCGAAAATCCGTTTCGGCTTATTCCTTGGGCAGCCTTGTCCATAGCGCTATTCTGCGTGATCTCTCGCGCCGCCTCGATATATATAGGGAAGCCAAACTTCCAGATGGCTTATATTGCGTTCCATAACCGAATGGATGCGCTTTTTTTCGGCGTCCTAATCGGCTATCTGTATCACTTTCGTCCAGCGATCCTTGAGAAACTGATGCGTCCCGCGGGTAATCGTGTCGTCATGGCCGCAATCTCGGCAGTGTTGCTCTCCTTCGCATATTTCTACGATCGGGACGATAAGTTTTTTGCCACTTTTGGATATTCTTTCATTTATCTCGGATTCACCGGCGTTTTGCTCTTGAGTCTCTACCTTCACGACATCTTTTCGGAGAAATTAGCAAGACCCATGAAACTTGTTGGGAGCGCGGCCGCTTTTGTAGGCATGTATTCCTATTCGATCTACCTGTGGCATGGGCCCGTTGGTGCTTGGTTGCCGGGCTTAATGCGACGCTCACTGGGCTTTCCGACCGGAGCATACAGCCGCTTCACCGTCTATTTTCTTGGAAGTCTAGTAATCGGGACGGTGATGTCGAAACTGATTGAGTATCCAATCCTCCGGCTGCGCGATCAGGTCTTGCCGGCTTCTAATATCGTTGCAGTGGCGCCCGAGGTTGATATCGGACACGAGAGGTAGAATGAAGAGAGGATGCTGCTGCATTCATACATAAAACGCCGAGTTAATTCAGTGAAATGCATCGCTCTGCTAGGCAGGCCGGACTTGCCTACCGATG
>Ga0210385_10001061_pt1 | contig 17402 bp, 11 predicted proteins | sample IncBWH26OmetaG_FD_160107 | JGI IMG/M metagenome (GOLD analysis project Ga0210385, IMG submission 160107) | Forest soil microbial communities from Barre Woods Harvard Forest LTER site, Petersham, Massachusetts, United States - Inc-BW-H-26-O ...
TTCATGCTCCTGGGCGTCGCCGTCCCCGCTCTGGGAGGGTAGGTAAATAAATGAGCACCACACACTCCCCGTGCTCCCCGGGTCGGCCGGCCCGCCGGCTGCGCCGGCCTGGCCGGATCCTCCTGGCCGTAGCTGGTCTCACGACGGTCCTGCTGGCCAGCGCCTGCGACACGGCCCAGCAGGTGCCGTGGGCCACCTACAGCTCCCAGCTGCAGCAGCAAATCGACGCCGCCGCAGCCGTCGGCAAGTGTGCCACGTTGCAGGCTCTGCTCACGGCGGCCAACGCCAGCAGCAGCGCCCATGAGAAGGCCACCGGGTACCCGAACGACGCCCTCGTGGCATACATCCAGGGCGCCCAGCATCAGGCGGGCTGCCCGGCGTAAAGCCGGCGAGCACAGGGCCGCTTATGGGGCCGGGTGGGTCCCCCTCGTAGCGGCGGCCTCCCGCCGGATCCTCAGCTTCACCCTGTCAGACAGCGTGTTGCCAAGGCCTGCATCGAGGACTACAACACCGCGCGTGGGCACTCGGCCTGCCAGAAGATGCCGCCAGCAGCCTGCGGGCGACTGCTGGCGGCCCCGGAGGAGCTCCCGGTTCTCCGCCACCCAGCATCGGCCGGTGTTCGGCACCGTCACGTCCTACCTCCTCGCTTCTCTGCGGGCGCTCCGGCTTGACCGCGGCTGAGTTCCGGCGGTGTCACGGCAGAATCAGGCACCACAAAGATCAGCCTTATTCACGTCTCCCACTTCCGGGGATCCCGTTCAAATCGGCACCGGGGTGATGGTGGGCGCGGGGACCTTAGCGCTGCTTGGCCCGGCTGGCGAGGCAGCGGGACAGCAGCGTGGCTGTCACCGGCGCCTGCCTTGCCCATGCTGATACCCATTCACACCGGCTCCCCGTTGGCGTTCAGCTCCGCGACCGGCGTGGTGGGGGCCTCGCGCTGGCGTCGCAGCTGGAGGACCTTGTCCACCGCGACGACCGCCGGTGCCGCGAGCGACAGGGCGAGCACGATGATCCACTCCCGTCCGGTGAGTGAAGTGGTCTGGAGCAGGCGCTGGAGCATCCCGAGTTCGACGGCGGCCCAGGTGAGGATCCAGCCGAGGATGATCCAGCCCAGGTAGGGGAACACAGGCGAAGACCACGGTGCCTGGCGTTCGCGGCGCATGACCAGGCCGATGTTGACCGCGCTGAACGAGACGATGGCGAAGGCCATGGTCATGTTGACCGAGGCGTGGGTGGTGCTCGGCTTGCCCGGGCCCCATTCGAGCACGCACAGGGCGGTGACGGCGATCACGAACCCGGTGACGAACCAGCGGATGACCTGCGGGGTAGTGACGATCTTGGTGCCGGGCTTACGCGGCGGCCGCTGCATCACGCCGGGGTCAGGCACGTCGACGATAAACCCGATCACCACGGTGATGACCACGAAGAACTTGCAGAACAGCAGCTGCAGCGGGAACAGGGCGACGCCGCCGTTGATGTTCAAGATGGTCGCGTAGACCATCAGCTGCAGGACTGAGGACAAGATGGTCAGCTGCATCCGGATGTAGGTGGAGATCCGCCGGTAGATGTCCCGGCCTAGGTCTACGGCCTGCACCAGGGTGGCGAAGTTGTCGTCGGTCAGTACGATCTTGGCGGCCTGCTTGGAGACCTCCGAACCGCTGCCCATGGCGACGCCGACGTCAGCCTGTTTCAGTGCGGCGGCGTCGTTGACGGCGTCACCGGTCATCGCGACCACGTCGCCGGACTGCTGCATGAGCCTGGCCAGCCGCAGCTTGTCCTCGGGCGCCACCCGGCCGAACACATGCAGCTGGGGAAGCCGGCCGATGACCTCATCGTCGGTGAGGTGCTGCAGCTCGGTGCCGGTGATCACGCCGGGCCCGAGGCCGAGCTCGTCGGCGATCGCGCGGGCGGTGATGGTGTGGTCGCCGGTGATCATCCGAACGTCGATCCCGGCGCCCAGCGCGGTGTGGACCGCGTCCTTGGCCTCCGTGCGCAGCGGATCCACGATCCCGACCAGCGCGACGAAGACCAGGCCGGTGACGGCGGCCATCGGGTCGGCCAGCGCTGCGGTCATCTCGGTATCGTCCAGGTCGCGGGCGGCGAACGCCAGCACCCGCAGCCCGCGCTCGGACAGCTTACGGTTGGCGGCCAGGATCTCGTCGCGGACGGTGCCGACCGGGACCACTTCGCCGTGCCACAGTGCGTACCCGCAGCGCTGGAGCACCACGTCAGGTGCGCCCTTCACGGCAATGAAGTGCGGTTGGGCGACGATCGGGCCGGTCAGCCAGCCGGGGCGGTCGTGGAAGGTGGCCATGAACTTGTACTCGGAATCGAACGGCACCTCGGCCCGGCGCGGCAGGGTCTCCCGCGTCTGCCCGGCGTCCACGCCCATCTTCGCGGCCAGCACAACGAACGCTGCCTCGGTCGGATCGCCGATAACCGCCCCGTCGTCGGCGACGGTGGCGTCGGTGCACAGCACCAGACCCAAGGCCAGGTTGCTGAAGTCGGGCAGATTCGCCCCGGCCACGCCCAGGATCGCACCCGTCTTCTGGTAGCCCGGGCCTTCGATCTTGAACCAATCACCGCCGGCCAGCATCTGCGTCGAGGTCATCGCGTTCATCGTCAGCGTTCCGGTCTTGTCGGAGTTGATCACCGTGGTCCCGCCCAGGGTTTCCACGTCGGTCAGCGACTTGACCACCGCCTTGTGCTCGGCCAGCCGGCGCGCCCCGGACGACAGCATGGCCTCGACGAACGTCGGCAGCCCGGTCGGGATCGACGCGATCGCGGTCGAAATGCACAACAGCACGAGCGTGGTGATGTCCTGGCCGCGCACCAGACCGAAGATCGCGATGATCGCCACGGCCAAGAATGCGATCAGCCCGAACACCTTGGTCATGCCGTCCAGTTCGCGCTGCAGCGGGGACTTCGACCGCTTAGTGGCCGTCACCATCCCGGCAATCCGGCCCATCTCGGTCTCGCTGCCGGTGCCGGTCACCACGAAAGTCGAGGTGCCCCTGGTGACCTGGGTGTTCTGGAACACCAGATTGGTCCGGTCGCCCAGCGCGAGCTCGCCATCGGGCAACGTCCCGGAGCCTTTTGGCACCGGCGCGCTCTCCCCGGTCAGCGCGGCCTCCTGCACCTCAAGCGTGGCCGAGGACACGATCCGCCCGTCCGCCGGGACCACGTCCCCGGCTTCCAGCAGCACGATGTCACCCGGCACCAGCGTGGTCGATTCGATCTGCTCGACCTGCCCGGAACGCCGCGCCCGGGCGTGGGGCACCTGCAGCTTAGCCAGCGCCGCCACGCTGGCCCGGGCCTTCAGCTCCTGGACCGAGCCCATCACCACGTTGAATGTCACCAGCCCCAGTACCACCAGCGCCGTGGCGATCTGCACGATCGCGAAGCTGGCCGCGACCACCATCAGCAGCATGATGTTCATCGGGTTGACCAGCTGGGACCGCGCCACCGCCCACGTACTCGGCGGCGGCTCGGTCGGCAGCTCGTTCGGCCCGTACTCGCCCAGCCGCCGCTCCGCCTCGCTGCTGTCCAGCCCGTCATCCGGGTCGACAACCATCCGCGCTGTCACATCCTGGGCCGACAGTGCATACCAGGGGGCGTTCTCGCTGGGCTGCTTGGCGATAGTGGTAGTCATCTCAGCACCTCGCTGACTTTAGTGTCCGACCTGCGCCTGCACGGGACTGCTGGGGTGGTGGCCTCGTTTCCACCCGTAGTCCAGGCCGATGCTCAGGACCAGGATGGCTAGCAGCGTCACGATCGAGGCGGGCTCGTGGATGAGGGTGGTGAACACGAACGTCACCAGGACCGCGCCAGCGGCCACGAGGGCAAGGATGAGCATCAGGAGGCTGGCGCCCGTCTCCGCACGGATCCTCAGGTGCGCCGCCGTGATGAAGGTGAAGATCAGCAAGGCCACGGCGCTGCCGATTGAGGCGATCGAATCGAGCTTGAACACCACGGCCAGAACCAGGCACGCCGCCGCGGCGATCAGCAGCCCGTTGCAGGCCCGCCCGCCAAGCTTGCGGGCCATCAGGGAGGGGAACTGCCCGGTTTCGGCCAGCCGCTCGGACAAGCCGACGGCCGGATACAGGCCAGCGTTGGTGGCCCCGGCGGTGGCGAACAGCGCGGTGACGGTCATCAACCAGTAACCCGCTTTGCCCAGCGTCGGCTCGGCGGCCACCGCGATCGCGGTCCCGCCCGAGGAGATCACCTTCTCCACCGTCAGGGTGCCGAACACTCCGAGCGAGACGGCGATGTAGACGATGGTGGCGATGGCCAGCGCCAGGTACATAGCCTTGGGCAGCTGACGCGATGGCCTGGCCAGGTCCTTGGCGGTGAAGGTGATTATGCCGAAGCCCAGGAAGGCGAAGAAGGTCAGCGCCACGCCGGAGACGATGTCCCGCAGCGGCGGGTACCCCGACGGCGCCAGCAGCGACGGATGCATGTTCACCAGGGTGACCACCGCGAAAAAGGTCAGGATTCCCAGAACCACGTAGACGATCACCGTCTGTGCCTTGGCGACCAGCCCGGAACCGACGATGTTCACCGCGGTCATTACGACGATGATCAGCGCCGCGAACACCCTGGCCCAGGCCGCGTTCGACCCGGTCAGCGCGGAGCTGGCATAACTGCCGAACGACACCGCCACCATGGCGGTCACGATCGCGTTGGCCACAAAAGTCAGCCACGCGGTGATACCGGTGAAGTGGCCGTTGCCGGTTGCCTTGGCCACGTACTCCAGCAGTCCGCCGGCCGTCGGGTACCGGGCGCCCAGCTTGGCGAAGGAATAGCCCTGCAGTCCCGCGACGACCCCTGCAAGCAGGAACGACAGCCACACGGCCGACCCAGCCACCGTCCCGGCCGCCCCCAGCAGCGCGAAGATCCCCGCACCGACCATCGCCCCGACACCGATGAACGCGGCCTGGCGTACCGTCAGGAATTTCTTAGCTGCCCCGCCCGGTGATGGTCCGGCTGCTTCACTCTCGTCTGTTAGCACTGGGCCTCCTTCTAATCTGGAGCCGAAGAGCCAGGGGCGGCTCCCAGATGCGCACGGTGCGTGACCACGTTCGTGCCGGCCGTCCCAGCGATGATCCCGGCGATGTCGGCCAGCGCGCCGATCGCCGCACGGCCGTCGGTCTTAGCAGCGAAACGAATCGCGGCCTCGACCTTCGGGCCCATGGACCCGGCCGCGAACTGGTATCCGGTCAGTTCCTCGGGCGTCACCCGGTCGAGCCGCCGCTGCCGCGGCGTACCCCAGTCGAGGTAAACGCCGTCTACATCGGTGGCCATGAGGAACAGGTCCGCGCCCAGGTCCTCGGCCAGCAGTTCGCTGGCCAGGTCCTTGTCGATGACCGCTTCGACGCCTACCAAAGGAGCGGGACCTGATGACGGGTTCACGATCGGGATGCCCCCGCCCCCTGCGCAGACGACCACGGCTCCCCGCTCCAGCAGCCAGGTAATCGGCTGGATCTCCAGGATCTGCCGCGGCTCCGGCGAGGGCACCACGCGACGCCAGGCTGACCCGTCCTGCCGGAACGCCCAGCCCTTCTCGGCCGCCAGGTTGTCGGCGGCGTCCCTGTCGTAGATCGGGCCAACGAACTTCACCGGGCTGGCGAACGCCGGGTCATCCGCATCCACTAACACCATGGTGAGCAGGGTCGCCACCTGGCTCTCCGGCGGCAGCAGGTTCCGCAGTTCCTGCTGGATCAGATAGCCGATCATGCCCTGGGTGCCCGCGTCCAGCACGTCCAGCGGATACGGCTCGGCTCCCGCGTACGCCTCGGCCTGCAGCGACAGGAGGCCGACCTGCGGGCCGTTGCCGTGCACGACCACGATGCTGTGCCCGGCAGACAGCGGCGCGATCGCCTCGGCGGCGATCCTGACGTTGCGGCGCTGCGCCTGCATGGTCATCGGATCACCGCGCCTCAACAGCGCATTACCGCCCAGCGCGATCACGATCCTCATAGCCAGCCTCCTCGCTCGGTGATCTGGCCGAGTCGCCGGCCGGGCCACACGAGCTGCTGACCCATTCATGCGCTCGCGCGGGCCTGACTCCTCAATGCTGGCGGGCGATCCGATGAGTTCGTCACCCAACCAAGGGTGATTCAGAGCAGCCGCAGGTCGGCAGCCCTCTGTAGGGCCTGTGAGCGCGAGGCCGCCCCGAGTTTGCGGTAGATCGACCGCAGCTGGGTCTTCACCGTGTTGCGCGAGACGTAGAGGATGTCCGATATCTGCAGGTAGGTGCTGGTGGACAGGAGGGCGAGGACACGCTGTTCGGCAGCGGTCAAGGGCTCGACGAGCACCTGTCCGGGCTGGTTGGCGCCCTCCTGGCTGGTGCGCATCTCGAGAGCCGCGGTGATCAGCTTCTCGATGAACGGGTCTGGCAACAGCTCGGCGGCATGCTCGACCAGGTAGGCCGATACCTCCGGCGAGGTCATGATGACGGTGTTCAGGAATCCCAGTCGGCGAGCTTCGTGGAGGGCGCTTCCCAGGATGCTCGCGGCCGCATCGTCGCCGCGCTCGATCGCGACGGCAGCTAGCAGTAGCTGGCGTATCAGCATCAGGCGTGGCGTCAGGCCACCCGGCCTAACTGCCTGCAGATGCTGCTGCGCGGCGTGGTGATCGCCGGCCGTCAAGGCGATCCTGGCCAGCAGCAGTTCACGGCGGACGCCGGGAAGCCTGCTGGCCAGCTCCGCCGGGAAGCGCGGGTCGCCGAGCGACAGGCGCACAAGCGCCTCCTGCTCATCGGCCCGGGCCAGCAGCGCTGAGCTTGCCTGGGCCAGGGCCAGGCGCGCCGAGTCGATACTGGCCAGCGCCTCGCGGAACTGCCCGCGGGCGTGCCGGATCCGGGCCTGGTCCAGCAGCGCGAGGAACTCGACGAGCGGCCGCCGCGGCGCCGGCAGGTTCAGCACCTGCTCGGTAAGGTGCTCGGCGGTGTCGAGGTCACGCCGCTCCAGCGCGAGGCCGGCCAGCGCGCGCAGGTGATTCATGGCGAAGAAATGCTGGCCGAATCCCAGCCGCCGGGCGGCGGCATCAGCGGATCGGGCGGCGTCGGCCGCCTCGCCCAGGCGGCCGGCCTCCAGCCGTACCAGCGCCATGGCACCAGGTACCAGCACGAGCTTGACCGGTTCGGGGAATGAAGGCATCTCCAGGACCGCGGCTGACTCCCGCTCGAAGGCCTGAACGGCTTCCAGGCACTGATAGACGTCCAGCAGGATGAGGGGAACGGCGGCGTCCCACTCGTCGCTGAGGTGCGTCTGCTCCTGGATGGCCCGCGCTCGCAGGGCTTCGCCGACGGCCATCGGCAACTGGCCGGTCACCGCGTAATGGAGTGACCGGATCGCGGCCACCCGGCCCGCCAGCCTCGATTCGGGCCGGATCGCCGGCCGTGCCTGCTCGAGCAGGTCAAGGAGCTCGCCGCCGCGGGCCGTGTCGCCCGACAGCAACAGGTCGGCGGCCAGCGCCAGCAGCTCATCGGGGGCGGCCGCCAGGACGGACGGGTCGACCGTGTTCAGGTCCGGCAGTCCGGGCAGCGCTGGATCAAACAGGAAGTCAGTCAGGACCCGGTCACGCAACACAGCCAGCGCCCGCTGGCCCTGCCGCGCCGCCAGGAAGTGGCGGGCAGCGCGCCGGACGTCACCGGCGGACTCGAAATGTTCCGCCGCCCGCAACTGCAGCATGCGCTCCCGCGCCGGATCCCTGGCGCGCAACTCCGCCCGCATGATCTGGCGCACCAGGCGGTGGAAACGGAACCGGGTCCGCTCCTCATCAACTGGCACCAGGAACAGGTGCGCGGCTTCGATGGCGTGCAGCAGCACCGCCGCGTCGCTCGCACCGCTGATCGCCGCGCACGCATCCTCGCTGAGCTCGCCCAAGACGGACGTGTCGAGCATGAATCGCGCCGCCTCCGGCGGCTGCTGGTCGAGGACCTCAGCGATGAAGTAGCCGGCGATCTCCTGGCTGCGGAGCCGCAGCGCCCGCTGCAGCCTGGCCGGATCCGTTGTGCCGCGCAGAGACAGCGCGGTCATCTGCAACGCCGCGGGCCACCCCTCGCTTCCCTGATGAAGCACCGCAAGGTCCGCGTCGGATATCCGGACGTCGAAGTTCGCCATCAGATCGCGGCTGTCGGCCAGGGAGAAGTACAAGTCACGATCGCGAACTTCGCACAGCCCGGCTGATATCCGCAGCCGGTGCACCCGCAGCGGAGGGTCAAAACGCCCGGCTAGCACCAGCTGGGTGGTCTGGGCCGGCCAGCACTCGACCATTTCGGTCATGTCCCTGGCCACCGCTGGTGCCGCAATATGGAAGTCGTCGACGATGATGGCCGACCCTTTGGGCAGCTTGGCGGCATCGTCGGCGATCGACGCGATGATGTCGGCCGACATCTGCCGGTTCATCGCCAGCAGGTCGGCGGCGTCGCGGCCGAAGGCCGGCTCGATGGCGCGAGAGGCCTCTATGAACCCAGCCCAGAACCGGAGCGGGTCGCTGTCGGCGCTGTCGCAGGACAGCCAAGCGGTAACGCCAGCTGGCCGTGACGCGGCCCAGCCGGCCAGCAGCACGCTCTTGCCGGCCCCAGCCGACCCTACGACAGAGGTCAGCCGCCGACTCATCCCCGCCGTCAGCTGGTCATGCAGCCTGGATCTCACGACCAGGGTGTCCGGCAAGGCCAGCGGCCTGAACTTCGCCAGCGCGAACCGCGGACCTCGGGAAGCGTCATGTTCGGCGGTCGCGCCTCTGGCCTGGTCACCTGGTCTTTCGCTCATCAGCGTTCCTCGTGGTGGATGGCGGCGAGCAGCGCGGTGTAAGCACGGACCAGCGCGGCACGCTCGTGCGAAAGCAGCAGGCTGTCGGGCGGGCAGCCCTCACGCACCCACTGATCGGACAGGTCCATGGCCTGAACCCGGTGCATGGCGGCTGGCCTGACCGCGGCCTCGGTCTCGCCGAACAGGTAGCTGTACAGGCCGATCACCGACTCGAGCAGCTCGTCGCTCTTTCCCGCTGGATCAGCCGAATACTGACGCTCCCGGTGCGCCTTCCACCAGTCGATCTCCAGGGCGGCGGCCCGTGCTGGGTCCGCAGGCTCGCCGAAGCGGAGCCTGACCAGCGCGTAAAGCTCGCGCATGCAGGTTTGGGCACCGTCGGGATCGTTCTCGGGGAAGGGCGCCCACAACTGGATCGCGCGCAGCATCAGCCAGGCGGCCTGTGAGATCCGCACCAAATCCATACCGAAGCCCAGCCGAAGGAGCCTGACCGCAGCCGCCAGCACGTGGGTCCAGCGGCGCAGGTAATAGCCCACCCACATCCGGTATTCGAGGTCTGCGATACGAAGCGGATCGAACGACCGGAGTCCGCCCGGCGACCCCCTGCTCACCAGCCAAATGCCCAAGCGCCTCCCACTTCCTCTCCACATCAAGGATGTCCGGTCTAACGTGACAGGCGGATTCGGTGTCGATGGACTCGATGTGAGCCGGCACCGGGCCAGAGACGACTTCGCTCTACCGAGCGGGATGCCGGTAAGGACATAGATCTCACGGTAGCCGAGTCCTTCGAGATCGACGAAATGGACAACCACTCTTTGGCTGTCTGGCAGTGCCCGCAGTGCTGCGGTCAGATTAGCGTTCAGGCGGCTGAATACTTGGTCCTCCGCCGAGATAACGTGTGACCGGCCGAAGAACAGCTGTGAGCCGGGCGCGTCTGCGCAAACGAGTCGCGGTTTTGCTCGCCTCTTCCGGCGGCCGCTGATGAATGTGTTGAGCATCAGCGATTACCGCCATTCCCGTTCATCGGCGCGTAGACATGCGGACTGGCTTGCCGGTTTTCTAAAACCGTGTGGGGATGTGGCGCACGGGCAGGTCTGGCTGGATGTAGCCGCCGGGATGCTGCCGTTTGGGCAGCTTGATGTCCCGGTGGGGGAGCGGCTTGTACGGGATCTGGCTGAGCAGGTGGCTGATGATGTTGAGCCGGGCGCGTTTCTTGTCGTCGGCGTCGGCGACGTTCCAGGGGGCCCAGGCGGTGTCGGTGGCGGCGAACATCGCGTCTCGGGCCCGGGAGTAGTCAAACCAGCGGCTGTAGGACTTCAGGTCCATGGCCGACAGCTTCCAGATCTTCCGCGGGTCGTTGATCCGGGACTGCAGCCGCCGGGTCTGCTCGCCGGGGCTGACCTCCAGCCAGTACTTCAGCAGTACGATCCCCGAATCGGTCATGGCCTTCTCCCAGGCCGGCACGAGCTCCAGGAACCGCTCGGTGACTTCCGGCGTGCAAAAGCCCATCACCGGCTCGACACCGGCCCGGTTGTACCAGCTGCGGTCGAAGATCACCGCTTCGCCGGCCGCCGGGAAGTGCTGGACATAGCGCTCGACGTACATCTGCGACTTCTCCCGCTCGGTCGGGGTCGGCAGGGCCACCACCCGGAACACCCGCGGGCTGACCCGCTCGGTGATCCGCTTGATCGTGCCTCCCTTCCCAGCGGTATCCCGGCCCTCGAAGACCACGCAGATCTTGGCCCCGGACTCCTTCACCCACTCCTGCATGGCCACGAGCTCGCCATGCAGGACCCTCATCTGCCGCTCGTACTCCTTCCGCTTCATCTTCGGGCGCGGCACGTCCTTGGACTGTTCCGTCGCGACAGGCGACGGCAGGGCCGCCGCGTCGGGCCGGCCATGCGTGGTCTTTTTCTTCTTCTTCTCGGCCATATATCGCTACCTCCGATCAATCGGTTGGCCCGGATGGGGCGCACCTGCCAGGCGGCGCCTTCCCGACCTTCCCGCCGCCGGACTTCGGGTTCATGATGAGGTACGGGTGCCGGGCAGGCGGCCGCGCCGCGCGCTCGGGCGACAGCCACCGCCACAGGCCCCGCCGCGGGGGCATGCTCTCAAGGCCCGGCGTCACGGCTCCCATACCAGCATCGTGGCGGACCAATTACCCGGGCACATCACCCCTGGCCGGGTGACTGTGCGGCCAGCCCGCTGGGCGGGGCGGGAGCGGAAGCACCCTTTTCTCCGCTCACCAGAGACTCAGAGCAAATGCAGATCGACCGCCCGCTCGATGGCCGCAGAGCGTGACGGCGCCCCGAGTTTGCGGTAGATCGACTGTAGATGGGTCTTCACTGTGTTGCGTGAAACGCGGAGCGTATCTGCGATCTGCAGGTAGGTGCTGGTCGGCAGAAGAGTGAGAACGCGCTGCTCGGCGGCGGTCAGAGGCTCGGGGAGCACCCGGCTGGACGGCGCTGAGCCAGGCTGGGCGGCGCGCACCTCGAGTGCCGCCGCAACCAGCTGATCGACGAAAGGATCTGACCGCAACTGGGCCGCGTGCTCGACCACATAGCTGGTCATCTGCGGTGCGCTGGTGACCACGGTGTTGAGAAAGCCCTGGCTGCGGGCTGTGTGCAGAGCGCCGCCCAGAATGCTCGCAATTGCGGAGTCGCCGCGCTCGATCGCGGCGGCGGCGGCCAGCAGCTGCCGTACCAGCGCCAGGCGTGGGGTCAGGCCGCCGGGTGTTAGCGCCTGCAGATGCTGCTGCGCGGCGTGGTGATCGCCACCGGCTAGGGCGATCCTGGCCAGCAGCAGTTCGCGGCGGACGCCGGGAAGCCTGCCGGCCAGCTCGGCCGCCGAGCGTAGGTCCCCGAGGGACAGGCGCAGCAGCGTCTCCTGCTCATCGGCGCGGGCCACCAGTGCCGAGCTGGCCCCCTTGGCGAGGACCTGCCGTGCCGACTCGATTGTGGCCAGCGCCTCACGGACCTGCCCGCGAGCCGCCCAGATCTGCACCCGGTCCAGCAGCGCCAGGAATTCGAAGAGCGGCCAATGCTGTTCAGTTATGGAGAGTACCTGTTCGGTGAGATGATCCGCGGTCTCGAGTTCGCGGCGTTCCAGCGCGAGACCGGCCAGCACGCGCAGATAGTCCACCGCGAAGAAATGCTCGCTGAATCCCAGCCGCCGCGCACCTGTCTCGGCGGCAGCGGCAACATCGGCCGCCTCAGTTAGCTGGCCGGCCTCGAACCGGGCCAGCGCGCGTGCAGCTGGCACCATCACGAACTTGACTGGTTCGGTGGCCATGGGTAGTGCGTGAGCTAGAGCTGCCTCGCGCTCGGCCGCCGGAAAGTCGCCCTGGGAGGTATACACGCGCATGAGGATCAGCGGGACGGCGATGTCCCATTCGTCGGTGAGCTGCCTCCGCTCCTGGGTAGTCCGGGCGGCCAGGGCCGCCCGGACCGCCCTTTCCAGCTGGCCGGTGACCGCGTAACGGAACGACTGAAACGCGGCGAACCGGGCTGCCAGCGCCGAATCGGGCGGGATTTTCCCGGCGTGCTCGAGCAGGTCAAGGTACTCACCGCCGCGAGCCGTATCACCCGACAACAGCAGGTGGGCGGCCAGGCCCAGCAGGCGGTCCGGGGTCTCGACCAGCATCGACGGTTTGACGCTGCTCACGACCAGCGGCTCCGGCCCATGCGGGACACGCAGGAAGTCGGGCACGACTCGGTCCTGCAGGAGTACCAGCGCCCGGTCAGCCTGCTGCGCGGCCCAAAAATGGTGGGCCGCACGCCGGGTATCCCCAGTGGCCTCGAACCATTCGGCAGCCCGCAACTGAAGCGCCTGCTCGCGGCCGCGGTCCCTGGCGCGCAACTCGGCACGCAGCGCCTGGCGCACCAGGCGGTGGTAGCGGAAGCTGGTCCACTCGTCATCAAGTGCCACCAGGAACAGGTGACCCGCGTTGATGCCGTGCAGCAGCGCCGCCGCGTCCTGCCTTCCGGTGACCGCAGCACACGCGTCCGCGGTCAGCACCCCCGCCAGGATGGAGATGTCAAGCATGAACTGGGCCAGCTCAGGCGGCTGCTGCTCGAGAACCTCGGAGACGAAGTAGTCGGCGATGTCCCGGCCCCGGACCTCCAGCGCTCGCGCCAGCCGCGCTGGATCCGTGGTTCCTCGCAGGGACAGCGCCGCCATCTGCAGAGCCGCAGGCCACCCCTCGCTTTGCTGATGGAGCAGCGCCAGGTCAGCATCGGACATCTGGACGCCGAAGTTCGCCAGCAGGTCACGGCTCTCGGCTAGGGAAAAATACAGGCCGCGGTCCCGGACCTCGTTCAGTTGACCCGCTATCCGCAGCCTGTGCTGCCGCAGCGGAGGATCAGAGCGGCCGGCCAGCACCAGCTGGACGGTCTTGGCCGGCCAGTGCTCGACGAGATCGGTCATTTCCGGAGCCGCCGCGACCGCCGCTAGATGGAAGTCGTCCACGATGATTGCCGAGCCGGCGGGCAGCTTCGCGGCATCGTTCGCGATCGACGCGGTGGCATCAGCCGACATCCGCCCGTCCATCGCGAGCAGGTCGGCGGCATCGGCGCCATACCCCGGGTCGATTGCCCGTGGCGCCTCGATGAAGCCAGCCCAGAACCGGGCCGGGTCAGCGTCGGGCCCGCCACAGGACAACCAGGAAGTCATGCCGGGTGGTCGCTCCGCCGCCCAGCCCGTCAGTAGCACGCTCTTGCCCGCGCCAGCCGATCCCACCACAACCGTCAGCCGCTGGCTAGCTCCCTCGGTTAGCCGGTCATGCAGAGCAGACCTCCTGATCAGCGTGGCGGGCAGCGCTGGAGGCCGGAATTTTGTCAGCGGGAACCGCGTGCCCAGCACGGAGCCCTGCCTCGTTGTCGCGCTATGTGCCATGAATTCCTGGTCGCCAGGGCATGCATACCCGTGACTCTCTCTTTGCTCTTACATGGTTCTTAGGTGGGATTGAACCACGGCCCGGGTGAGGGGACATCACCCACGGCACGCGATTTTGACGGTTTTTCTGTTGCGCGTGAGGCCCATGTGGTTCGAATGATGAATGAGCTGTCGAACGGGCGTGGTCCTGGCCGCCCAGATCCCGGGTCACCCTCAGCAGGGCGATAGCTAACAGGGCGCGCGCGGCATGCTGGGGATACGTATAAATCAAAACTAGAAGGCCGGGAGGTGCAACCTGGTGCAGACGCAGATATTTGAAATCACGTTCCTGGGGGAAGCGGGTGCCACGCTGAGCGCGGAGTTCGACGACTGCCAGGTCACCCTAGGCCCAGGCACGACCACCCTCCGGGCCGAGTTGCCGGATCGAGGCGCTCTCTCAGGCCTGATGGAGCGGATCAACAGCCTGGGACTGGACGTAATCGACGTGAGCCTGGTGGCAGAGCCGCCTGGACGATGACCTATGCCAGATACTCAAGCTATTGCCAGGCAGGTGACCGCTGGCCCGAATGCTGCCATCCCGGCCCTGGGATGTGCGGCATCCGCTCGATGCCGCCTGCGAGGCCCTGACCCGCCCTGGACCCATGGGGGATAGAGGACGCGGAACCCGTCGCCAGCCACAGTTGGCGGCGCCACTTTAACCATCGTGCAACTAGCTGCCCGGGAACCGGCTGAATCACCCGCGGATGGGTGACGACATCTCTGGATGGCCCGAGAGGCTCGGACTAAAGCGTTCCGTCGATTCTGGCCTGGGAGGTCGAAATGACGTCGGCGACAATAAGGCAAAGCAGCGGGGCACGCCATGGTGAAGGCTTGGGGATGGTCATCTTCGCGGCAGTACTGCTGGGGATGGTCGGCGTCTTCAACCTGATCGACGGCATCGCCGCGATCGCCCGCTCGCACATATTCACAGCTAACGCGCACTACGTCATAGGCGACTTGCGCGTCTGGGGCTGGGTCGCCCTCATCCTCGGTGCCGTGCAGATTCTCGCCTCGATCGGGGTACTGGCCGGCAACCAGGCGGCCCGCTGGTTCGCTGTGGCGGCGATCGGCCTCAACGCGATCGGCCAGTTGTTCTTTATCCCCGCGTACCCGTTCTGGTCGCTGCTGATCATCACCGTGGACGTGGTGGCCCTATGGGGACTGTGCGCCTATGGAAGCCGCGAGAACGTGGCAGCCTAAGTTAAGTTAGACGGTCACCTGTCACTTCTCCTTGGATCGCAAACTCCTGCTGATCTCGTTGCTCGCTCAGCTGCTGATCACGTAATAGATGCTGCTGGCAATGAGCCAGAAGCCGAGGAGCAGGCAGCCTACGATGACCGCCTGGTCGGTATGGGTCTCCATCCACGTCCTGAACCTGGCCAGGAATGCCTGGCTCTGGTCGGGTTTGAAACCGGCGCAGATCTCCATGGCGATGTAGGACGCTGAAGCCACGACGCAGAACCCGATCAGCGCGAGATAGCTCCCCCGGCTGGACAGCTTGGCCTCCACGACGGTGGCGGCCCCCGCAGCAATCAAGGTCCACGGCTGAAGCGCAGGAGCCAGGACCATGGTGAACCACGGCGACATGTTGTCCACGTTCTCCTGCCACTTGGGCGGCTTCTTCGGCTTCTTCGGCCGCCGCAGCCGTCGGCGCTGCCGGACCGCGATCAGGACAAGGAGAGTTCCGATGAGGATCTTCACCGCCAGCGACGCCAGCGACGGGACCGTGTTCGGCTTGGGCGGGTTATTGCCGGTGGCAAGCACGGTGACCGTGACGACGATGGCCAGCGAAACCAGCCAGCCGAACAGGAATGCCGCACCCTTACTCACGCCGTGCTTGGAGGGCAGCACGACGATGAATGCGGTCAGCGGCAGCGGGTCGACTGCTATCGCTAGGCCAATCACAAGAAGATTCAGAACCATCGAGGTCCTCCCCACCTGACCTTCGCCTAGGACGCCGTGCCTCGCACTCACCCAGAGTCGGGTGAATCCTTTGTGCAGGTGGAGGTCGGCGCGGGCGCTTAGCCCGGACGACCTCGCACCGGTGCACGGCAACTTTGCGATCTACCGGCATCGAGGACGGTCTCAATCGGTGTTAACCGTTCCGCCGGGCCGGACGCAAAGCGGGTTCTGCGGCGCGACAGGTCACCCCTACGGGGGTGAGGCGGCGGACAAGGCAGCGACTGAGGATGGTGGCTGTCATATCTCAAAGGCCGGTGGGCGGACCCTCAAGCTGTCTGCCGCGGGTCTGTCGATGTCTCACGGCCAGGAGGAGAGTATGGCGGCTCGTTACCCCGACATCAGTGATCACGGGTTGATCGGAGATCTGCAGACGGCTGCGCTCGTGACGACGGACGGCACTGTGGACTGGTTCTGCTGTCCCCGCTTCGACTCGCCAAGCGTGTGCGCGTCCTTGCTTGACGCGGACCGCGGCGGCTACTTCCGCGTCGGGCCCGACGGCGAGGATTACGTCAGTAAGCAGCTTTACTTCCCGGATACGGCCCTGCTGATCACCAGGTTCATGACCCCGGACGGAGTCGGTGAGGTGTGCGACTTCATGCCCGTCGAAACGGGGGCGGCGACGCGTCGGCACCGGCTCGTGCGGCAGCTGCGGGTGGTGCGCGGCACCATGCGGTTCGTGATGGACTTCCAGCCGCGGTTCGACTACGCGCGCCTGCCGCACAAGCTGGAGCTGTCGGAGGACGGTGCCGTGTTCCAGGCCGACGGCCTGGAGCTGACGCTGCACACTGTCGGTATGCCGGGTATCCCGCTGGGGGAGCAGGGTGTCACGGTGGAGCGCCACGGTGACGGGCTGCGGGCGGTCCGGACGCTGCGGGCGGGCCAGACCGGCGGCGTGGTGCTCGAGACGATGGGCGGGCGGCCCCGTCGGCTGCCGCCAGAGGAGGTCCAGGGCCTGGCAGACGAGACCGCCCGTTTCTGGCGCGGCTGGCTGCATCGTTCGTCCTACACCGGCCGCTGGCGGGAGATGGTGGCCCGCTCGGCGATGACGCTCAAGCTCATGACCTACGCGCCGACTGGCGCGGTCGTCGCCGCTCCCACCGCTGGACTGCCCGAGCAGGTCGGCGGCGAGCGGAACTGGGACTACCGGTACACCTGGATCAGAGACGGCTCGTTCTCCATTTACGCGCTGCTCGGTCTCGGCTTCATGGAAGAGGCAGCCGCCTTCGCCGGCTGGCTGCGTGACCGCGCCGAGCAGTGGACGGGCGACGACGGCCACCCGCTGAAGATCATGTACCGAGTCGACGGCAGTTCCGACCTGGCCGAGGAGACCCTCGGCCATTTCGAGGGCTGGCGCGGCTCGCGTCCCGTGCGGATCGGCAACGGCGCCGCCGACCAGATGCAGCTCGACATCTACGGCGAGGCGATGGACGCCCTGTACCTGGCCGACACCCAGGGCCTGCAGGCCGCCCACCAGGGCTGGCGGGACATCGCCCGCATGATCGACTGGGTGTGCGACAACTGGGACCAGCCGGACGAGGGCATCTGGGAAACGCGCGGGGGCCGCAAGGACTTCACCTACGGACGGTTCCAGACCTGGGTCGCGCTGGACCGGGCCACCCGGATGGCCACACGCCGGGGCCGGCCGGCGAACATGCAACGGTGGACCACCGAGCGCGACCGCGTCTACAACCAGATCATGGAACGGGGCTGGAACCCCCAGACGCGTGCGTTCAC
>Ga0210385_10001062_pt1 | contig 17398 bp, 12 predicted proteins | sample IncBWH26OmetaG_FD_160107 | JGI IMG/M metagenome (GOLD analysis project Ga0210385, IMG submission 160107) | Forest soil microbial communities from Barre Woods Harvard Forest LTER site, Petersham, Massachusetts, United States - Inc-BW-H-26-O ...
AAGGCGTTGCTAATATCGTCCTTGGAACGGATCTCCTGTCTAACTTTGCGGGCCGAGATTAAGCTGTCGTTTTCCTCGGCATGTAGCTTTGCATCCACATACTCGACGGGAATATGCCATTCCGGCTTCCATTCGGAGACTATTTTCTGCTCCATCCAAGTGGCGAAAGCCTCGTTCAGCCAGATATCGTCCCACCAGGCGGTAGTTACTAAGTCGCCGAACCATTGATGGGCCAGTTCATGCGCCGCGACCTCGGCATATTCCCGTTGACGACTGAGGGTGTCCCGCTGTGGATCTACCAGTATGATGTTCTGACCGTAAGTGATCATGCCGGCATTTTCCATGGCGCCGAAACCGAAGGTCACGGGAACTGAGACTTCGTCGGACTTTTCATATGGGTATGGAATGCCGAAATACTCTTCCAAGCGGGTCAGGATAGGTGCAGTTACCTCGGCGGCGTATTTGGCTTGCTTGGCGTGTCCTTTGGGTACAACGATACGTACGGGGACGTGATTCTTGCCGGCCGTTCCTGCAGGCACGTAATCGAACGGACCTACACTGAATGCCACTAAGTAGCTCGGCAGCGGCTTAGTTTCTCTGAATGCGTAAATAATTCGGTCCCCCTGAATTTTCTGGCTTTCGGGAGGAGTATTACTGACAGCGGTATTCTGCTGCGGAATGTTTAGCGTAAGCTGCCAGGGAACTTTATAGCTGGGTTCATCGAAACATGGGAAGGCGCCGCGCGCGTCGGTTTGTTCAAACTGGGTAAATAGGTAATGGTTCCCGTTGTCCACCATGTGGAAGATGCCGGAACTGTCCTGTTGCCGCACGTCGCCGGTATAGCGGATCTTGATTTCGGCGGGGCCGGCAGGGACTTCGGAAGAGAAATGCAGGCCGAGGAAATCATCGCCGTTCGTTTCGGGCCGAGCGGCCATTTGCTTGCCACCGGTCTGCAAGGAGGCCTCTTGGACGCTGATATGAGTCGCGTTGAGCCAGATCGTCTCGACGGGTTGCTGCACATTCACCTGGATGGCAATGGAGCCGCTGAAGGTGGGCTTCGTGGGGTCGAGCGTGAGTTGGACTCGATAGCCGGTGGGCGCGACAGTGTCCGGCAGGCGAAGCGTGGGAGGCTGATCGGCCGCAAATGAAAGAGAACAGAAAAGGAAGACGGTTGTCAGGCTGCCGAGATAACTGGGCCGCAGTTGGAGCATAAAGGTTATCGTGACACAGCGTTCGCAGGCGCGGGTCGCGGGAGTGGGGGCAAGGCGCCGGTCTCACTGATTGGCGCTTTTCTAAAGCACGGGTCTATGTAGTTCGGGGACTGGGGTTCAGGCGGCGTTTTCGAGCGCGGTATTCTCTTTGGCCCAGTCGGCAAAGAGGTCGGGGTCGATCTCCAAGGCGCGGACCTCGACTTCTTCCATTGAAAATTCGAAGCCATTTTCGGCCGGTTCCCAGAGGTCGTGCCGCTCTTCGTGGACGGCGACGATGTATTGCCGAGCGGCTTCGTCGAGCTTTGCTTTCGCTTTGCGCTTCCGACCGTCCTGCAAGTGGCGCAAAGCGGCGGTGTCTTTGTCGCGCTGGCGGCGGAGACGGGATTCCTGGATGCTCAGGTTGTTGAGCTGGCGCTGATAGGCGAGGAAGATTTTGGCTTCGATGAGATGCTTGCGGACGGATTCCTCTTCGTGCGGGAACAACTCGGCGAACTCGAGGCGGCCGACGGCGTAGATGCCGTATTCGAGAGCCGGGATGCGGAGCAGTCGCCATCCGGTATCGGCGAGGGATTGCACTAAATTGCGCTCTTCGTCGCCGGCGGGTTGGTGGCGCTCGAAGAAGCCGGCGACATGAGCTTCGTAGGCGACGGCATCATCTCCGGGGAGCAGGACGGTGCGCCCGGTTAATCCTGTTTTGACCGCGTTGAGCGAGGACTTGGCCTTGCCATCGGGCGAAGAGGGGCCAGTGGAGAGTTGGGAGTTCTTCTGGTTCGCGGCAATTTGGGCGGGGGTGGACATGATGGCTCCTTGAAAAGGAAATGGCCCACGTTCGCGTGGCCGCGATGTGAGCCTGCCGGAAGATAGCACGACGCCGGGCGAAAACGAACTTTCAGGAGTGTGGAAATCGGGCTTACGTGGTTTAGCTAGAGAGAGATAGAAATATTTTGTAGATTTGTGACCGTGCGGGAGCCGCAAGGCGCGGGCATTACGCATCGTTACGTTTAACAGAGCGTTGGGACGAGAGCGCCTCAAGGATAGGGCAGTCGGCGATGCGTCCTTTTCCAGAACAGCGGTTCTTGATGCTGCGCAGTTCGGCCGCAAGCCTTCGTAGATCAGCGACTCTCTGCTCGATCTCCTTCAGGTGTCTGGCCGTGATGCGATCGACGCCAGCACATTCCTGCTCCACTTGGCTGCAGAGGCGCAGAAGATCCCGGAGTTGGTCAAGCGTGAAACCCAGTTCCCGGCACCGTCGAATGAACTGCAGCCGGTGCAGATGTTCCTGTTTATACGCGCGATAATTCCCCTTCGTCCGGGCCGGCGCAGGCATAACTTTGACTTGTTCGTAATATCGAATGGTCACAACCTTGACCCCGGTCGCTTTCGCCAACTCTCCAATACTCATGCTTCCTCGACATACCATGGGCTTGACTCTATAGTCGCTATAAGCTTCATTCTGTAACAGTGAACACGGCAAAACGCGTGTTAATCGGATCTCTGTTCCTCTGCTCCGGAACCGCCTTGGCGCAGTTGGGCAATGAGGAGCCCGTGGCAGTCGTTGAGCTTGGGGGAGCCGTTGCCTGGAGTCTCAAAGATGGCGGGTCGAACTTCGGTCCCGATGCCGCCGTCGAAGTTACGCCCGTAGAAAACTGGCTGGAACTCGAGGCAGGCACCACGCCCTTCTTCAGCCGTCACTCGGTCGAGTGGGACACCGACGTTTTGTTCAAGAAGCCTTGGACCCTCTCCGAAAAAGCGGAATTCATGTTTGGGGTTGGTCCGGAGTGGATTCATACGAGAGAGTACGGCATGACGACGAACTCGCTCGGCGGTGAGGTCGTGCTGGATTTCATGTTCTGGCCGTCGGCGAAGCATAAATTCGGCTGGTATCTCGAACCGAGCTACGATTATAGTTTCAGTCGAGGGCATGAGCGTTCAATTGGCATAAGCGGCGGCCTATTGATCGCGATCCCATCTAATCCCAAGAAACATGGGGACCCATGACTGTATAGTCGGCCTCGGACTGGAGAGCTACGATGCTTCTGGCACGAGCGTGGCGCTCGGAGGTTTCGATGTCAGCTTCTGTAGGAGCTTCATTCGTTTGACAGCGGCACCATACCAACCTGATGAATCGCGGCTCACAACAGTATCTACAATACTTTGATGTTCGGAGTTTTCGCTGTTACATAAGAACTCAAGACAATAAAGCGCGAAACTTCTCTGTAGAAATCCTTCCAGGGTATCCACAGGCTGGAATAAGTGGACATGCAGAAAGAAGCAATCCTGCGGAATGGGCGGGAATCGTGTTAGCCGGCTTCGTCGCCAACAACCAACATTCGCTCTTTGATCCAGAAGGGCCGCGTCAAAAATTTCGGGAGCATCGTCGAGGCAAGCTTGCTCCAAGAACCTGTCGGGACCAGCTAGAAACGCCTCGCGCCACCACTCGTGAAAGGCCGGGGACTTGGCCAACACGAAGCCTGCATTGAATCGGCCAAAGGTTGAGCGAGTATGTACTTCAGGTGGAAGATGGTGGGGACTCAATACGATTTGCTGGGGCAGGTTCATTACATCAGTAATAAATGCCTTGGTTACAATCACGTCGGCGTCGACAAGTATCACGGCGTCCCAGTTCTTTTCACGCCATGCATCTTCCATAACGTTCATCTTCTCCGCGACAATCTGCCTGAACTCAGGTGAAAAGAAGGTTGGCCGGACGGGTTGGGAACGAGTGAACACATGACAGCGTATTTCCGGTATGTCCCGCAGAGCTGCGTGAGCCTCCTCATCGCAGCGGACAAACCATGCATATGTCGCTTTGTGACACATTTCCAAGGTCGCTTTCAGAATCCAGAATTCTTGAAGAGCGGCTTTGGTGACTACAGTGGCACAACATACACCAGCGCCTGTGCGAGTATCTCTGATTTCACTTTCCACTGAACAGGCCCATCGTAGCGCATGCCTTGGAGGCGGGGATCAGAGCGCCCAATGCTGTATTATTGTCGTTGGTTTCCCTCCTTTTTCCTGGCGGATTATCATGCGTAGAATTCTTCTTTCGTTCGCAATAGCGGTCACTCTGATGCAGCAGCCGCTCTCGGCTGCCTCAGTCTATGACTATGACCTGACTACCATCGACTACGCGACAATACATCTGAGCGATTTCAGGGGCAAGGTTCTGATGATCGTGAATGTTGCAAGCCGTTGTGGGTACACTCCCCAATATGCCGGCCTGCAGAAGCTCTACCTTGCACATAAGGACCAGGGGTTTGTGATCGTTGGCATTCCCTCCGATGATTTCGGACAAGGAGAACCTGGCTCCAATCCGGAGATCAAGCAATTTTGTAGACGCAAATACGACGTCACGTTCCCGATGATGTCCAAAGTATTGATCAACGCTAACCCTCGCCTTCCGCTTTACGAATACCTGACAGACGAGGATCAAAATCCGAAAACGGGCGGAGAAATTCGTTGGAACTTTACGAAATTTCTCATCGGCCGGGATGGCACAATTCTGGCTCGCTTCGAACCGGCGGTAACGCCCGAGGATCCGGCACTCGTCACGGCGATAGAGAACGCTCTTCGATAGAAAGTATTGGCTCGGGCGTTAAGAAGTAGCGCCCGTGGCTTTTAATCGCTCTTGCTGCTCAGTCGGTAACGCTTGTTCGGCCTCTCTCACGGTCAGAGTGGGCGTTCTGAATCCGTTGTAAACTGCCGCCGCGAGTATCGAGCCGGCAAAGGGCGCAACAATAAACAGCCATAGCTGCTGTAACGCCCAACCGCCGACGAACAGCGCGGGACCAATGCTGCGAGCTGGGTTGACGGACGTATTTGTAACCGGAATGCCGACTAGATGGATCAGAACCAAGACGAGCCCAATCGGAATGCCAGCGAAACCGACTGGCGCTTTGAGATCTGTTGCGCCAATTACCGTCAGAACCAGGAAGAAAGTGAGGATGACTTCGGCGAGGGCGGCTGCCATTAGCCCGTACTGTCCGGGCGAATGTGCCCCATATCCATTGGCGGCAAAGCCGAGCGAGGCGGGATCGTACCCATTTGGCCCTCCCTTGGCAATCGCCAGAAGACAGGCCGCGGCAACGATCGCACCTAAGATCTGCGCGACCCAATATCCGAGCAGGTAGCGGCGCTCCATCTTTTTCGTGATGAACATACCAAGTGTGACCGCTGGATTGATGTGGCATCCCGAAACGTGGCCAATGGTGTAAGCCATAGCGAGTAGCGAGAGCCCAAACGCGAGGGAGACGCCAATAAATCCGATTTTGCCTCCCGCCAAAACCGCCGAGCCGCAGCCTCCAAAAACGAGAACAAATGTTCCGATGAATTCAGCGAAGTATCTTGACATGACTTAGGGTCTCCAGTCCTACATCACTGTAGAGCAAGTGAAGTGGCTAAGTCAAAAAGTGTCGAGTATGCAACCGAGCTACATCGATCGAACGGGCGCTACATCTTTTGCCGGAATTAAGTCCCGCGATGCCGTGTCTATGCTCCTGGAGAGAACAAATGAAAGCAGTGCGTATCCATGCATACGGGGACGTTGACCAATTACGTTACGAAGACGTTCCGACGCCGGAGCCGGGACCGGACGAAGTGCTGGTAAAGGTTGCGGCGACGAGTGTGAATCCCATCGACTGGAAGATACGGAGCGGCGCCGTCCAGCACAGAATGCCGTTAAAGCTGCCGGTGACGTTGGGACGCGACGTGGCCGGAACAGTGGAGCAGACAGGGGTGAACGTCAGGAATCTGCAGCCTGGGCAGAAGGTGATGGGCTTAGTGAACGGTAGTTATGCGGAATACCTCACCGCGCGAGCGGACCACCTCACGGTGGTTCCCGATGGGCTAGAGATGGAGCAGGCGGCCGCTCTGCCGCTGGTCGTAACAACGGGGGCGCAACTGATACAGCACATAGCGCCGAAACGAGGAGACGTGCTGCTGGTGACCGGAGCGTTGGGAAACGTGGGCCGGTCGGCAGTCTATCTAGCCAAACATCTGGGCGCGCGCGTCATCGCCGGAGTCAAGACCGAACAGAAAGACGAAGCGAATTCGTTGGGTGCAGATGAGGTGGTTGGGATCGACGACGCCAAGGAAATAGCCGCGCTGCCGGAGCTGGATTCGATCGCGGATACAGTAGATCACGATGTCATCGGCAAGCTGATTCCCAAGCTAAAGCCGGGCGGCGTGCTGGGATCCGTGTTGGGCACGCCGAAAGAGGCCGAGGGGAAAGATATTCGGGTGGAGGCGTTCATGGCAACCGCGGACGCGTCTCTTCTGCGGCAAATGGCCGACGCTGTTCGGGATGGGAAGCTGGCCATTCCGGTTGTCAGGAAGATGAGGCTGAGCGAAGCAGGGGAAGCTCAAGCGCTCGCCGAAAAAGGGTCGTTAGGCGGAAAGATTCTGCTGATACCCTGAGCTATCACGCGCGAAGTTCGCTCAACGTTTTCCCTACCGCGCCGGGACCAAAGTTGAGGCGAACGTCTTTGATACTCATGCCAACAACCTCAATGCGATTGAGATCGGTGGTTCCGATACCGACTGCTTCGGCGAGTTTGAGCATATTGTCGCCGCGAATAAACGGCGAGGCGCCCCGATCGGCGCGTGGGTTGTAGCTCATGACCGCCATACCCACAGCGTCCGTACAAACCGGGTTACGACCCACGATGATCACGCCAGGCGTCATGCGTTCAAGACCGGACAGCCAAGGGCCTTCCCCGCCCCGCACCGTTTCAACGCCATCCACGATGGCGAGATCGACGGGTCGGATGCCGACCTGATCTACCGTGACGCGCGGGACGCGATAGCCCGGATCGCGCGGCGAATCGGGATGCAGTTCCGCGTCCACACCGGCTGGCGCTTTGGTTGTCCCAGCGTGCAGCACTTGGCCGCGCTCTTTGGTTGGCCGCTCATTTCCATTCGAACCGCAGTCGCCTCCGTACAAGGAGCACGGCGTGTTCCCGAAGTTATTCTTCATCGACATGGTCACGCCGCCGATCCAATGATTTTTCAGCTTCGAGAGCGAAGCATAGACATCGCATTCCGTGAAGGCTGGATTCAGATGATAGGCCGGGTACATGTAGCCGCCCCACGGCACTTTGAGCCGCGCATATTGCTTGTATTTCCCGAGATTCTGGACGTTCTCCCAATCGACCTTCACGCCGAGGTTGTTGATCGCGTTTACGTCGATGCCATAGCGCGCCCATAAGGCAAGATCCTGATCGGCGGGGAAGAAGCTTTCGATAATGCGAACGCGCTGCGCTCCCGCTTTGGCGAGCAGGTGCACGGTGGAAGCGATGGTCTGGCCATTGGTGCGGTATGGAAGATCGGGCGTGAGCGGCCAATTCTTGGGGTTGCCTGTGAGATTGACCTTGAGCGAAACGGTTTTGCCGCGGACCAGCTTACCGATCCCGCCAATCTGGTCGAAGGCGGTGGTGAGACTCGCAGTAAAGTCCGGGTAGGCGTGGCAGCGGACGATGGCGACGCTGCTCGCGGGAGCATCGGCCTTCAGAAGATTTGTGGAGCAGAGCGCGGCAGCCCCGGCGGTGGCTGTCAGTATGTCTCGACGGGTGGGATTCGGACGCAGATGTGGATGCATGAGTGGCCCTGTACATCATCGTAGACCCTCGAGAGGCCGTGGTGGGAGTGTGACGCGCAGCCCCACGAATTTAGCGGTAGGTTTTATGGTCTCAGGCGTAGAGCAGGCGGCCTTTGGGCTCGGGGATGGGTCGGCCCAGTTCTTTCGCGGTCTCCAGCCACTCGCTGATGATGACTTCTGCGTTGGCTAGTGCTTCCTGTCTGGTGGAACCGTCAGCAGCGCAGCCGTTAGCATCGGTTGGGCGCTAGTTTCGAGAGGTCGGACGAGACGTCCGACGCGGACCCGGAGGTCCGCCCCACCGTGCTCGATGAGGCCGCTAACGTTTCGCTGCGACAGGCCACCAGTCTATCTTGCGGGAAACCTTCTTACTGCACTCTCACCGGGACGGCATCGACTAACTTTTGAATGGCGGGGGCGATCATGATAAGGATGTCGCCCTTGCGCTTGGCGGCGTCGGCTACGGCGGTTTGAGTTCGTTGCTTCCAATCCGCGGTCGCCGGATTTGCGGCGCCGGCGTCGAGATACGGGAGCGAGTCTTGGCCTGCTCGGCATACAGCGGCCAAAGCATCGGCAGCTTCAATGTTCTCCGTCAATAGCGAGTTGGCCTGCAACATCGGCCGGACTTTCTCGACGTTCCCGGCCCAGGTAGCGAGCTGGTTGCGAAGCGCAGTGCCGTTGCGTTGATCCTTTGGTAACGCGAGGTATTGATCGACAGCATCGCGAAACTCACGGGCGGCGTTGCTCTCGGGCGGGATGGCATCCACCAGGCGGTTGAACGGCGTGAAGATGTTGTAGCGCTCGGCGTGGCGGGCGTAGTGCTTCACGGGTTCCAGAACCGACGCGAAGACGTCGAGCGGCTGGACCGGGAAATCGCCGGCGAGGCGCTGCCGCATGAGCTCGAGATTTGAGCGCTGCGTGAGGCCTAGCCATTCGAGCCAATGATTGGTCATCTCGAGCCGCCGGTACATGGATGCCGGATCGGTGACTGATTCGGGCGACCAAAAGCGCTCGGCGATGGCGGCCAGGCGCGGCCAGAGTTTCGCGTCGAGATTTTCATCGGTGGCGATCTCTTCCCACATGGCGGCCTCGCCGCCCAGAATGAACTTCTGCTGCTCCGGTGTTAGCGCGGGAGGGATGGGCTCGTTCTTCTTCTGCAAGCGGTCGATGGTTTCGGGCGGAAGCTTCATGGGATCGACGGCATAGTGTTCGGAGGCAGGCTGCATCAGGTCGAGATAGTAGCCGGCGGAGAGAATGCCCTGATAGCCTTCGCGGGCGGCTTGCCACAACGACTCCTGTCCGCGCCAGGACTGGATGATGACGGTCTTGGGCAGACCCGGAGTTAGCACTTCGTCCCAGCCCTCCATGTGCTTGTGATGTTTGGCGACGATCTTGACCAGCCGCTGATTGAAGTAGGTCTGCAGCGCGGCGCCGTCGGCGAGATGGTGCTTCGCCATGAAGGCACGGATGCGCGAGTTCTGATTCCACTCCTTGGGGTCGACCTCATCGCCGCCGACGTGGAAATATTCGTCGGGAAAGAGTCTGGCCATTTCGCCGACGAAGCCGTCCAGGAAGCGATAGGTAGATTCCTTGGTGGGATCGATAAGCGAGCCGAAGATGCCGGCGCCGCGCACGATCTCATACGGCGGAGCGTGGGTGCCGAGTTGCGGATAGCCGGGCAGCCAGCTTGCGGCATGACCGGGCATGTCGAATTCAGGGACGATGCGAATGCCGCGATCGCGCGCATAGGCAATCACGGCGCGCACTTCCGCTTGCGTGTAGTACATTCCGTCGGAGCCGTCTTGTTGGAGGCGCGGATACTTCTTGCTTTCGATGCGGAAGCCCTGGTCGTCTGAGAGGTGCCAGTGCAAAACATTCAGCTTGACGGCGGCCATGCCGTCCAGCGTGCGCTCGATGCCGTCAACGGGGATGAAATGACGTGAGACATCGAGCGACAGTCCACGCCATTCGAAGCGCGGCTCATCGCGGACGCTTACGGCGGGCACCGAAAAGCCGGGGGACGCGCCGCCAGAGGCATTCGTGTTCTGCTGCGTGAGTTGAAGGAAAGTTTCGAAGCCGCGTATAATGCCGAGCGGCGCATCGGCAGAGATTCTGATGTGGCCGTTCGCAGCCTCTAGCGAATACCGTTCGTCATCGCCGAGGCGCTGCGGCGGGCGATGGTCCTTCTGTTCGACGACGATGCTGAGCGTCGCGGTGTCGCCGGTGTGAACGATATGGGGCAGAAGCGGGATACCGGTCTGGCGGGCGAGGCGCGCGAAGATTTGTTTCACCGCAATTGTGACCCGCGGGTCGCTGGCGCCCGCGCCTGACGTGGAAATTGTGAAGTTGGTGTCAATGGTCACGGCTCCAGGCTGCACGGAGACGTTCGCCGGCCAAGGCATCAGAGGGGGTTGGGTCTGGGCGAAAACGGCGGAAGTACCGGCGGCAAGCAGGGCGAGTGAACGGATGAGCATCAATTGTTAACAATACCCTGCCGAAACTTCCGATCTGACGGCGGCCAGCCGTGTAGGGCGGCTCACAGTTAGGCCCGCCACAAACCCCTAAGCGTACAGAAGGGGCCCCAGCGTGCGGCGTTGGTTGATAAGCAAAAGAAAATGCTCATCCTTTCGAATGAGCATTGTCCTTCCTGTTACCAGGCCCCCTGGCGGACCAAGGGTTACGTTTGATGGGAGAATCAGATTCGACGGTATCGCAACCGCCAAAACCTGTTTGTGATTGGAGTTTAGGGCGTGCGGGGGGTGAAGTCAAGCCCATTTTTCCTGCTCTCCTAGCCTCGCTGTAAGTACCTCGGTACAAACCATTTACGCTTGAAGATGTTTTTCCCGGGCGCGCCCGAAGAGGCGTTTTTGGCCGTGGGAAATGAGGCCGCAGGACAGCTAAATACAATGCTATGTTGAGTTTACGCGCCGGTCTGACTAGTCTCCGGTGAGGTGTAAAGTGGTCATAGCTTCGTCCTGATCCAGGGTTCCGTAACGCCGGCGATAGATTCTCATGGAGGCGTAGATGAGGCCAGCCACGAGGCAGAGAGCCGAGAGGATGATGCTCAGGTACATGATGTTGACCAGCAGTTGATATAGGGGCTTGATGGGGCTGGGCGGCGGTGTCTCGTTCCAGGTGATTTTCGCTTCGTACTCGACGCGGCTCAGCAGAGTGTCGGCTTGCGCATCGGTAGCGCGCCCGAAGACGACAGCGAGTAGCAAACCCGAGCGCTTCACATGCGTGTTCGGCACCAGCTTGAACGTACTTGAGTGGAGACGTGCCATTTCAGGCGTCGGATAGTAGAAGATTGCCAAACGAAGCGGGGTGGAATCGTCCGCGATTTTGTATTCGGCGACTTGCGCCTCGACGCCTTCGTTGAAACCAGGCTTCGCGGGAGTCAGTTCGGGCGCGAAGGTTTGGAGTGAATCGGGACCGAGCACGTAACGCGCGGACTCGGGCACCAGGCCTTGATGCGGAAGGAACGTGAAGATCGCAGGGAGGGCCGTATCGCGCTTGTTGGGAAGCGTTTGCAGCAGCGAATCCACGGCCGATTTCGTCGGAATGCCGCCGTCGAAGGTGACCACGTAGTTGTCGTCCCAGAGGACGACACGATTCGAATCACGCGTGCAAAACGGCGCCAGATCGCAGGGCCGTGAGTTCGTGGAACGCAGCCATTCCCAGACAGCCAGCGCGCCCGTGAGATCTTTCATCTGGTACGACGTGACGCTCAGCTTGCCGATGTGACTGGTAGTCGAGTGGATGAGGCCGTATTCACGCCAGAGGGACTGGTCATCCGCGCGCGCCGCAGACGCGAGCAGAACGCAACTTATAATGCAACCCGGAATCAGGTTGTAGCGCCGTGACATTTTTTGTATTTCTTTCCGCTGCCGCAAGGGCAGAGCTCATTGCGGCCGACCTTGGCAGTTTTAGAGACCGTTTTCTGCTGGCTGGCACCGTCGCCGCCGCTGAATTGCAGCTCGGCGAGCTCCCGGTCTTTCTTGCGCTGAATGTTCCTGGTTAGGTCGAGAACCGACTGCTGCGCTTCTTTCTGTTGGGCCTGGCGCTGCTGGGCGGCCACGGAGACCAGCTCCGGTTCTTCGTCCTGCTCGTCGCCCTCATCGTCTTCCGGTTCCGGATAGGGCAGCGGCACATTGCCGCTTTCGATGCGCATAAAGTAGAGGAACTTGATGGTTTCGTCTTCGATGCGATCCATCATGTCCTGGAACATCTGGAAGGATTCCTTCTTGTACTCGATCAAAGGGTCCTTCTGGCCGTAGCCGCGCAGGCCAATGCCTTCCTTGAGATGGTCCATCGATAGCAAATGGTCTTTCCATTGGCTATCGACCACGTTGAGCATGATGATGCGCTCGGCATGGCGCAGATTCTCCGCGCCGATCATGCTCTCCTTCTCGTCATAACGCTCAACGAGCAGGTCGTCTATCTTCTGCTCGATCTCGCGGCTGCCCAGCCCGGCCAGCTCGTCGAGATTGATCTTGGCGCCGAACTGATTGAGGATCGCGGTCTGAAGACCCGGCAGGTCGTACTGGTCGTAGCGCACATTTTCGCCGCAGAACTGGTCGATAAAGCTGGCGAGAATGCCCCGCACGATCTCCAGAATGCGCTCCTTCTGGTTCTCGCCTTCGAGCAGTTGGCGGCGCATGCCGTAGACCGCCTGGCGCTGCTTGTTCATCACGTCGTCATATTCGAGGACGTGCTTGCGCGACGCGAAATGCTGCGCTTCGACAGCCTTTTGCGCTGCGGCGATGCGCTTGGTGATGAGCTTTGATTCGATCGGCACGTCTTCTTCCATGCCGAGGCGGAGCATGAGATTTTGCATGCGCTCTCCGCCGAAGATGCGCAGCAGATCGTCTTGCAGCGAGAGATAAAAGCGCGAGCTGCCGGGATCGCCTTGTCGGCCGGCGCGGCCGCGAAGCTGGTTGTCGATACGGCGCGATTCGTGCCGTTCGGTTCCGAAAATGTGCAGGCCGCCGAGTGAAGTTACTTCGTCGTGCTCGGCTTGGATCTCACGCTTTACCTGTTCTCTGATCTCTTCGAGCTCGGCCGGCGGAAGCAAGTCGGCCGATTTGCCTAGTTTCTTCAGCCGATCCTGCAACAGGACGTCGGGGTTGCCGCCGAGCAAGATATCAGTACCGCGGCCGGCCATGTTAGTAGAGACGGTGACGGCGCCCTTGCGGCCGGCTTGCGCGACGATGTGCGCTTCGCGCTCATGATTCTTGGCGTTGAGCACCTCATGCCTGACGCCCATCTTCTTCAAGATGCCCGAGAGGCGTTCGGACTTTTCGACCGAGATGGTGCCGACCAAAACGGGCTGACCCTTCTCATGCAGCGTCTTAATTTCTTTGCCGGCGTTGCGGAATTTCTCTTCCTCGGTGCGATAAACGACGTCGGGATATTCCGTGCGGATCATCGGCCGGTTCGTGGGGACGACGGTGACGTCGAGGTTGTAGATCTTGCTGAACTCGGCCGCTTCGGTGTCGGCTGTGCCGGTCATGCCGGCCAGCTTCTTGTACATGCGGAAGAAGTTTTGGAAGGTGACGGTGGCGAGCGTCTGCGTTTCACGCTCGATCTTGACGTTTTCCTTGGCCTCGACGGCTTGGTGCAGACCGTCGCTCCAACGGCGCCCAGGCATTAAGCGGCCCGTGAACTCATCGACGATGATGACTTGCCCGTCTTGCACCACGTAATCGCGATCGCGTTGATAGAGGATGTGCGCGCGCAGGCCCTGCTGCACGTGGTGGTTCATCTCGATATTGGCGGGATCGTAGAGATTGCCGGTGTTGAGCAGCTTTTCGACCTTCAGCACGCCTTCTTCGGTGAGAGCAACGCTGCGATGCTTTTCGTCGACCGTGAAATCGCCGGTGGTATAGGATTGGCCGGGTTCTTTGCCTTCGATGACTTCGCCGCGCTCGAGATTGGGGATGATGCGGTTGACCCGGTAGTACTTGTCGGTGGATTCCTCGCTGGGCCCAGCGATAATCAGCGGCGTGCGGGCTTCGTCGATCAGGATGGAATCCACTTCGTCGACGATGGCGAAATTGAACTCGCGCTGGACGTAGTCTTCCAGGCGGAACTTCATGTTGTCGCGCAGATAGTCGAAGCCGAACTCGTTGTTGGTGCCGTAAGTGATATCAGAGCCGTAGGCGTCGCGGCGTTCCTGGTCATCGAGATCATGAACGATGGTGCCCACCGTGAGGCCGAGCGCGCGATGAATGCGGCCCATCCATTCGGCGTCGCGGCGGGCCAGGTAATCATTGACGGTGACGATGTGGACGCCCTTGCCGGCCAGCGCGTTGAGATAGCTGGGCAGCGTCGCGACCAGCGTTTTTCCTTCACCGGTTTTCATTTCCGCGATGCGGCCGCGGTGGAGAACGACGCCGCCGATGAGCTGCACGTCGAAGTGCCGCATGTTGAGCTGGCGGCGGCCCGCTTCCCGGCACACGGCGAACGCCTCTATCAGGATGTCGTCGAGAGAGGCGCCATTGGCGATGCGCTGCTTGAAATCCGGCGTCTTCGCAGCCAGATCGGCGTCGGAAAGCTGCTGCAGTTGCGGTTCGAGCTCGTTGATCGCCGCCACGATCGGCCGTATCCGCTTGATCTCGCGGTCATGTTTTGTGCCAAAGACTTTGGCGAGGGTGGCTTCGATCACAATTCAATCCAATACAAGTTGATACTTTCAGTTTAGCTGGGGTGGGGAGGTTTTGGGGGTGGATCAAGCTATGTTAATCACGGTCTGTGGGAGGAAGAAAGGCCGCCGACGTTTTATCAACTGGAAGAGAGACGCTTTCGGGAGCTGCCACGCTAGTCCTTTGGAACCCAACTTGAAATTACAAATGACGGGAGACGGAAAGGACACGTCACGGTTAATGGCGAAGCGCGGGATGAATTCACAAGCGGCCCATATCTTGTCTTCAGACTGGAGCTGGACCAAACGGATTTGCCCGGCACGACGAAATCACTTTTTTGACGTGGATCCTTGAATTCGCCCGCATCGCAGTTGTTAGGCTCGCATACGGCATTCTAAGTAAGAATGCGCCCCATTGTCCGATCTGCCATCCTGTTCGCCGCCCTTCTTCCTATGCTCGCTTCAGCCCAAAACTCTCCGGCACAGCTCCGCGCTTGGGCCCACGCCTATTACGAATGGCACGCCCGGAATTACCCAGTGGACGCAAGCGACACGGGGCTTCATACCTGGGACGACCGCCTCGCCGATTTTTCGCAAAGTGCCATCTCTGAGCGCCGCCGCTATCTCCGCGATTTGCTCGAGCGCGTGCGCTCGCTCGACATTCGCGCCTGGCCCAAGGATGACCAGATCGATGCCATTCTGTTTCGCGCCGAACTCGAGCGCCCCGATTTCGAGGCCCGCGTGCTTCATCGAGAAGAGGCGAATCCGCTCGTCTATGTGAACGAATGCAGCAACGCTATTTTCTCGCTTCTGAAGAAAGATTATGCGCCGGCCCGCGACCGCGCCCTTGCGGCCACTGCTCGCCTGCGCGCTATGCCCGCTCTGCTCGCTGAAGCGAACAAGAATCTCACACAGCCGGTCCGCTTGTATGCCCAGCTCGCCATCGAATCCGCGCGCTCCATCGATCCTCTGTTCACCACTAGCCTGGCCACCCTCGCCGCTGGGCTCGATGCGAACGAAAGCCACGCGTTTGACCAGTCTCGCGACGCCGCCCTGCGCGCCGTTCACTCCTTTGCCGATCAGCTCGAATCGCGCCTGGGCGGGATGCCGGCCTTTCAACCCATGGGCGTCGAAAATTACGAATATTTTCTTCGCCACGTCTATCTTCTGCCGATCAACGCAACACAGCTCGATATGCTGGGCCAGGCCGAGCTCGCACGCTATCGCGGACTCGAAGCACTGCTTCTTAATCCCGAGATGGCGAACCCAAATCCCGTACGCAGCGCCTCCATCCCACGCAACCAGCAGGAGTTTCTCGACGCCTATGAGAGCCGTCTTCACGACATCCTGCGCTTCCTGAAGCAGCAAAACCTTATCACCATTCCGCCTTATATGGGCGCGTTCCAGATCCGCCAGCTTCCGGAAGCCTTTAAGCCCACCAGCCCCGGCGGCTTCATGAATCCGCCCGGGGTTTACGATCACGACAACACCGGCTTCTACTTCATCCCCACTTACTCCGCCGATAGCCCGAACTTCTACATCCGCGCCGCTATCGAGGAGCCGAGGCCGATCCTGGGCCACGAAGGCATACCGGGCCACTTCCTCCAGATCTCGATCGCCAATCACCTGCAGGATGAGATTCGCCGCCATCACGACGACGGCGTCTTCGTCGAAGGCTGGGCGCTCTACACCGAAGAGATGCTGCTACGCCGCGGGTTCTACGCGCCCGGCTCCGCCGCGGAAGGCCAGATTCTGCGCCTCTCGCGCTACCGGGCGGCGCGCGTCGGCGTGGACGTGAACCTTCACACGGGCCGCTGGACGTTCGATCAGGCGGTCGACTACTTCATGCGGGCAGGCGGACTGGATCGCGAATCGGCAACCGGCGAGGCGGCCGGCGCTGCCAGCGAGCCTACCCAGAAGATGACCTATATCACCGGTAAGTTCGAAATCATGCGCCTTCTGGGCCAGTACCGCGATCGCAGAGGCAGCCAGTTTAACTTGAAACAGTTCCACGACGATTTGCTTCGAAACGGTAGCTTGCCGTTGTCTGTCCAGGCTTGGATCTTACTCGACGACCGATCCGATCTGGACCGCGCGTTACGAGATTGAAACATATTTGAGATACAACTGCTACGTATGCAGACAACGAACCGTTGGGGAATTGCGCTCGCTGGCGTTTTCATGCAAGTCGCGCTGGGGGCCGTTTATGCCTGGAGCGTCTTTCGGGATCCGCTCATTAACCAGTTCCACTGGACGATCTCGGAAGTAACTCTCACCTTCACCATCGCCATCTTCGTCCTTGGATTCGCATCGTTCTTTGGCGGCCTTTGGTTGAATAAACGCGGTCCCCGCATCGTCGCTATTACCGGCGGCGTGCTTTACGGCCTGGGCGTGTTTCTAGCCAGCTTCTCAGCGAACAAGCTGTGGTGGCTCTATCTAAGCTATGGAGTCATCGGCGGCGTGGGCCTCGGCTTCGGTTACATTGTCCCGGTTGCCGTATTGGTCAAGTGGTTCCCGGACAAACGCGGCCTTCTTACTGGCATCGCGGTGGGAGGATTCGGCGCTGGGGCCTTAGTTACGGCGCCCGTGGCCGCCCACTTGATCAAAAGCGTGGGCGTGCTCTCCACCTTCGCTTACCTCGGCATCGCGTATTTGATCGTCACGGTGCTCGCGGGCTTGTTCCTGGTCAACCCACCGCCCGATTACCGGCCGGCCGGCTGGACACCCAGCGCTCTGCAAACTTCACAGCGCGCCGCGCGCGATTATAGCCTCCGCGAGGCTTTGCGAGCCTGGCAATGGTGGGTCCTGTGGCTGCTGTTGTTCCTGAACACGTCCGCAGGAATCTCGATCATCTCGCAGGAGTCTCCCTTGTTCCGCACTCTCGCCGTTGTCTCGGTTACCGCCGCCGCCGGTATGGTCGGCATCGCTTCCATGGGCAACGCGCTTGGCCGC
>Ga0210385_10001063_pt1 | contig 17396 bp, 12 predicted proteins | sample IncBWH26OmetaG_FD_160107 | JGI IMG/M metagenome (GOLD analysis project Ga0210385, IMG submission 160107) | Forest soil microbial communities from Barre Woods Harvard Forest LTER site, Petersham, Massachusetts, United States - Inc-BW-H-26-O ...
TGTGACGCCCGAAGCGTTCGTCTGCTTCCGCTTCGATGGCCGACAGGGTCTCTACATTCACCCCAATATCTGGCACGAAGGGGTCTTCGGGCTGCGCGGCACCCAGCGGTTCTTCGACCAGCAGGGCGCGGTCCATGCCCGCGTGTCGGTCGACTTTGCCCGCGAATTTGGCTGCCTGCTCGAAGCGCCGATCCCGTTCTAGCGGCGGCGCGTCAAAATGTGACCGCAATACGGTTGGCGGCGACGTGCTTTCGCTAGGCTCCGACCCGGATCACGAGGAAACCATGCCCAACCTCAGCGAAGAACAGGCCAAGGCCTACATCAACAAGCTGCTGACCGCCATGAGCAGTGCGGGCGGGTCGGACCTGTTTGTTTCCAAGGATTTTCCTCCGGCGATGAAGCTGCAAGGCGCAATGCAGCCGCTGACCAGCCAGAAGCTGACGGGTGAGGTTTCGCGCAGTCTTGCCAATGCGCTCATGAATGAGCGGCAGCGGGAGGATTTTGCGCGCGATCTGGAATGCAATTTCGCGATCTCATTGCCGGGCGTGGCGCGCTTTCGTGTCAACGTGTTCCTGCAGCAGCAGAATGTCGGCATGGTCATTCGCACGATCGCCAACGAAATTCCCGACTTCGCCAAGCTCTGTCTGCCCGAGATCCTCAAGGATATCGTGATGACGAAACGCGGCCTGGTGCTGGTCGTTGGCGCGACCGGTTCCGGAAAGTCCACCTCGCTTGCCGCCATGATCGATCACCGCAACCGTTCATCCGCGGGCCACATCGTCACGGTCGAGGACCCGGTGGAGTTCGTGCATCAGTCGCACCAGTCTCTGATCACGCACCGCGAAGTCGGCATCGATACCAAGTCGTGGCACAACGCACTCAAGAACACGCTGCGCCAGGCGCCCGATGTGATCCTGATCGGTGAAATCCGTGATACCGAGACCATGGAGAATGCCATCGCGTTCGCCGAAACGGGGCATCTGTGCCTGGGCACTCTGCACTCGAACAGTGCCAATCAGACCATCGACCGCATCATCAATTTCTTTTCGGAAGAACGCCGCAAGCAGCTGCTCATGGATCTGTCGAGCAACCTGCGCGCGATCGTCTCACAGCGCCTGGTGCGCACCCAGGATGGCAAGGGTCGACGCGCAGCGGTGGAGATTCTGATCAATACCCCGATCATCGCGGACAAGCTGCTCAAGGGCGAGTTCCACGAGATCAAGACCATCATGTCGAAGTCGCGCGAGCTGGGCATGCGCACCTTCGACCATTCATTGTTCGACCTCTACAACGAAGGCGTCATTTCCTACGATGAGGCCATCCGCAATGCCGATTCCGCCAACGAACTGCGGCTGAACATCAAGCTCAACGCCACGCGCAAGAAGGATGGCCCGGAGCTGTCTATCGAAGCGGCGCCCGAGCCCCAGGCCGCTTCGGCCTAGTCGGTTCGTTCCTCGTCCGCCACATAGCTGCCGAGCCGCCCCACCAGATCCGGTGCCGACCGCGCGAGTAGCGCGCCATAAGCCACCGACAATAGCAGTAGGGCGAGGGCCCAATAGGGGTAGAGGCTGAAGGGATAGGACTGACCCGGCTCGACCAGACCATAGAGCGGAAACAGCATCAATATCGAACCCAGCAGCGGCACGATGAGGTGCTTCGGCGCGCGGAAGTCCGTGCGATGGTGCTTGAACATGTAGACCGGCAGCGCCAGATTCGTCAGCAGATAGATCAGGATGATCGGAATCGCGCCCAGCGTGCCCGCTTCACCGAACAGCGTCACCGGATCGATGCTGTAGGCGTAGCCGAAGACCAGGACCATCACGAGCGCACACAGCACGAAGGTCCAGGTGGCAACCTGCGGTGTCCTGTACCGCGGATGGATCTTGCCGAAGAGCGCCGGCAGCAGCCCCTCCCGGCCCGAGCTGAAGAGGATGCGTGCCTGTGAGTTCACCGCTCCGATCAGTGATGAGAAAATGCTGGTCAGGCCTGCGAGATACGCGAGCAACAGCACCCCGGTCGCCGAAGTCCTGAAGGCATCGACAAATGGAATCGCGGACCTGCCGATGGCCGCGGCGTTGTCGTGGAAGGCAATCTCGGTGCTGTAGGCCAGAAGCACGTACAGCAGGCCGATCACCAGCGTGCCGGCAATGAGCGCCCGCGGCACATTGCGACGCGGATCGACGGTCTCCTCCGCGAGCATGGCGGAATTCTCCCAGCCGATGAACAGATAGATCGCGAGCGGAAAGCCCGCGCCGACTCCTGCCAGGCCACCCGACAGGCTCGAGGGCAGCAGCGGCGCCCAGCTGATCGCCCCGTGGTTGACCAGCAGCATGATCGCGGCTCCTGCGAGCAGCAACAGCAGCTCGAAATAGAAAAATATCGCGGCCCAGGTGGTCGAGACGCTGATGCCCCACGCGACCAGGAAGCCGGCGATCGCGGTCGCGACGATGCTCAGGACCTGCCAGGGGACGTTGGTACCGGCGAACAGCAGCAAGGTGCTGTGCGCCCACCCGCCGGATATCGCCACCACCGAGGCCGTGACGATGCAGTAGCCGACGATCACGAGAATCGAGGCGGCGGCGCCAGCCGCCGGTCCGAAACTCATTCCGATGAAAGTCACGAAGGATCCCGTGCTCGGGCGATAGCGGGAGAACTCCGCCAGCGTATTGCTCAGGAACAGCATCACCGTCATCGCCAGCAGAATCGTCAGTGGTGCACCCACCCCGGCTCCGGCGACGATGACAGCAAACCCGAAGTAGAAACTCATGGCCGGGGCAATGTTGGCCAGTGTCGAGGCGATGATCTGCGACAGGCCGAGACAGTTGCGCCGGAGATGGCCGCCGGCGCGGTTCAATCCGTGTGCACCGCGCTTCGGGTCTGGGCCTCGATGAGCGCGCGGTAGGCCGAAAGTCCCGGGATCTTCAGGTCCGCCACCTTGGCGCGATCGTCCCAGCGGCGCACGCGCAGGGCCTCGCGGAAATAGGTCTCGCGCTGAACGCCGCGATCTGTTCGGCCGGCATCGGGCCGCCCTGCAGCTGCAGCGTGCGCACCGAGGCGGGACTGAGATTGCCGAAATAATCCGGCTCGGTCGCACACAGGTAGCGCTTGGCCGCCACGTGCAATCGCACCGGATCCGAGACCTCAGGTCCAAAACGCCGCGCCAGCCAGGCGGCGCCGATCCGCTCATGGTGCTCATCCTCGGTCCACTCGGCGAGGTCATCCGGGAGGTCCTGGATCAGGTGACCTATGTCGTGCAACAGCGCTGCGACCACCAGGTTCGCGGCCGCGCCCTCCTGGTGGGCGAACCAGGCGGCCTGCAGACCATGCTCGGTGACGGAGACGCATTCGCCGAAGTAGGCCTCCGCCCCGCGCTTACCGAATATTGCTGCGATTTCATCGAACGGCATGGAATAAACCATAGCATTTTTCTACCGACCGATCGCGCGGCAGAGCTCCCGGCGCAGACCCTCGCTGCTCGCCGCCACCGTCGAACTGCGGCCGATCATGCCATCGGCGCGTCCCCTGAGGTCGCTGATGACTCCGCCGGCCTCGAGAATACAGGGCACGACGGCCGCGATGTCCCAGGGTTTCATCAGTGGATCCACCGCCGCATCGAGCACGCCCCGGCACACCAGCGGGTACTGGACGCAATCTCCCACCATCCGCAGCCGGCCGACCTTGAATGCCAGCTCGGCGACGTCGCGTGCTCCGGGTGCCCTGAGCCAGCTGCGCTCCTTGAACGAGGTCATGCCCACTTTGGCGTCCCGGAGGCGCCGGGCTCGGGCGACATGCACCCGACGCGGCTTGCCGCCGGGCCGTACCAGCCAGCAGCCGTGTCCGGAGGCCGCGTAGGTCGTCTCACGCAGCGCCGGCAGGTGGATGCAGCCAAAAACGGGTTCGCCATCAATGATCAATCCGACGAGCGTTCCAAACATCGGCATGCCCAGGACGTAGGAGGCGGTCCCGTCAATCGGGTCGACGAGCCAGCACCGGCCCGTCTGCTGCAATGCGCCGCCAAACTCCTCGCCGAACACCGCATCCGCGGGCCACGCCGCGCGCAGCCTGGCGCGCAGGAACCGCTCAGCGGCCTTGTCCGCGATGGTCACCTCGCTGCCATCAGGCTTACGAGCGGAAGTCACGCGACTGAAATGACGCATCACGATCGCGTCGGACCCTTCGAGGGCCGCCATCACCGTGGGCAGCAGTGTTTGAATCTCGCGGTGCGTCAACTTCGGCATCGGCAACTCCAGTCACGCCTCCAAATGGAGCGCGGCCAATCAATATTGCGCGAAGGTAGTGCGAGCTCTCGCGCTCGCCGCTCGTTTCGCATTTCATAGGACACAATCATTACAAACGTAACAAGAATGTCATCTGTCCACGCCTAAAATTTACAGTCTGTTGTCTGATGTCTGACTTGGGGAAGTCGATGAAAAAGAATCATAAGATCACCTGCGCGATTCTGGCTGCTTTGAGTGCGCATGCGGGAGTGTCCTATGCCGCCGACGCGGCGGACGCAGCCACTGCCACTGACTCCGATGCGCTGCAGGAAGTTACCGTAACGGCGACGCGCCGTTCCGAGTCGATTCAAAATGTGCCGATCACGATCCAGGCGCTCACCGGTGATCAGCTGCAGTCTCTGGGCATTGCCAGCTTCTCGGACATCGTCAAGTACCTGCCGAACGTCTCCTTCGGCGGTAGCGGTCCGGGCCAGGGCGAGATCTACATGCGCGGCCTGTCCGCCGGCGGGCCGGCCGGCAGCCAATCCAGCGCCAGCTTCCTGAATTTTCCGAATGTCGGCGTGTACCTGGACGACCAGTCGGTGCAGTTCCCCGGCCGCAACCTGGACATCTACATGGCGGACATGTCGCGCGTCGAGGTGCTGGAAGGCCCGCAGGGCACGCTGTTCGGCGGCGGCGCCGAGGCCGGCGCCGTGCGCTACATCACCAACAAACCTCTGCTGGACAAGACCGAGGCCTCGGTCTCGGCGATGTACGGTGTCACGGCGCACGGTGACCCCAACCAGTCCATGCAGGCAATGCTCAACGTGCCGCTGATCGACGGGGTATTCGCACTGCGGGGCGTGATCTACGACGAACGCCGCGGCGGCTACATCGACAACGTGCCGAGCACCTTCACCCGCAGCAACAATGATCCGGGTACCGCCCAGGAGGGTTACACCGGCGGCTCCGTGCCCGGATACACGGCGGTCTCCGCCTGCCCGAATGGCCAGCCGCCGAGTTCCGGCGGCTACTGCGTGCCTCCCTATGACGTGCAGGCCAACAACTTCGGATTGGCCCGCGCGGCCCAGAACCCGACCACCTATGGTGGCATTCGAGTCGAGGCCCTGTGGCAGGTCACGGATGACTGGAGCGCGCTGTTGTCGCAGAGCTACCAGAACATGGACGCCGAAGGCTCGGATGCGCAGTACCTGTACGGTTCGGACTACGGCACGGGTGCCTCGACGCTGCCTTCGTCCACCCAGCCGCTCGGTCCCTGGCAGGGCACCTTCTTCACGCCGATCTGGGACAAGGACAAATGGGAGAACACCGCGCTGACGGTCAACGGCAAGGTCGCCGACCTCAGCCTGGTGTACTCCGGTGCCTACCTGGTGCGCCACATCGATACGGCCGGCGACTATACGAACTACAGCCGCAGCGGCTCCGGGTACTACTACAATTGCTCCGGCGCCGGAAACACCGGCTTCAATCCGGGCGGCGCCCCGCAGTGCTACAACCCGGTGCTCGCGTGGCAGGACACCACCCGCAACTCGCACATCAGCAACGAACTGCGCCTCACCACCCCGGATGACTGGCGCCTGCGGGGCCTGTTCGGCCTGTACCAGGAAAACTTCACCATCGCCGACGATATGAACTTCCAGTACAACAACCTGCCGACCTGCACCGCGACCAATCTGGCGGGCTTCGAGGCGAATGCGGCCGCGGGTCTGCCCAACGCCGCCTGCTCCGGCTCCATCGGCCCGGTCCCCTCGTCCTCGGATGTTGATCCGAATCCGCGCGCCTCGGGGGTGACCTATGGCGAGGATGAGCGGCGCGGCTACAGCCAGTACGCGGCATTCACATCCCTTGATTTCGATCTGCTGCCGAAGGTGCTGACGCTCACCGCCGGCACGCGCTACTACCACTACAACGAGTACGAGTTCGGCACTCGCTACCTCGGCAATTGCTACAACCAGATCAACTGCGGCTACAACGGTGGCAACATCATCGATCCGACCGATCCCGGTGCCCAGGCCGGGGGCTCGAGCTATCCGGATCATCAGGCTCCCTTCTACCCATTCGCGTCGGACTACCACGGTTTCCGCAGCCGCGCCAATCTCACCTGGCACATCGCGCCGGACGCCATGGTGTATTACACCTGGTCCCAGGGCTTCCGGCCCGGTGGCTTCAACCGATTTTCGCGACTGCACTTCGGCAACGTGCCGGAGTGCACGCTGGGGACCACGGTCACCTACCTGGTGGATCCGGCCACGGGCGCATGCGCCAATGGCGGGACGCTGTCGAAAGGCCCCTACCAGTTCCAGAACCCGTACAGCTATGCGCCCGACACGCTGGTGAACAATGAGATCGGCTGGAAGACCTCCTGGTTCGATCACCGTCTGCAGCTCGATGGTTCCGCCTACATCATGGACTGGAAGAACGCCCAGTTCGTGTTCTTCGATCCCAGCGATGGCTTCGGCGCCTCCAACTTCATCACCAACGGCCCGAACTACCAGGTCAAGGGCGTGGAGCTGCAGCTGCTCGCGCGGCCGATCACCGGTGTGACCCTGCAAGCGTCGAGCTCATGGAACAGCTCCAATCAAACCAACGACCCCTGCCTGCTGGTCAACAACCCGGCACTGACTTCCCTCTACGGTAGCTGCATCACCCAAACCGACCACGGTGGCCTGCACTACATCGACCACCCGCTGGGCGAACTGGATTCCCGTCCGGCCATGTCCCCGCCGCTGCAGTTCAGCCTGCAGGCGCGCTATGACTGGGTGCTGATCAAGGACTACCGGGCGTGGATCTCCGCCGGTGCGAGCCACACCGCGCATATGTCGAACCAGCCGGCCGGCTACCCGGCACCGACGACGCCTGCCAGCTCGGTGCGCGAGTTCTTCGACCAGCCGGGCTACACCACCTACGACGCCTCACTGGGCGTGGCGAAGGACGCCTGGACGGTGACCCTGTTCGGCCAGAACCTCTCCAACTCGGACGCGAGCACGTTCACCAGCTCCGCGCAGTACATCGAGATGCAGACCCCCTTGCGCCCGCGGGTACTGGGCCTGAGGGTGGATTACAAGTTTTAGGCTTGGTGTGCGGTAGGATGAGCGGGGCGGGCAGCGCTGCCCGCCCCACGTCATGAATCCGCCTGCGCCAACCTCATCCGAGCCCCTCGCCACCCTGCCGGCGTACGTTCCGACGCCCGTGGAGCTGGAAATCCGGCGCCTGCGCGAGCTCACCAAGGCGCGGCGCAACGCCGAGGCCCTGGCGGCGGCGGAAGCCCTGACCACACGGTTTCCCGAGAACCGCGATGCGCTGTACCTGCAGGCGATGAACCTGCGGTTCCTGGACCGGATCCCCGAGGCGCTCAGCATCCTGGCGCGACTGCAGCAGTTCCATCCGCGCTACAGCCGCCTGTATCAGGAGCGCGGCCACTGCTACGTGGCGCTACGGCAGGCGCCGAAGGCGATCGAGGCGTTCCTGCGCGCCGTGAACATCAGCCCGGCCCTCGGCGGCAGCTGGGACATGCTGCAGCGTCTCTATCGCATGGCGGGTGATGCGAAGCATGCGGCCACCGCGGGCGAGCACATCGCCATCCTGCGCGACCTGCCGCCGCCGATCATCCAGGCCGGGAGCTATTTCTCCGACGGCGATCTCACCCCGGCCGAGAATATCGTGCGGGCCTTCCTGCTCAAGCACGGCAATCACGTCGAGGGCATGCGGCTGCTGGCCCGTATCGGGCTCGAGCGCGACGTTCTGGATGACGCCGAACTGCTGCTGGAGTCCGTCCTCACGCTGGCGCCGGACTACCGCGCCGCGCGCCTTGATTATGCGACTGCACTGTACCGGCGACAGAAATACCATCAGTCGCGCCAGGAAATGGACAAGCTCCTGGCACTCGACCCGGGTAATCGCGAGTACCTGAAGCAGTACGCGGCCGCCTGCGTCGGCCTGGGCGACTACGAACCCATCATCGACCTCTACCGCGGCCTGCTCGCGGCCACCCCGCCGGGAGAGCCGGACGCGGCTGATCTGCATCTGTGGATCGCCCATGCACAAAAGACCCTGGGTCGGCAGGCGGCAGCCATCGACGAATACGGCGCGGCCATCGCGATCCGCGAGGACTTCGGCGAGGCCTGGTTCAGTCTTGCCAATCTCAAGACCTATCGATTCTCCGCCGAGCAGATCAGCAGGATGCGGGCCGCCGAAGCCAACCCCGCGACCACGACCGTGGATCGGTATCACCTGTGCTTTGCACTGGGCAAGGCGCTGGAGGATGCGCACGGGTACGGCGAATCCTGGCAGTACTACGAGCGCGGCAATGCACTCAAGCACGCCGAAATCCGCTATCTCCCGGAAGTCACCGAAACCAACACCCGTCTGTCGGTACAGGTATGCAGCCGGGAGTTCTTCGAGGCACGCCGCGGCTGGGGCGTCCCGGACCGCGACCCGATCCTGATCCTGGGGCTGCCGCGTTCCGGTTCCACGCTGATCGAGCAAATCCTGGCTTCCCACTCGCAGGTCGAAGGAACCCAGGAACTGGCCGATATTCAGCGCATCGTCATGGAACTGCGCGGCCGGGCGGCCGACCTCGCGAACCCGCGTTTTCCGGGCATCCTGGCGGACCTCGGGCCCGAGGACTACCGCCGGTTCGGCGCGCGCTACCTGAACGACACGCGGGTGTTTCGCACCACGGACCGGCCATTCTTCATCGACAAGATGCCGAACAACTTCCGCTACCTCGGGCTGATACATCTGATGCTGCCGAATGCGAAGATCATCGACGCCCGGCGCGAGCCGATGGCCTGCTGCTTCGGCAACCTCAAGCAATTGTTCTCCAGCGGCCAGGAATTCAGCTACAGCATCGATGACATCACCCGCTACTACCGCACCTATCTGGACTTGATGCGACATTGGGACGCGGTACTGCCGGGTCGCGTCCTGCACGTGCAGCACGAGGATGTCGTGGATGATCTTGAGAGCAACGTACGACGCATCCTCGATTTCTGCGGCCTGCCCTTTGAGCCCGGTTGCCTCGAGTTCCACAAAACCGAACGCAGCGTGCGCACCGCAAGTTCCGAGCAGGTGCGGCAACCCATTTTTCGTGAAGGACTCGAGCAGTGGAAGAACTATGAGGCCTGGCTGGGTCCCGTGCGCGACGGTCTGGGCGCTGCGCTGCTGCACTACCGGGATTGAAGAGTCACCTGCTCGAGCATCGGCACCAGATCAGCCACTGAATCCAGTACCAGATCGGCGCCCGCCGCGTGCAGCGCCTCGCGCGCTCTTTTGAGGCCCCCGGCAGGTACCGACCCGAGGTCCTCGAGCGACAGTCCCAGCGCATTGCCCGAGGCAACACCGACCGTGAAGGCACCGGCCGCCTTGCCCTCGGCGATGCCGACCTCAGCGTCATCGACCTTGACCACCCGCGACAGCGGCCACACGCCCAGCTCGGCACAGGCCTTGTAAATCATGAGCGGCGCGGGCCGGCCCGCCGGAGTCTCACCCGAACACACCAGGTGCTCGGGTGTATAGCCCTGTTCCGCGGCGCGAGCGAGCACCGGCTGCATCATCTCGCGGGTATAGCCGGTCGATGAACCGACCCGAAGTCCCAACTGGCGTAGCCGGTCGAAGGTCGCGCGCGCGCCGGGTATGAGCGTGGAGGCGCGCGCGGCGTGTTCGCGCATGAGCGGCCCGAGCCGGGCCATGAGGTTGTCGATGTCCCGCGCATCGGCCCGACGACCGTGCCGGGCCTGCCAGGCGCGGGCGACCTCCGGGTACGACAGCAGACTGCGGACGTGGTCGACTTTTGACTTTCCCATGTCGCGTCGCGCGTGCGGCGCATCAATCGTGACCCCTTCCTGAGCAAAGGCTTCGAGCAACGCCCGGATCGGTGCCGCGCAACCGAAATCGACCATGGTACCGGCCCAATCGAAGATCACGAGATCGAATCGGTCCTTGAGACTCATGCGCGATCTCCCTTGTCGAACAGGTCAGCGATCACTTCCTCGCCAATGGCGAAACCGGTCGAAGCGCCGGCGCCGCAGGTCACGATGGCAATCCGGACATTCGGTTGCGGCGTGTCAAACAGCACTCCGGGATTCGCAGCCGAGGCGTACGTTCCAGTCCAGCGTTCGAGCACCGGCGGCGGTTCCAGACCCACGGCGGCGCGGTATTCATCCAGGATCAGCGCATCGACCGCGCTGGATCCGAATGGGTCGGGAGTCGGGGCGTAGTGGTGACTGTCGCCCACCACCAAGGTGCCATCGGCCCCCTGCACGACGATCAGATGAACGCCGTTTCGCAGCTGTTCCGGCTGTTCCGCCAGCAACCGCGCCTTGAGTGGCCCGACGGACTCGAGCGCAGCGTAGCCGAGGTATCGCGCCACCCCCAGATCAGACATCAACGTCGCCGGCAGGGTGAACCCGGGAGCCGCCAGACGCAGCATCTGCAGCTTGCAGCGGGTCAATTCGAAGCTCGCCAGGCGCTGCGCATACAGGCCGCTCAAGTCATCACCGGGACAAACCGCCACGCGCTCCGCTGCGAAATTCCCCCGCGAAGTGCGCACCAGCGGAACCTCGATGTCCAGCACGCGCGTGCCGCGCACGAACGTGACGCCCCTGGCCTGCGCCAGCCACTGCGCCAGTTGTGGAATTGCGACGCGCGAATCCACGCGCAGCTCGAGGGTGCTTTCCAAAACGGCCGCGAGCGTGGGGGCGGCAAGCGCCGGACATCGGCGGCGGGCCTCGGCTGCACTCAACAGGCGGCAGCCCTCGGCCATTTCCGTTCCCAGAAAGTCATCGAGCACGCGCACCGCTTCGCCGCGGCGAACCAGCAGCCACATGCCGCGCTGCGTCACCGGAATGGCCGCGGCGGTGGTGAGCTCCTGCCAGACCTCGCGACTGCGACGGGCGCGGCGCCACATCTGCCCCCGCTCCTGCCCGGTGACGGTGATGAAGCCGAAATTACGCACCGAAGCGCCATTGGCCTGAGCATCACGGTCGATGACGACCACCCGCAAACCCCGGCGCACGCCGGCCAATGCGGTCGCCAAACCAATGATCCCGGCCCCCACGACTGCAAGGTCAAAGCGCATGCTTTCATGATCGCATGAAAAACGGCGCGAACCATTAGCGCCGCGACTGTCATCTGGACGTCACATTCAGGCAATGTGATGATCAACCTATGCCGAGTTCATTGACCCAATGGTTGCGCACGGCCCCACCGGCGATCTTCACCGCGTTCGCGGGGCTGGCCGGTTTCATGACCTACTTCTCCATGTACGCCTTTCGCAAGCCATTTACGGCGGCGAGTTTCGACGGCATGACCGGTTGGCACTACGCGCTCGACTTCAAGATCGCGCTCGTCATCGCGCAGGTCATGGGCTATGCGACCGCGAAGTTCATCGGCATCCGCGTCATTGCGGCCATGAAGGCCGGCTATCGGGCGCGCGCGATCCTGGGCCTGATCGGCGCGTCGTGGGTCGCGCTGGTGGTGCTCGCCGTCGTGCCGCCGGTGTTCAAGGTCGTCGCCATTTTCGTGAACGGACTGTGCCTGGGCATGATCTGGGGCCTGGTGTTCGGCTACATGGAAGGCCGGCGTACCTCCGAAGTGCTCGGCGCCATTCTGTGCGCGAGCTTCATCGTGTCCTCCGGCGCCGTGAAGTCCGTCGGTGCCCTGGTCATCCAGCAGCTGCACGTCCCGGTGCTGTGGATGCCCGCGGTCACGGGCCTGCTGTTTGTGCCGCCGCTGCTGCTCGCCGTGTGGGCGCTGTCGGTGCTGCCGCCTCCCAGCCGCGAGGATGAAGCGGCGCGCGTGCGCCGCGCGCCGATGACCAAGTCGGAGATGTGGAGTTTCCTGCGCGACTATGGATTCGGCGTCACGCTGCTCGTCATCACCTATATCTTTGCGACCGTGGTCCGCGACTTCCGCGACAACTTCGCACCGGAGCTGTGGCGTGCCGTCGGCTATCCGAATCCTGCGGGCGTGTTCACCGCGACTGAAGTACCGGTCGCCGTTGTGGCGCTGCTCGCGCTGGCCGTGATCTTCAAGGTGCAGGACAATGTGCGCGCGCTCGGTGTCATCCATATCGTGATCCTGGGCGGCCTGCTGCTGCTCGGGGGCTCGACGCTGCTCTTCGATGCGGGCCTGCTGCATCCGGTCGTGTGGATGATCGCCAGCGGTGCCGGGATGTACGTGGTGTACACGCCCTTCAACGCCATGCTCTTTGATCGACTGGTGGCGGCGAGCGGCCGGGTCGCGACCGCCGGCTTCCTTATCTATGTCGCGGACTCCGCCGGCTACGCGGGCAGCTGTGCCCTATTGTTATGGCGCAACTTCGGGATGATGCAGGCCGAGTGGCTGACGGTATTCCGCTACACCGTGTATGCGACCGTCGTCGTGGGGCTCGTGCTGACGGTGCTGTCGATGATCTACTTCAACGCCCGGGCACGCGTCCCCTCAGTCCCCATCGTCCAGGGTTCGTAGAAACGCAATCAGCTGGCCGATCTCGGTGGCATCGAGTGCCGGGCGCGCACCCGGATCACGGTTGAGCGGGGCATCGGACGTATCGACGTTGGCGCGATAGCGCGACGGCAGATCATCGTACTTCAGTAGCCGGGAATGGACGCGCGGATACCAGCGTTCCGGCGTGAGATCGCGCGTCACGTAGAATTCCAGAACCGACTGCAGCGACGTGAAACGGCCGTTGTGGAAAAAGAAGTGCCGGCGAGCCACGTTGCGCAGCGTCGGCGTCTTGAAGTAACCGCAGTACGCGTACTCGTTCTGCAGATCGGTGCGCCGGGGTCCGCAAAGGCCCAGGTCGAAGAAGCGCGGATCACGATTGGCAGGTATGCCGGCATTGCGCGGCACACCGAGCGCGTGATAGCTGAAGTCGGTGAAGTTCGGCGCCTGACCTCCGGGGCCCGTCGCGAGCGTATGACAGGCCGCGCAATTGCCTTTGGCCGGATCGCCGAACAGCTTCAGGCCCGCCCGTTCGTCGCGGCTGAGCCTGGCCTCGCCCGCGAGGTACTGGTCGAAGCGGCTCGAATAGGGATGAAAGCTCGGATCCTCCAGTTCGAAGGCCGCGAGCGCCGCTGCGACTTGATTGGGGTCCGCGGCGTAGGGCAGCCGGCGCAAGCGTGCTGCCAGCGCATCGAGGCTGCCGTTGGCCATCTCGCCGGGATCAAGCAGTGGTTTGAGCGCCTGTTGCTCCAACTGATCGACCCGGCCATCGAGCATGTAGCCGCCGGCGGGCCCCACATCTTCACGTTCGCTGCCCGTGTCGACGTATACGTGTCGCGCGAACTGCGGGCGCGGGGCGAGGTAGCGCAGCGAGGGCACGCTGCGCAGGCCCCAGCGATCCAGGCTCGCACCCCCACGCATGACGGGACCTGCGGCAGCCGGCGCGGAGTAGGCGTTGGCCGGGTCATGACAGCTGGCGCAGGACAGGGTCCCGGAGGCCGACAGGCGCGGATCGAAGAACAATCGGCGCCCCAGTTGTGCCGCCGGCGTCAAGGTGACTGCGGCAGAGGGGGCCGCACGATCCGCGAGTGTCCCCAGACACAATAGGCCCAGCGCAAAGGCGGTCCGGCGCGGCGCTCTCAGTGTGCCTCCGTACGCACGCGCGTCCGGGTAGCGCCGAAATCGAACAGGGAACTCAGATCGCCGACCGACGGAGTGTTCAGGGGACGGTACGGATCAGCTCCGGCGATTGGATTGGGGAGATTGTCGCGACTGCGCCGTGAAAGCGGCGGCACGCCCCAGTTATGCTCGATGAACTTCAAAACCGAAGCATGATCGGAATAGACGTGATCAACATAGCCATGCCGGGCATAAGGTGACACGACGATGAACGGAATCCGCGGTCCGTCACCGAAGAAGTCCAGCACCTGTATGAAGCCGCTGTCGAAGTAACCGCCGCCCTCGTCGGTCGTGACGAGGATGGCCGTGTGCCGCCAGGTCCGAGGGTGCGCCTGAACACGCGTGACGATGGCGCGCACGAAGGCTTCGTAACTCGCGAGCACCGAATAGCCCGGATGACCGCTGTCAAGGTTCTTCGGCACCAGGAACGAGACGGCCGGCAGCTGCTCCCGGGCGACATCCGCCTCGAACTGGTGCAGCCCCACCAGACCCGCGCGCAGCTTCGGCGTCGTCATGACGACCTCGGACCCGACGAGCGGATCACCCACATCATTATATTGCAGGCGAATCGCGGCATCGGCCGAGAGATGCAGGGTGTGCATTTCGGCTGGCACATCCAGGGCGTCACGTCCCGCCGTGTACCACTTCCAGCTGATCCCCTGGCGACTCAACGCCGCCGCGATCGTGGGTACGGTCTGCGGCGGATAGAATTGATCCTGCGCGCCAAGCGGCTGCGGATGTCCGTCCAAGTCGTATCCGGCTCCATAGTTGTTCACGAGATAGTAGGCGCCGCGCTCACAGCCGCTCGGCACGCCCTTGCGCTTCAGAACCGCAAGGACGGCGCCGACGCCGGGCTGCGAGGCATCGGAGCAGTTGACGTACGACCCCCCCTGATAACCGTCGTGCACGTAAAAGTTCGGCGTACCCGACGCCGGATCGGGATTCTCGATCTGATTGTGCGGTGGCACCGCGAGTGCGCCACCGCGCCGATACACCGGCAGGTCAGCGGTTGCGATCGCAAAGAAATTCGCGCCGGTGCCACCCATGATGGACTGATGATAATTGTCGCTGATGGCATAACGGTCCGCGAGGCCGCGCAGATAGCCGGCATCGCCGTGCTGCATGTTCACGAAGCCCATGACCTCGCCGCCCTGGCCCGGGTCGGCTGCGGTCACACCGATGGTGTCGGCACCCTTGCCGGTCGTGACGGCCACCCAGGTGAACAGATCATGCGTCGCATTGTCACCTCCGGTCTGCTGCCACATCTGAAAGAAGCGATGGACGGGATCGCCGGTCGCGGCAGACAGCGCGGTGGTCGCCGTAGCGAGGCTCGGACCGGTGCCGGTGAGCGGATAAGGTGCGTAGCGAGTAATCTGAAACGGGCCTGGAGCAAGATTCGCGGGAAAGCGCGGATCGACCCCCGTGCCGACCAGCCGATATTTCTGGTCCTCCACGCCGATCAGTCGCGGCGGCGGGAGTGTCGGATAGGGACCGGCGCGGGGCGGGTCGAGTGTGTAATGCGGTTGCGGCATCGCCCGCTGTTGTCGGCCGAGATCGAACTTCGCGCCCGGCGCGCCATCCGAATTGATGATGCCTTGCGACAGCAGGTTGCGCACGGCGCCGGCGCGCGGCACATAGGTCGCGAACAGACCGTCGAAGGTTTCATTTTCACCGATGATGACGATGAGATGTTCGATCGGCGTCGCCGTCGCCGGCTGTGCGGCCAGGGAAGTGACAGTCCTCCCGGCCATACACCAGGCCACACAGGTCCACAACGCGGCCTTGACGCATTTGAATCGCATGTTGCTCTTATAGACGCCCGAAGATGACGGCGCCACCTCCGGCGCCGCGCTACCGAAGCGACCGGTAATGGCGGAGAATGACCTCACCATGGCATCAGTTAGAGCATTAGTGGTCGTCGCTGCGGTGATCGCGGCGGCCCGCGGGTCCGCCGCGGTGGCTGCCGAGGAACCCTTCTGGGCCTATGGTTTCAACGGTCCACCCTCCGCGGAAGCAGCGAAGGCGCCGCCAGCGGCTGCGCCGCCCGACGCCAAGACCCTGCTCCATGTCGACGGTTCGCCGCTGTCGTTCACGCGAGCGCAGGTCACGAACTACTTCGAGCCCGCCGACTGGTTCCCCGCGGAGCATCCGCCGATGCCGGATGTCGTCGCCCATGGCAAGAAAACGGCGACGCCACCGGTCATAGCCTGCGCGCTGTGTCACCTGCCGAACGGCAGCGGGCGGCCCGAAAATGCCAACGTCACCGGCCTCACCTACGAATACATCGTTCAGCAGCTGCAGGACTTTCGCAAAGGCGCGCGTCAGAGCTCTGACCCACGCAAGACCAACACCGGGCTGATGGCCGGCTTCGTCAAGAACATGACTGACGAGGAGATCAAGGCGGCGGCGACCTATTTCGCCTCCATTGCGGCGAAACCCTCGGCCCGAGTGCTCGAGAGCGATAGGGCGCCGCGGACACGGCCCAGTGGCGGCTTGTTCATCCCCATCAAAGGTGAGGGCGCCGCCACCGAACCGCTCGGCGATCGCATCATCGAGGTTCCGGAAGACGAAGAGCAGACGGAGACGCGGCGCAATCCGCACGTACGCTTCGTCGCCTACGTGCCGAAAGGCAGTCTCGCCCGTGGCGAGATCCTGGTCAGGACGGGAAACGGCAAGGTGACGCCGTGTACTGCCTGTCATGGCGCCGACTTACATGGACTTGGGCCGGTACCGCGCCTGGCCGGGCTCTCGCCCAGCTACATTGCCCGCCAGCTCTACGATATGCGCTCCGGCCAACGCAAAGGTCTGTGGGCGCCGTTGATGATGCCGGTCGTGACTAACCTGAATGCCGCGGACGCATTGGCAGCAGCGGCCTATCTCGCCTCGCTGCAACCATAGGCGTACCGGCGCCGCAACGAGCGGGAATCCGCTGCGGCGCCGTTTGGCTGTTCCCTAGAATATACCGGTATTGGTATTCAACGACCCGGTATTCGGGGTGATCGGCACAATCAGGCTCTGAGAAAAATCGACCGCCAAACCCGGTATCGAGCTGTTGATCGAGTTGCCGACGGGAGCGGTAATCAGCTGCCCCCCAGCAATGGTCGGACTCAGGCCGATCAGGAACGGGAAGCCATCCGACCCTGGCGTATAAACCGTGCCGCCAGGCTGTTTGAGGGCAGTGGGAGTCAGCGAAGCCAAACTGAGTGCATCAATCTGGTAAGTCGTGGCGATGTTAACCAGCTGCAGGACCGAGGTACTCAATAGGTTATTGGCCTGCGAGGGGAAATAGGTGGCTGCGGTCAACGCCTGCGGCGCGGTGCCGCTCGGCTTGAGGATTTCGGTCGCATAGCTGTAGGGGGTGCCGCTCGGACTCGGCACCGAGTTCACCACACTGACGAAAACAAGGTCCGTTGCACGGTTACCCACAGTCTGGGGAGCCATGAAGGAACTCACAAACTGAACACCCAGGCTCGAGCCCGTGATGCTGCTGTCAATGACCGTTGCGGACGTCGAGAGGGTCCCGACCGGCAGTGT
>Ga0210385_10001064_pt1 | contig 17388 bp, 22 predicted proteins | sample IncBWH26OmetaG_FD_160107 | JGI IMG/M metagenome (GOLD analysis project Ga0210385, IMG submission 160107) | Forest soil microbial communities from Barre Woods Harvard Forest LTER site, Petersham, Massachusetts, United States - Inc-BW-H-26-O ...
CTGGCCTGGTTCAGTTGACGAAGGTCATGGCGCTCGAGCTTGCGCGGTATGAGATTCGGGTGAACGCAATCGCACCCGGCTACTGCGCAATGGCGATCAGCAGCCGCTTTCTTGACTCTCCCAAGGGCACCGAAATGTTGAAGAGAATTCCGCAGCGGCGCTTCGGCACACCCGATGACCTCGACGGCCCACTGCTGCTGCTTTGCTCCCACGCCGGCCGCTACATCACTGGGGTCGTGATACCCGTTGATGGCGGACACTTAGTCGGCTCGCTTTAGTTCTCTTTTCTCACTCCTGGACGAGCGCCCGCAAGTCGCCGCGATCCCGATAGTCATCGCTCGCGGTTTAGTGCGCTGGCGGATTCACGCATGAGAAACTGCGATAATGCGATGGGCTGCCCTTTCTGTCCCATTGAGCGAGCTTCGGATAAACGCATATGGGGCGTGTCATTGACACGGGCTTCGAAGGGTTGTCGTCTTCGTACTTCGTAGCGATCAGATACTCAGGCGCCCTACCCTGCTCGACCCAGCTGATCAGAGCCGCCATGATGTCCTCGTCCGCGTTCGCGTTATCTCGCTCGGGCTGAAGGCTGGCAGAGATGTTATTGGGCCCCGGGCCGCCCATACAATGCTCCATGGCTGGCAATTCGAAGGCTCGGTAAAAGCGTCCAACCTTCTCCTCCGCAGCCTCAGGTGAGAGCCCGGAGTCACGATCCCGTGCGACCAGTGCCTCTTGGTATTTCTCGAATCCTGGCGCCGACACATCCACAGTACCCACATAGGCGATCATCTTGCGCCCGTTGGCCTCAAAGCTCTGCAGATAGGTTTCGTTGGCAGGCGGAGCCAGGGCGATGTACTTCCCGGCCTCAGGTGGGAAGCCGAGTTTTTCCAGAAATCTCCAGTAGTATTCAGTTCCTGGGGACATCCCAAGCGCATACCCCCTCTTGATCGCGACCACCTCCAAGTCCGTAAGGCAATCCGATCCAACACCAGTTCGACAGGCCAAGGTGCCCGGATCGAATCGGCATTGCTTCGGATAAGAGATCACTCCATCCCTGACTCCATCGATTTGGTCGCAGCTGGCGATCGCTGCCCGGGACACCAGTTGCAACTTCGCACTATCAAGACCTTTAGATTCAGCGAGGATCTTCGGCAGCTCTCCGATCGCTGGAAGCCGGGGGTTAGCTACCGGCGGCGCAGCGCCCCCGATGGCCATACCGTCGAAATCCTCCGGGTTGTACATTGCCGCCTCAAATCCCTGCACTGCTCCGCCCGAGCACCCGGAAAAGTACGTGTGACGCGCCGGATCGCCGTAAAACTTCGCGACGAGTGCCTTGGTCGCTACCGTGGTGGCATGCGTCGCGCGATAATGATGATCGATCACCTTCTCCGGTTGATCGATCGCCCATTTGTAGTCCATTGAGTCCCCGTGATGGCCCTTGTCACTTCCCATCACCGCGAAGCCACGGTTGATCAGCTTCGACATGAGGGTATACGGAATCGCCCCCAGCAAACCGCCATCGCCTTCCTGCACCAAGCGTCCGTTGTAATGCGCCTCGGGAAGCCACGCTTCGAAGTTGATTTCTGATGCCTTCGTCGGGGTTAGAACGCCAATCACCCTGCAGAAGGGAACCCGGACAGTTCCGTGAGCCATCTGATCCGCCATCGGCGCGCTCAGCTTATCGGCAAGCTGCCTGATTGAGTCCGCCGACATGGAGGGAGGTACGATGAATGGCGGGGCCACATGAGTCGCCGAGGTTATCTTCACGTCGGCAATACTGAGCGAGGCGAGCGCCGCGCATGGCGCGCGAGCGGCTTGGGCAGTCCACCCGCAAACCGGAAATAGGATTGCACAGACTAGCAATGCCAACGAACCCGTCGGCATTGCCGGCTCTCTCACTGGGTGCATGATTGCAACTCCTTCCCAAACGGACGGGCGCAGCCATAGACAGCAAGGTCCGTAGCTCGTCTGTTTCGATTAGCCACGTCGATTGCCCTGATGCTTCTATTCCCGCAGCCGCTGAGTTCGCGACTTTGCCTGATGGCAATCTGGCTCCCAAGGCGGGAGTGATGGGCCGGTGTCTGGATTTCCCCCTGCTGTGACGCCGCCCAATAGATCACTGCGGCACCTTACTCTTGTAGAACGCACGACACTCTAGCACCTCAATACGCCATTCGTTGTTGCGCAATCTGTAATGGCGCGTTGCCGAATGAGGAATTTAAGCGCCCGAGGGAACTCGGGCACACTACTGCGCCGGGGTGGCGCATCGGCGATACTTCAGCGCCGCATACAAGCGGCGGCACGCGGTCAGCCAAGGCCTTCGAACCGGACGCTGCACTGACCGGCAAGCTCGACGCGCTTAACAGAAAGGGGGCAATCATCATGTCAATCGTAAACCGTCGGATCAAGTTCTCCGACTATGAGAAGCGATACGACTTCGTATCACTGCGCCGCGAAGACGGAATCCTGGAGATACGTCTTCATGCGAAAGACAATGACGCGGCCCCGATCATCTGGAGCACGTACGCGCACGGGGACCTCTCCTACTTGTTTTATGACGTTTCTCGAGACTACGAAAATAAGTGTGTGATCATCACCGGAACCGGTCCCACCTTTATTGGCTCGGAGACCGAACTGGGTAAGCCAATACCCCCGCTCTTGTGGGATGAGGTCTACCACAATTGCAAGCATCTGCAGATGAACCTGCTAAACATTGAGGTACCGGTGATCGCAGCCGTAAACGGGCCGGCGCTGGTGCACGCTGAACTCGCGCTCCTAAACGACATTGTGCTGTGTACGGACAACGCTGAATTTCAGGACGCTCCTCACTTCCTCGATAACGTGGTTCCAGGAGACGGCGTACAGACCGTTTTTCCGGCGCTCCTGGGTCCCGTGCGTGCGCACTACTTCATGTTGACCGGCCAGAAGCTCTCGGCCAAGCGCGCGTATGAGCTCGGATTGGTAAACGAAGTCCTGCCACAACGCGATCTCCTGACGCGGGCGTGGTATTGGGCGCGCTTCATATCTGCTCGGTCCATACTGTGTCGACGGTATGCGCGATCAGCGCTGACGCAACAATGGAAGAGACAGATCCTTGACAGCGTCTCGCACGGCATCGCCATGGAGGGGATCAGCGCATCGGTCAGCTGGGGCATGCACAACGAACACACCACCCCGAATGTCCCGGGTCACACGACGGGCGACCACAAATGATATCGACGGAACTACGGCCGCCGCACTACGGTCCGTCCGGCGTCACGTCCGGCCCGAATTGAGAATCGTCGGACGTCGTCCCGGCCCTGACCGTCGCTCCCATATGAAGCCCGAAGATCAGATCGTCGATGCAAGCGGCTGGACCGTTCGCCGAAACCGCGCACCGCAAGCGAGCGGCGATGTCCAGTCCGTGGCAGAACTATGCTGGGCCAAGGCGAAGCAGAATCCGGACAGAGCCGCGTGCTACTTCGACGACGAACCACCGGTTTCTTACAGGGACATGGCCGAAGAGACGGCGGCGCTCTGCGGCAGCCTGACCCGTCTCGGCGTGGGCGTAGGCGACACCGTGAGTTTCCAGCTACCCAATTGGCGTGAGGCCGTCATCGTCAATCTGGCAGCGGCCGCTCTAGGTCTGGTGGTGAACCCGATCTCGCCGATCTATCGCGGGGCCGAACTGCGCTTCATCCTTCGGGATTCCCGGGCAAAGGTTGTTTTCATCCCGGCCAAGTACCGCTCGACGGATCATTCTAGACTGCTCGAGATTCTGCGACCGGAGCTCCCTGAACTACAGCACATCATCGTCGTGCGCGGAGCAGCGACTGAGAACAGCTACGAAGCTCTGATTCGCGACGGGCGCTCGCACGCACTTAAGAAGCTGCCTCACCTGAATCTCGATGCCGTCAAGATGGTGATGTATACCTCGGGCACGACTGGTCCCGCCAAAGGAGTTCTGCATTCGCATCGCACCATCGCCGCAACTCATGTCGATTACCGCCGCCTCTGGGAGGTCTGCGCCGACGACGTCATGCTGATGCCTTCACCCGTTACCCATGCAACGGGATATGTTCTGGGGCTGGAAGTCCCCTTCTATACCGACGCACCGGTTGCGTTCATGGAGCGCTGGGATCCCAAGCACGCCATTACGCTGATCAATGATCTGCAGGCAACCTTATGCGCCGGAGCAACGGTCTTTCTCCAGGATCTGGTAGACACCGCTGAGCAGTTCGGTGATCGCATACCATCGCTTCGGCTGTTCAGTTGCGGTGGTGCAGCAATTCCTCCCGAGGTGATCTACCGCGCCGCAGCCGCAACGGAACGCTGCCGAGCAATGCGGGTGTACGGATCCACTGAAGCACCTCTGGTCACAAAGGGGTGGCCTGAACCTGCGGATGTCGGCCTAGCGGCAGAAACCGACGGCCGGATTTCTGAGTTCGAAGTCAAGATCATTGACTCTGCGGGCCAAGAGCTACCTCAAGGAGAGCCCGGCGAGATCCTCGTTCGTGGAGCGCCGCTGATGATCGGCTACACCAACCCAGATGACACCGAGCAGGCGTTTGATGTTGAAGGATACTTTAAAACAGGAGACATCGGATTTCTGACCAACGATGCTGCCCTCGTGATTACCGGGCGCCGGAAGGATCTCATTATTCGCGGTGGCGAGAATTTGTCTCCCAAGGAGATCGAGGATGCACTCCTGAAGCACCCGGCGGTGAAGGAAGCCGCAGTCGTCGCTATGCCCCATCCTCGGCTTGGTGAAGCCGTGTGTGCCTACATCATCGTCCGTGCGGGGGCTGAGGCCCCCTCCCTGCTGGATCTTGTCGAACTGCTGGAGCAAGAGGGTCTCGCGCGCCAGAAATTTCCAGAGCGACTCGAATACGTCGACTCCTTCCCGCGCACCGCCTCGGGAAAGATACGGAAGGACATCCTACGCGACGCCTTGAAATCCGCTCTGGTCATTCAGCACAACACCTAGCCGGGCTTGAATGACTGGAACGCGCGCGACAGTGGCGATATGACTCTCGGACCCATGAAAATTGCCATTCACATCCCGCAGTCTGGAACGCAGTCAGCAGCGACTTTCGTGAAGTGGTTGATTCGCGTTGGAGACCGAGTTACAGCAGGAGATCCTGTCTGTACGGTCGAAACCGAGAAGGCGGTTGTGGAGGTCGAGGCGCCGGCTTCGGGCGTCGTGTCCGAACTCTTGGCGCAGGCTGACGATGAGGTCACCACAGAGCAGCCTATAGGATCGATCGAGGCAGACAGAGTCGATGCGCCTGAGCAGCGCGCCTCTATCGATAAGCAAGCGGAAGTCGACACCTCGCGGGAAACTGAGCGCATCGTGGAATGGTCGCCTGCGCAGCGGCGCGCGGCTGAGAATCTTCTCTGGGTGAGTCAACACACCGCGCCCGCCTCCACGACCGTAGAGGTTGATTTTGAGACGATTGCGGCGCTCAAAGCCTCTCTCGCCGTTCCATTTCAGGCCTTATATCAGACTGCGCTCACCTACCTTCCGTTCATCGCGTTCGTCATGATTCGGAGCGTCTTACGTTTTCCAAGAGTCATCGACCATCTCGACGAACAATCGAACCGACTGGTCGTGCCGAACGGCGTCCATCTGGGAATCGCTGTCGCGCGAGAGACCGGGCTCATTGTTCCCGCAGTAAGCGACGCACACCTGCTGAGTTTTACCGAGCTGGCACAGCGCATGAGCCAGATCGCCGCGAGAGCGCGCGACGACCGCCTGACGCGAGAAGACCTGCAGCCGGGCACTGTAACGATAACAAACCCCGGCGCCTTCGGTTCATTTCTCAGTGCACCCATCGTACGCAGAGGCGAGACTTCTATCCTGTGCATCGATGGCATTCATAGTCGCGTTGTTCCGAAAGGCGGTCAGATCGTGGTCCGTCGCCGAGGAAACATGACGCTAGCCTTCGACCACCGCATCATTGATGGTCAGCTATCTCTCAAGGTCCTGAACGACATCAAGATGCAACTCGAATCGTTCGATTCGGCATGGACCGGGATGAGCCAGGACGAGGAGAGAGGCGCGTGAATGGTCGCATCGTCGATCTCTTCCGCGAGATGCAGCGGATCCGAATATTTGAAGAGACAGTTATTCGCCTCTTCAAGGCGAGCGAGTTCTCGGGATTCCTGCACACTGGAATCGGCCAGGAAGCAATCGCCGTAGGTGTTTGTGGATCGCTGCAGGCGGAGGACTGGCTGACCGCGACTCACCGCAGCCATGGTCACCTGCTCGCCAGAGGCGTCCCCATGCATCTGCTGCTGGCCGAGATCTATGGCAAAGAGAGTGGTTTATGTGAGGGCGTGGCGGGACACGTTCATGTTGCTGACATGACACGAAGGATAGTTGGCGGAAACGGCGTCCTTGGACAGAATCAGCCGATCGCGACGGGACTCGCTCTCGGGTTGAGACTGCGGCGCGAGAGCGCCGTTGTCGTGAGCATTTTTGGCGATGGGACAGCCAATGAGGGGGCTGTTCATGAGGCCATGAATCTCGCAGCGATCTGGGAGCTGCCGGTGCTCTTCGTCTGTGAACGGAACGAGTTCTCAGAACTCAGCCCCTATACCTCTCAGTTCAAGATTAAAAGTGTCGCGGACCGTGCGGCTGCCTACGGCTTTGAAGGCTACAGCTTGGAGGGTACCGACGTCGAAGCAGTCGGAGAGCTTGTACAACGGCTGACAAGCAAGATGCGACGGGGCGGCGGTCCGGCGCTGGTCGAACTGCGCGTCGTACGATGGCATGGTCATTACGAAGGCGACCCGCAGCAGTATCGCGACGCAGCGCTTAGGCCTTCGGCGGATCCCCTTCAGCTTCTCACAGAGAGTCATCCCGAGCTTCTCGGCCAAGAGGTCCGCGAGAGCATTCTGACGCACGCGCGCGAGGAGATGGAGGCCGCGATACGATTTGCGCGCCAAGGCAGTCATCTTGATCCCGAAGCCCTGTTCGCGCGAGCGGCGGATACCGGCGTACCGCCATGAGTACGAGCTCCTCTCTCGTGCCCGGCACCGTGCTAAAGAAATACCGGGTTGCAATTCGAGACGCTCTAGCCGAGGAAATGACGCGCGATGCGAATGTCCTCCTCATGGGGCAGGACATTGGGATCTCCAACGGGCTTTTCAGGTTGACCGAGGGCCTCTACGAACGATTCGGGCCGGAACGAGTCCGGGACACACCCATCAGCGAAACGGCCACGGTCGGTGCTGCCATCGGACTGGCTATGTTGGGCTTCAGGCCCGTGGTGGAGATTGCATTTTCAGATCTCATGTTGACTTGCTTCGATACGATTGTGAATCAGCTGGCAAAATTGCGATGGATGTTCGGCAGTCAATGCCCGCCGTTGCCGGTGGTGATCCGCGCCCTCACGGGCGCAGGACTTGGCGTGGGGTCCCATCACTCTCAGAGTCTCGAAGCGCTCTTCGCACATATGCCAGGTCTGAACGTGCTCACACCGGCAACTTCGGCCGACGCCGCCGGACTTCTCAAAGGTGCAATACGGAGTAGTACACCAACGATCTTCCTCGAACACAAAATGTTGCTCCGTGACAGTTCTCCAGTAACCCCAGGAGAAGTAAGGCAGCCAGGCGAAGCCTTCCTGACCCGAACGGGCACTGACCTGACGCTCGTGGGTTACGCCTATACCGCCAAACTCGCTCTGCAATCGGCCGTAGAGCTTGCCGCCAAGGGAATCGCCGCCGAGGTCATCGATCTTCGCAGCATCAGCCCGTTGGATACGGACACCGTCACAACATCGGTACTCAAGACCGGCAGGCTCCTCGTTATACAGGAGGCGTACAAACCCTTTGGAGTCGGTGCCGAAGTCATTGCACGATTGGCCGCAAAGAACTTGGGTCACCTGAAAGCGCCGATGGATCGATTGGCAGTCCCCTTTATGCCGATTCCAGCGTCGAAGGCTCTCGAGCAGTTCTACCTTCCTTCCGTCAGCAAGGTCACACAGCGAGCCGTGCAAATGATGGCGGCGTAAGGCGCGAATCCGGACAAACCGCGTCCATTCCTGCTGCTGCAAGACTGCGGTCGTTTAGTTCGCACATTAGGTACCCATTATCGAGCTGATGAGCCATGACCACCGCGCCCCCCTTCGACCCCGGAGCTGTCGCTGCACGTGTCGAGGAGTTCGTACGAACCCGCGTTATCGCGTACGAGAAGGATCCCCGCCTCGGATCTCACGGCCCCTCTGATGAGCTGGTGCGGGAGCTACGTGCACTTGCTCGCGAGGCAGGAGTTCTGACGCCGCACGTGTTGTCGGACGGTGAGTTTCTTTCCCACCGAGAGATGGCTCCCGTATTTCGAGCTGCGGGCTTATCCCCGCTCGGGCCAGTCGCGCTTAACATTGCGGCTCCTGACGAAGGCAACATGGTGTTGCTGCGACACGTCGCCTCAGCAGTGCAACAGACGAGATTCCTCAGCCCTCTGATCGAAGGCAGGATCCGATCCGCTTTCCTCATGACGGAACCGGCCGAAGAGAATGGCGCTGGCTCCGATCCCTCAATGCTCAGGACCCGGGCGCGCAAAGAGCAAGGCCAGTGGGTTGTTACCGGTCGTAAGGCCTTTATCACGGGGTTCGTGGGCGCCGGTTGCGGCATCGTGATGGCGATGACGGATATGGGTCCGACAATGTTCCTGATTGAACTCCCTCATCCGGCCGTGCGCCTGGAACGTGTGTTCAACACACTCGACGGTTCCATGCCCGGGGGGCACGCGCTGGTCACGATAGAGAATCTGCCAGTTTCTGAAGAAGACGTCCTTGGGGAAGTCGGCGAAGGGTTCCGGTACGCTCAGATCCGCCTGGCGCCCGCCCGCCTGACTCATTGCATGCGCTGGCTCGGTGCCTGCATGCGAGCGGATGAGATCGCGACCGAGTATGCAACCCGCCGACACGCATTCGGAAAGTCGCTCATCGAGCATGAAGGCGTTAGCTTCATGTTGGCGGACAACCGGATCGATCTCAAGATGTCAGAACTCATGATCAATTGGTGCGCGGAAGTTCTGGATCAGGGGGTAGGGGGCACCGTAGAGTCCTCCATGACCAAGGTAGCAGTCTCCGAGGCGCTCTTCAGGGTATCTGATCGTTGCGTGCAAGTTATGGGAGGCACCGGCATCGCCAGTGATACCGTCGTGCAGCAGGTCTTTCGCGAGATGCGAGCCTTCAGGGTCTATGACGGACCGACTGAAGTGCACCGATGGTCCATAGAACGAAAGATAGCGCGCAGTGTACTGACTAAGACCTGAGTCCGTATGGAGGCGACGGAGGACTTTACTGGTGCGGGGACCGTTCGGGCCGGCTATGAGATAGACGCGGATCGACTTACGCATTGGTGCGAGCAAAATCTTGAAGGGTTTCACGGTCCCCTCCGCATTGAGCAGTTCCGTGGTGGCCAATCCAATCCCACGTACAAGTTAGCAACACCCGAAGTCTTATACGTACTGCGACGCAAACCACCGGGGCAGCTCCTCAAAGGCGCTCACGCCATCGAGCGCGAAGCGCACGTCATGGCTGCCTTGCAGGGTCGTTATCCAACACCTCGTATTTATGCTCTTTGCGAGGACCCCACCGTTGTCGGCACGCCGTTCTTCATCATGTCTCACGTTGAGGGTCGTATCTTCTGGGATGTCCGCTTCCCACAGATCGATGCGGCATCCCGTCCTGCCTACTTCGAAGCAATGAATGAGACAATCGCCACGCTGCACTGCCTCGACTACCGCGCTCTGGGGTTATCCGGTTTCGGCAGACCCGAGAACTACATGCGGCGTCAGATCGAGCGGTGGTCAAAACAATACTGGGCCGACAGCGAGGCAGGTCGCGACGCCAATATGGACCGAGTGGTCGAGTGGTTGCCAAAGCATGTGCCAGCGGAGCAACCGGCATCCATCGTGCATGGGGATCTTCGCGTCGACAACCTCGTCTTCCATCCAACCGAACCGCGAGTGTCTGCCGTGCTGGATTGGGAGCTGGCAACCGTGGGTGATCCACTTGTGGATTTCACCTACCACGCCATGATGTACCGTATGCCGCCAATGGCAATTGCCGGGCTACTGGGCGAAGATCTCGGAAGGCTCAATGTTCCGGCAGAGCACGAGTACGTGTCTTCCTACTGTCACCGGACCACGCGCCAAGGTATTCCGGACCTAAACTTCTACATGGCGTTCAACCTGTTCCGCCTCGCGGCAATCTTCCATGGAATCAAGGGACGCATGCTGCGGGGCACGGCGGTTTCGACGCGGGCCGGGGCCTTGGCTAATGCGGTCCCGCGTATCGCGGAGCTTGCATGGGAACAGGCGAGTCGCGTCATCTGACGCGATTACCAGGACGTACGAACCCAGCCCAGCGAGGCCTCTCTTGTGATGTCGGCCTCGGGTGGATAACGTCGCGCCGGCTATGTTTTGGTGTCTCGGTTGATCGAAAACATGACCGCCGAATTCGCTCCGAGATCGGACCGAGATATTGGTGCACCGCCCGTCGTTGTGTCGAACATCCTCGTGATTGCAGCTGCGGGGTGGACGCTCATGCGAAAGACGACGCATGAGATTCGGGACGACGGATCGCTGATCCGACGTCATCTCCCAACCGCACCGTTTAACCCCCGCTGAGGTCGCGTTTCGCCTGGCGGTGAGAGTAATCGGCCGGGATCGTGCCTCCTAGGCACAGCGGGCGATCTCCGGCGCTCAGCGTGCTGGTGCACGCAATTCTGGATTACGTTGAGCTTGCTGTCGGTCTCCTGCAGCGCAGCCGCCGCACTTTGTTGCGTGCGTAAATCGAGCTCCACCGCGATCGCAAAAGCTACCGGTACATACGTCTCGATGCCGAGCAGGCGCTTCCGCAGTTCGGCCACCATGTCGCATGAGGCAAAAGGGGATTCGAATCCCTGTTACCGCAGTGAAAGTGCGACTCGCTCCATACTATTGGCGCGCCACTTTCGGGCGTTTCTTTGGAGAGGCGTCAAAGCTCGGGAGGTGCTGAGTAACTGCCTTGCGCAGCGTTTAATCGAGGAGATGAGCGCATGCCCGCCTTGTCATGCGCATATCAGCGTGACCGAGCAGCTCGGAGATCACATCGGCGGCCGCGCCTGAGTTAAGGAGCAGACTTCAGTAACTGCGTCGCAGATCATGAAACGTCGCAGGCGGTGAAACCTTTGCGGCCCCGCAGCCCGCACGCATCCCTCGCGACACGTTGATTCGAGACACCGCGCTGCCCGCGACTATCCGCCACGCCTATTCTCGGTACCGACAGCAGTTTGTCCTACCAAAGGCTGCAGGAGATCCCTCCATCAGCCACCCAGATTGATGCGCGAAACGGTTAACTCGGATATGTACCCGACGTAGGGCGCCGTTGTACGCGTCGGGGGCTACCTAGAGCAGCTTTTCTGGGAGGACTTAGCTTCCGATCGGTGTGCCAGCTGTAATCGCCAGTCAGGTGGATATGCTCCCAGGATAGCGGGGAGATGTGGGGCAACAGCGTTTCGTCGACGGGGCGCCAGCGACCGCTCGAAGGCAGCCCGGCGATGAGCTCGATCGGCCACTGGCAGTCTCACAAGTGAAGCCCGAAGGGCTCCTCCACGCCGCATTTCGAATTGCCCTACCCACCGTTGACATTGCTCCTTATCATATGAAAGACTATTCTGACATATGCAAGTACAGACTGTGACTATGATGATGACGGGCAATGTCGGGACGCCCGGAAAAACGGAATCGCGATGTGGTGCCGCGAGTTAGACATTCCGCAGAGTCCGCACGTTGAAAACGGAGGACGGCGTGAAGCTTGAGCGCACCGTAAAAGTCGTGTTGGCGCTGGTAGGTTCTTACTATTGCATCTGGGGCTATATCTTGTTCGATGAGCTGTGGCACGCAAAGTGGCTCGCGGCGCATAACGATGTGTTGCCGATGTTCGTTAGCCTCAACGCAGCGCTTGGGCCCTGTCTGCTGATGACGGTTAAACAGCCGGCCAAGCATCGCCTGATGATTTACGGGGCATTTTCAAGCATTGCCCATGCCTCGACGATGACAATCCAATCGATGCAGGCGTCGGCTTGGGGGATGCATCGGCATGACAGCCCACAGGACATCGTGATCAATGGCGCGATGGGCATCCTGCTACTTGCCGTGCTTGCATTCTTGCGGGGAGAACAGGCACCACCGACTCAGCTCGCCGAAGGAGACCACGCCCAACATGGCGATTACCGGTGACCGTCTCCTGGTCCAGCTCAGCGCTCTTGCGAGCCCTCACAGGCTACGGATTCTGGCTACTTTGATCGACCGCGGTCGACAGTATGTCAGCCAGTTGGCACGCGATGTTGGCATGAGTAGGCCGCTCCTTCATCTACATTTGCAAAAGCTGGAGGACGCGGGGCTGGTTACCAGCAAGCTCGAATTGTCTGACGATGGGAAGGCGCTCAACTATTTCGAGGCCGCCGATTTTGCGATCAATCTGACTCCAGCATTTGTTGCTAAAGCCGTGAAATCGCTCTCCGCCAGCACATAAATACATGATTGACAGAAGGAGTCCGCCATGGTCGAACAGCTTTTCTATCTGCTGACGCTCATCTTGCCGCTCGTCACGATTCTGATCGTTTTCGGAATGAAGTATTGGTCGCTAGCGGTGCAGTCTCGTGCAATGAAAGCCGGCGAGGACGCCTATCGAGCCCTCTCGGAAAAGACAGTTGTCGCACAGCAGGACAATGCAACCTCCCTCGAGGCGATCAGGGCTGATGTCGTAAAATTAACCGAGTCGGTCAAGGCGATCGAGAACATCCTGAAACAGGTTGGCTAGAAGCCATGCGGCCGGGTACCCTCAATCCTCTTCCGGCTGTTTCGCTCTGGCGCGTCAACCTGTTGCGCGTTTGCTTCCTGGTGCTCGCTGTAGTCATGGGTGGCACGGTCTGGTCGCAGCTCCTGTTCGAATCGGCAGATTGGCCCGTCATACGGGGAGTAGCCAAATCGATGCTAGCGGCACTGGCGTTGCTCAGCCTCTTGGGCGTGCGCTATCCCCTGCAACTATTGCCACTGATGCTGTACGAGATTGCGTGGAAGACCATCTGGCTGGTATTCATCGCCCTGCGCGCCTGGCTGGCCGGCAAATGGACTGCGGATATCGAAGCCCTGTTTACCCAAACGGTTGGCATTGTCATTGTGTATTTCGTCGTGCCGTGGCGCTATATGTGGGCGCGCTATGTGGCACAACCGATGGAGCCGCTGCGCCCAATGGCCTCGCGTGACCCTGATTGAGCGGGTTGGCGATGATGTGCTGCGCTTTGCCCAGCAAGCGGGCTTTACCGTGGAGGAGATCAAAAACCCTGTTCCTCGGATTCGGAAAGGACACCCCATTGAGTGGGCGTTGGCAGGCACTTGCACACGCCAAGCTTGCAGAGCTCGATACTCGGCAAGCGCATTCCGCGTATACGGGGGGGCCGCTCGAACTGAGCCTCAAGTGCGGGTGCGTCCGTATCGAGGATTGCACCCTGATCGGTAACTGGTGACGCGGTGGACCCATGCGGGGCCACCAATCTTCTTCGCCTAATTTGATAAGCCGCGCCTGACGATCTGGTGGGTGATCCGCCCAACGAGTCCGCATCCTAGCTGCGGCATCGACGAGCGTCTGCTTGAGGCCTCTGGTATCGGCGAATTCCAGTACATCGAGATCTATGAGGTTAGCGGCAAGCGCTTCAACACTTGCATCATCCGCGTACCTCGTGGGAGCGGCGAGATCTCGCTAAATGGCGCCGCCGCCCGCGAAGCCGCAATCGGCGACCTGCTCATCATCAGCCACGTATTGCGCCTACAGTGAGTCAGAACTTGAGCGCTACCAGCCAGTTATCGTGCTGGTCGATGAGGACAATCGTGCAAGGAATCCCGCAAGCCGCGGCAACGGGCTTTTCTCGGGCTTTCCACATTCCCAATGTCGCCGCCTCTTGTAATCTCCTGAGCTTAGGTGGTGACCCTAAGCCCCGCCGGCGCCAAGGACTGGCCGGCAGGGCTTTTTTATCGAATCGAGCGCGATCCACGCCTCCATGCATCTGAAGCAAGAAGCCGCCCTCGTCGAGACCTGAGGCACGCGCCACACATTGACGGGTCCGAAGCACCTCGACGCTCATCGGCAATAACCATTTTCTAACCCGCAATGCCGCGCCCTCGCGATTGAGGGACATTCGTTTGAGCCCGTAGTTAATTTCATGCATCCGTAACAGGACATCTCTTGACCGGTCTTGGCGGGCTGGTATCTTGCCCCCGCGAAGATTTGGACCAGCGTGCTAACGCACACGGAGCTTGTGCACTTGAGCCAGCCTTTCGCAAAGCACTACCTGCTCGCTTCCGACTTCGATCAGACGTTGAGCTTTAACGACTCGGGGCGGGTCTTGAGTGACCTCATGGGGATCAGCCACTTCGAGGAACGCGTAGAGGGTCTCGCACGCAGCAATCTCATCCAGCAGGGCGGGGAGCTTGCCTACCTGATCCGGCACGATCCCGAGTTTCGCGGCGTGCGCCGGGAGCATCTGGTCGAGACTGGACAGCGCGTGCGGCTTAAGGGTGCGATTGCGGATCTGGTTAAGTTTCTGGAGCTCGGGGTCGAGGGATATCGCTTCTCCTTTTTCGTCATCTCCGCTGCTCCGCGAGAAATCGTGACTTCAGCGCTTGCGGGCGTGATTCCACCGGATCACATCTGCGGCACCGACTTCGAATACGACGAGTTGACCGGCGAAGTGCGTTCGATCCGCCGTGTAGCGGCTGGCTACGGCAAGGTAGCCGTGATCGAGGAGCTACAGTCGTCCCTCGGAGTTCCACCAGATCGGGTGATCTACGTCGGTGACGGCAGTTCCGATGTCCACGTGATGCTGCACGTCAACAATCACGATGGCTTCACGATCGCCGTATCCGCCAATAAACAGCTAGCCCGCATCGCCCGAAGCACCGTGTTGAGCGATAGCGCGTTCAGCATCCTAGTGCCGGTGCTCGATCAGATTCTCGAATGGCGCACGGGAGCGATTCGCGATCTTTTCGAGCGTCGTGGACTTGCGCTCGAGGCTTGGGAGAAGGCGCGGGCTGATCACGTGCAGATCGGCGCGATCTCACCTTTGCCCCCACCGATTACCTCGGCCGCGTGAAAACACTCGCGATCAGCTGTTTGGGGTGGGTGGCAACGGGCTTTTTTGTTGCCTCCTATTTCTTCGTTCGCCCTGCACTGCTGCGGACGACGCAGATGCTCGGGGCGCTGCTTTGGGTCCTCTATGGCGCTCTAATTGGTGCTGCGCCAGTCGTGGTATCGAACGTCCTCGTTATTGCCGCGGCGGGATGCACGATCCTGCGCAGGATGACACCGCCTGTTGCGAAGGAAGCACCCCGGATCTGATCTGGCACCGTCATCCTCGCCCGACATCGCGTGGCACTTTTGTATTGACCGGAACGCTGCTTCGAACTCAAGTTCGCTTTCGGCCGAAAGCGATACGCGGTCGGTCACGCCCGCCCGAGGAGAATTTCCTTGACCCTCATCCGGGCCCTCGGTGTTCGTTGAGACACGAAGCCCGAGCGACACCTACGGCCCTTACCGCACAAGCTTCGGAGCTCTCACCGCTTTGCTTCGCCCTGACATGGCTCGCAGTGCACGAAGAGACTCTGCGCATATGTGGCGGAACTGCGGAGTTATTCGGGCATCCTGCGCCAGCTGAGTCCAGTAGGTATCGGCAAGCGTACGGGCTTCCGCCCATACCGATAGCCACTCCGCTCTTGCGGGTGTCGGCTCAAACTTGCGCGGCAAGAGATGCCCGTCCTGTGGTGCAAAGAGCATCGGAAGCATGTCATAGACCGGAGCGAGTTCGAACGCTCCTTCGTAGGCGTCGAACAGAGTGATGTTTCCGAAGTGCCGGTCGGTATTTGCGATCAGCGCTCCGAAGGCGTCGAGAAAGCGGATCCGATCCGCTTGCTTTGAGGGCAACAATGAGCCGGTCGCAAGACGTTCAGCGCTTGCGGTCCAGTTATCGATCCTTCCGTAGAAGGCTAAGTCAACCGAATGCAGCGATACCGCGCCGCGTCGGCCGTCGGCGCCGATGCGATCAAAGCGCTCGCATTCCAGGAACAGGCGTTCGCCGAAGTCGAAGATGTCCGAACGGCAGGCCGAAACACCGTGCGCCTCAAGAACACGGTGAGCTATGTATTCTGCGGTCAGCAAGTCAGCCCAGCGCTGACCCGCAGGCGTTGAGCGCGGCGGGGAGAACTTCACGATGACGTGCGTACGGCGCTTGCCGTGCGCAACGCAGGCCGTGAATTTTGGGTGTTCTCCGTGCGCCGATGAACCTGGCGGCGCGCCCCCCATGGCAGCGTTCGCAAGTTGCGGGTAGCGCTGTGCTCGGTTGTCAGCGGAAACGATTCGCGCATCGGTTGCCGCCAGATACCGGTTGAGTGACTCAGCCCCAACGACGAGATCGCCGCTGGTGTCGGAAGCACGCTGGGTGAGGTAGGTCAGGAAATGCTCGTCAGTCCAATCGGTGACTCGCGCAGGCAGATCCAGCTCTGGATAGGCGTTGGGCACAGCTCGGCCGAGAAAGCCGGCGGGTCGTGCGTCCTGCAAATAGTAAGGGATGCCTTCAAAGAATCCCCGGATACGCTCAGGACCGGCGGTTACGTAATAGCTCTCGCGCTGGATCGCATCGAGCGTCCCAAGTTCGTGGGGCGTGCCCTCTTCGTCGATACGATAGATGGGCCACTGTGATCCGACCGCCGCTACTGGCCTGCGAAGGCCGTATCGAACCCCCCGTGTGGATCCCATACGAAGCACGCGCTGATGGCGCTCAAGGTCACGCAGCGCGCGGGAAACTGTAGCTTGAGAGAGGCTCAACGCTCTCATCAGCTCAGGTGTAGAGCTGCTTCCTTGGGCGAGCCGCTCCGCGACCCTCTTGGCAGCAGAATCAGGAGGCATGCGGAGTATTGTAGACTAGATATATGACTTGATATTAAAATACATATAAACGTGGATTATCAATGTTTTACAGTAAATTGGACTAGTGAAACGACTTGTTTTTATGAGTTAGCACTTGTGCCATCAGAAAAATCCAGCCGCTTGATCCAAAGCCTCGTGGAAGCGTTTGCGCCAGTGCCACGATATCTGCCGCGCGGATGCGGCGATCCCGATGCGTACCTGGTCTCCTTTAATCCCTAAGATAGTGATCGTGATCTCCTCGCCGCTGCGGATCGACTCTGCGGGCCTTCGGGTCAAAATCAGCATGAGACTTACCCTGGGAGTCATGGCGGGCTAGAGATTCGAGGCTCTAGTCGGTCGGCCCGACAATGCGTTCAGCTCATCCAGTGATGCTTGGGTACGACTACTGCAGTGATCCCGAAAGTCTCCGGGGCCGGGCTGAATACTTACTGAT
>Ga0210385_10001065_pt1 | contig 17384 bp, 16 predicted proteins | sample IncBWH26OmetaG_FD_160107 | JGI IMG/M metagenome (GOLD analysis project Ga0210385, IMG submission 160107) | Forest soil microbial communities from Barre Woods Harvard Forest LTER site, Petersham, Massachusetts, United States - Inc-BW-H-26-O ...
CGCACTCCGGGCAAGGAGTTTGGCCTGGACATCGCCGCGCGCGTGGTTTCGTCGCGCGAATTGAGTGGAGACCTATACGACTTTGTGCGCTATGGACCGCAGGAGTTGGCTTTCGCTTTGGGAGACGTGAGCGGGAAGGGAAGCGCCGCCGCACTTTACGGCGCGGTCGCGGTCGGCACGCTGCGCAGTCTGGGCTCGCAAAAGCCGCGTCCCGCAAACATGCTGCGCGCGATCAACGGATTTCTGAGCGAACGAACCATCGAAGGCCGTTTTATGACGCTATGCTTTGCGACCTGGCATCGTCGCCGGCGGCGTCTGCGTATCTCCAACGCCGGTCAAGAGCAGCCGCTGTTGTTGCACGGCGGCAAGTGCGAAAAAATCAAACTGGTGGGATTTCCTCTGGGCATGTTTCCCGAAGCGACGTATGAGGAGCGCGTCTATATCCTCAATCCGGGCGATATTATCGTCTTCCACTCGGACGGAATCGGCGACGCGCAGAGCGCCGACGGAAAATTCTTCGGACACATCCGCCTCGCCGACCTGATCGTCCAGCATCAGAACCTGGATTCAGACGCGATTGCAGATCACATTCTGGAAGAAGCAGATAAATTTTCAGGCGGCCAACATCCGGCGGACGACCGCGCCCTGGTCGTAATGAAAATTCGCGCCGACGCTTAATTCAAGTTCCTACCGTTCACCCCAGCGCAGCTTGCTGCGCAGCACATCAAAATAATTTTTCCGCGGCGGCTGCACCAGCAGCACGCGATTTGCCGATTGCGTGATCACGACGCGATCGCGCGACTCGAGCTGGAATCCCACTTGCCCATCCAGCGTCAGGTAAACGGGCTCTTCGCGCACGGCGACTTCGATTTCGACGCGCGCTGTGTCAGGAATTACCAGCGGACGATTCGTGAGCATGTGCGGGCAGATCGGCGTGATCACCATCGCATCTAGGCGCGGATCGATGATTGGCCCGCCCGCCGCGAGCGAATAAGCGGTTGACCCGGTAGGCGTCGCAACGATCAGTCCATCAGCGCGATAGCGGGCCACCGGCGCCTCATCGACGAACAGATCGAATTCCAGCATTCGCGCCAGCGCAGTCTTCGTCACCACCGCATCATTCAGCGCGTTCTGCGCGTGAACGGTTTTCCCCGCGCGCGAAACCGCGGCTGCAAGCATCAATCGCACGCTGATCGTGTGCCCGCCGGACAGCACGGTCTCCAGCACCGGGTAGAGTTCATCCAGAGTCACGCTGGAGAGAAATCCCAAGCCCCCAAGATTCACAGCCAGGATCGGCACCTGTTTGCTTCCTAAAGAGCGTGCGCCGGAAAGCAGAGTGCCGTCGCCCCCGAGGACAATGAGCAGGTCAATATACTTCGCCAGCTCTTCGCGCGGTACGGCGCGAGCCTGCACTTCCGAGCATAGCTCCGTGTCCAGGTCGACGAAGACCTCAATGCCGCGCTGCTTCAGCCACTCCACGAGCGCCGGAATCACCTCTTTGGGCCGGTCGTAGACGGGTTTTATAATGATGCCGGCAGAGCGAATCATTTTTTCGGTATCAGCTTCCGATCAAAGTTTTTGCATCGAGAATTGCTTTTGGATCACGAATTTTACTCTACCCCTCGCCGGCGTGCGTGCAGAAAAAACTCCTGGTTTCCTTCTGCGCCGCGCACACGGCTCGGACGGCTCCCCAGGACTTCCATGCCCAGTTGTGACGCAGCCGCCTTCACCTGTTCCACGGCGCGTCCCTGCGCGGCAGCGTCGCGCACGATTCCGCCCTTGCCCACGGCGCTCTTTTCTAGCTCAAACTGCGGCTTCACCAGAATCACAAACTCGGCCGACGGTCCCGCAGCTTCGACGACAGCCGGTAAAATCTTCGCCACGGAAATAAACGACACATCGATCGTCACCAGTTCAACCGGCTCGCCGATATTTTCAGCTCGCAAGTGACGGGCATTCATCTCGATCGCATGCACTCGCGAATCTTTGCGCAACTTCCAATCGAGCTGATCAATGGTCACGTCGACGGCGTGAACTTTCGCCGCGTCATTTTGCAGCAGGCAGTCCGTAAAGCCGCCGTTAGAGCTACCAATATCGAGGCACGTTCTGCCTGCGGCGGCGACGCCGAAATCTTCCAGCGCGCCCTCCAGCTTCAAGCCCGCGCGGCTCGCGTAACGAAGAGTCTCGCCCACGATCTCAATCGGCGCGTCTTTTGCGACTTGCGTCCCCGGCTTGTCGGCGAGATTGCCCGCCACGCGCACTTGTCCTGCGAGCAGAAGCGCACGAGCCCGTTCGCGCGATGGAGCAAGCCCGCGCTCGACCAGCAACACGTCGAGACGCTCTTTTCCCGGCTTCGGCGTTTTTTTGCGTTCCTCGGAGGGAGCGGCCACGAGCGTAACTACGATCGCCGCGCGACCAGAAAATCAGCCAGCGCGCGAAGGTTTGCGCCGCGCAAGCCGTAGGAATCGAGTTCGCGGATCGCGTTTTCGGAAAGCTCCCCCGCGATCTCGCGCGATTTCTCCAGGCCGTAAAGCGAGGGATAAGTAGCCTTCTGCTGCGCCTGATCTTTTCCGGCGGTCTTCCCAAGCGCGACGGACGATTCCTCCACATCCAGAATGTCGTCGACAACCTGAAACGCCCAGCCGATATTTTCGCCGAAGCGCCGCAGGCGTTCGATGTCTTCGTTCGGCCCGCCTCCAGCAATTGCGCCGGCAACGATCGACGCCCGAATCAGCGCCGCCGTCTTCGAGCGGTGAATGTATTCCAGAGTGGCCCCGTCCGCAGGCTTGCGCTCCGCTTCGATGTCAGCCACTTGGCCTCCCACCATGCCCTTCACCGTGCCCGCCGCAGCGGACACTTCCGCAATCGCGCGAACTCTCCGCTCAGCTTCAATGGGCACATTGGCAAGCGTTTGAAAGGCAAGCGTCAGCAGCGCATCGCCCGCGAGAATGGCGATGGCTTCGCCGAAAACTTTGTGGTTGGTCGGCTTGCCGCGGCGCAAGTCGTCGTTGTCAAGCGCGGGCAGATCGTCATGAATCAGCGAATACGTGTGGATGAACTCCAGGGCGCATCCCGTGTCGATAGCGGCGGCTACATCCGCCGAAAACAGCCGCGCTGCTTCGACGCACAGAATCGGCCGTATACGCTTGCCTCCGGCGGCCACGCTGTAATGCATCGCCCGATGAATTGAAGCCGGCTGCGTATGCTCGGCAGGTAGCAGCCGCTTGAGCGCATCTTCGATCAGCGCGCGGTCGTCTTCGAAAAAGGGAGGCAGTTTCATGCGACGGGTGGCAAAAGAAGGTTCATAAAGGAAGGTAAAGCGCGCAAATCAGGCGTCGCCTTCGGATTCAAACGGTTCGGCGGCGATCTTGCCGTCCGCCTTCTTCAGAAGAATTTCGACGCGGCCTTCGGCTTCCTCGAGCTGTTTCTGGCAGTCGCGCGAAAGCTTCACGCCTTCTTCGAAAAGTTTCATGGCCTCGTCGAGCGAGAGGTCCGCGCTTTCGAGGCGCTTCACCACTTCTTCCAGACGCGTCAGCGATTTTTCGAACTCGCCTTTGCGCGCGGGCTCTGCTGTCTTGTTTGCCGGTGAGCTCATTTGCGCAGCCATTCTAGCAGTTCAGATGTTTCATACAAAGCGGCCTCGCATGCGCAACCCCTGCCGTTGCTTTGGATGTTGCCCTGGTAGAGCTGGCCTGTCAGGCCGGCATCCTACGAAGCTGATGCAAATTGTTGCAAACTCGTGCTCCGAAGCGAAAGTCACATGCCGATCGTCCACAGTCCGCGCCTTTCGGCCACTTGCGAACCGCCCGCCACAGGAGCAAAATTCGCCTATGCCTCTCGAATTCACCACTTCCTACGCGAAAGACTCCTTCGAAGTTTTCAAGTATTACAAGCGCCTCGGCGAACGCGCAATGGCCCAGGCGCCGGACGAAGCCCTCGCCGCAACGCTCGACAACGAATCCAACTCCATCGCGATCGTCGTGAAGCATCTCGCAGGCAATATGCGCTCGCGCTGGACTGACTTCCTCACTTCGGACGGCGAAAAGCCCACGCGCAATCGCGACGATGAATTCGAAGCCCCGCCGACAACGCGCGCAGAAATTCTGGCGTTATGGGAAGAGGGGTGGAAGTGCGTATTCGACGCGCTCACCCCGCTCACCGATGCCGACATGGCGCGCACCGTGCTGATTCGCAACGAGCCGCACTCCGTGATGCAAGCGGTCAATCGCCAGGTCGCGCACTATTCCTACCACGTCGGCCAGATCGTCTATTTGGCGAAACATTTTGCGGCCGCCGGCGGCGATTCTGGCTGGACGGCGGTCACCGTCCCGAAAGGGAAGTCCGCGGACTTCACCGCGCGCGTAGCCTCGGGCAAAGCGTCCCAGCGTTAGAAGGGTCGCAGTTTAGGGGGGCGGAGCCTGCCCGTCGGCAGACAGGCTTTAGCTCCGACATAACCAGGGCAAAATTCTCAGGGGCTTTAGCCCCTGAGGTCGGAATTTTGCGGTCGCGACACAGACTCTGAAGCCCCTTGACGGAGACGGACTCGTCTCCATACGCTGTTCACCCCAGAAAACGCCCCCTCGCGGATTTCCCCCCGCGCGCCGTTCATCTTGCTAAGATGACGCTTTCACGCATGTTTCTCGACCTTTCACACTCTATCGAAGCATCTCGCTCCCACCGAGCGCCCCAATGAGCGCCCTGCACATCTTCGGCGTCCTCATGCTCATCGGCATCAATGGATATTTTTCCGCCGTCGAGTTCTCGCTGGTAGCCGTGCGCCAATCGCGCATCCGACAACTGGTGAAGGAGGGCGACCCGCGCGCGAGAGTCGTCGAGAGCCTGCTTGCGGACATGGGCCGCGTAGTATCGGGCGTGCAAGTCGGCATCACGCTCACCAGTCTTTCGCTCGGCTATCTCGGCGAAATTGCGCTCTCGCGCCTGCTCGATCCTCTCGTGCAGATGATCCCGCGCCCGTGGGCGGCGCTCACCGCTCATGGTGTCGCGCTGGTGCTAGCGTTCGGCCTGCTCACCGTATTGCAGGTCACGTTCGGCGAACTCGTCCCCAAGGGGCTAAGCCTTGCTCGCGCCGAACGCGTCGCGCTGCTGGTCGCGCGCCCGTTCTACTGGTTCCTGCACACGTTCCGTTGGGCAATCGACTTACTCGACGGCCTGGCCGACAAAGTGTTGCTTCCGCTCGGCATCGTGGCGTCGCAAAGCCACACGATCGTTCCTTCCACCGAAGAGCTGCAGGTTATTTTGCAGCAGGCGCGCGAAACCGGGCTTCTGCCCGCCACCGAAGTACAGTTCATCCGCAACGCGATGGAGTTGAGCGGCGTGCAGGTGCGCGAAATCATGGTGCCGCGCCCCGATATGCACGTGCTCCCGATCGATTCCTCGCTCGACGACGTGATGCGCATGTTCGCCACCACGCAGCGCTCGCGCCTGCCCGTCTACGAGGGCACCATCGATCACGTCAGCGGTTTCGTTCACGCGAAGGACGCGATGTGGGTGTTGGTCGATCGCTCGCGCCGCAGCGAAGAAAATCTTCCGGCGCCGGAATTTCAGTTGCGAAGCCTGCTTCGTGAAGTGTTGATCGTCCCGGAGACAAAGCCGGCCAGCGAACTCTTGCTCGAGTTTCGTGTGCGGCGTGCAGGGCTGGCGATGGTCGTGGACGAATTCGGCAGCATCCTTGGGCTTGTCACGCTCGAAGACATCCTCGAGCAAATGGTCGGTGAAATCCACGACGAGTTTGACGTGGAAGAGCGGCCGCTGATTTTGCCCGATGGCGGCCTCGTCTTTGACGCGGCGATCAACGTGCGAGATCTGGACGCGCAATATAACATCACGCTTCCGGAGGACCCATCCTACGAAACAGTCGGCGGCTACGTCCTCAGCCGTCTCGGCCTGATACCGCGCGGTGGCGAGACCTTCGACGACGATGGTTACCGCTTCACAGTAGTCGAAATGGATCGGCGGCGCGTCTCGCGCGTAAAAATCCAGCGGCTGCAGAGCGCAGCCTCAGCGCAGCCTGTGGCGTCTTCGGACGACAATGCCATCGAGCAGCGGCACATGGAAGCTCAGCGCGCAACGGCTCATGCGGCATCTCACGCAACTACTCACGCCGCATCTCAAGCAACGCCTCAGCCTGCGAAGGAGCGCCGCGCGAAATGATCCGCTACATAGGCTTGCGCCTGCTCCTCGCGCTTCCGGCTCTTTGGTTGATCCTCACCATGGTATTTCTGCTCGCGCATATCGTGCCGGGCGATCCCGTCCAGCAGATGCTCGGCGAAGGCGCGCGGCCGGAAGACATCGTAGCCATGCGCCACACGCTCGGTCTCGACCGCTCCATTGCCGTGCAGTACGAAAGATATTTCGTCAGCGTGCTACATGGTAATCTGGGCGAGTCGTTCCGCTTCCAGCAGCCGGTCACGGACGTGATCCTCTCGCACTATCCCGCCACGCTCGAATTGGCAATTGTCTCGCTCCTTGTCTGCGCCGCGATTTCAATTCCCGCGGGAATTCTCGCCGCCGCAAAGCGTGGCACACGCGCGGACCACGCCGTCGGAGTCTTCACGCTGCTCGGGCTTTCCGTCCCAAATTTTGCGCTGGGCCCGCTGCTGATTCTGCTTTTCTCCGTACGCATCGGCTGGCTTCCGGTTTCCGGACGGGGAGGCGCCGCGCATATGATCCTTCCGGCGGTCACCTTGGGCGCCGCGCTCGCTGCGATTCTTACGCGCATGGTGCGGGCGGCCGTAATGGAAGAGCTGGCGAGCGACTACGTTCGAACCGCGCGCGCCAAGGGCCTCACCGAGTCGGCTGTGCTTTGGCGGCATGCGTTTCGCAACGCGCTGGTTCCTACGCTCACGATCATCGGCCTGCAATTCGGCACACTGCTCGCCGGTGCAATCATCACCGAAACAATTTTTTCATGGCCCGGAATCGGACGGCTCACCGTGCAGGCCATCCAGTCGCGCGATTTTCCGCTGCTGCAGGGCTGCATCCTGCTCATCGCCGTCACCTACGTCGCCGTAAACCTCGCCACTGACTTTGTCTACGCGCTTGTCGACCCGCGGGTGCGCCTCGAATGAACGCCCTTCGCCAATTTCTTCGCAGCAGCCCGCCTGGCCGCTGGGCCTTTGCCCTGACGGCGCTGCTTGTCTTGACAGCCATCGCCGCGCCGCTGATTGCGCATACCGATCCCACCGCGCAAAATCTCGCCGCGCGTCTTGCCACGCCCACCGCCGCGCACTGGATGGGCACGGACGAACTCGGCCGCGACGTATTCGCGCGCGTGGTCTACGGCGCCCGCGTTTCAATGCTCGTCGGTATCTGTGTGGTCGTAGGAGGAGGACTGGTCGGGCTTGCCATCGGCGCCGTCGCGGGCTACTTCGGCGGCTGGCTCGATCATCTGCTCAACATCGTGCTGATCAACGCGTTTTTATCGTTCCCGGGAATTTTGCTGGCGATTGCTTTCGCCGCATTTTTTGGACCGGGCATCGGCAAGGTGATTCTGGCACTGATCATCACTGGCTGGGCCGGATACGCTCGCTTGGCCCGCGCCCAGATCTTGCAGGCTCGCGAAATGGAATACGTGCTGGCGGCGCGTTCGCTTGGCGCATCGGACGCGCGCATCTTGCTGCGTCATCTGCTGCCGAATATTTTGCAGCCGGTACTCATTCAGGCGACGATCGGCATGGCCGGTGCGATTCTCGCCGAATCAACGCTCAGTTTCCTCGGCCTCGGCGTCCTCGCCCCCATGCCGAGCTGGGGAGCCATGCTCAACGACGCGCGAAATCACCTCTTCGACGCGCCGCATCTGGTCGTTTTTCCCGCACTAGCCGTGATGGCCGCAGTCCTCGCATTCAATCTGCTCGGCGATGCCGTGCGCGACTGGCTCGACCCCCGCATGCGCGCCCACCTAATCATCACCTCGCTTCAGCGCTAAGTTTCCGCAGCGCCCCCGTCGTTTCTCGTGACGGCGGCGCCGCTTTGGGGCACGCCACTCCGCCCGAAAGACTGCCCCTAACTCGCCCAGCCTCACCGTGAAATCTACGAAACTCCCAAAACGCCACAGCCTGCAACTTTAGACGCGCTTCCGATGTTGGGTTTGTAGCGCTGGCCTTTCAGGCCGGCCTCCGACGAAGGCAACGTAAATTTGCGGCACCCCCACTTTCGGAAGTAACGCCGAAAGAGAGCCCGCCGCGGCAGGCAGCCGCTTATCCGGCCGGGGACACGGTTGACAAAATTAAAGCGGGCACCTCCCTGAGACTCTTCTCGAAGTCGCTTGAAACGATAGGCCTCAAGCGCCAAAGGCGCGACATAATCGTAGCCCGGCCCCGTCAGGGCCGGGTCCGTTGCGACGTAGGTGCCGAGCCCCGTAGGGGCGGCATAGTCGGATAATCGTCATTTGGCTCGGACGTGCAATGGCGTCTAATCGCAAAAAGAGTCCTATGAGTTCCAGTTCCGTATTTCCCACAATTTACAGCCGATCGCGCCAATGCTACCGTTCTCTAGTTTTGCTTCTGAAAGAAAGGCCACAGCCGAAAAAGGCCGTGACAGAAAGGAGGAAATGGGGAATTGAAACAAGCCGCCCGAGACGAAGAAAAATCTAATCGAGAAAGGTCGATTAGAAATGCCGCTAAGCCTCATGCTCTCAACGCAAACTCAATTTCTGGCGATAATATACTTGACAAATCAGAGCGCATGCCTCATTATTGGTTCGTGAGGGACGCCATGAGCACCAAACCAAAGACTCTTCAACAAGCCATACTTCACTTTGCCGACGCCGACAATTGCCTCAAATTTATGGTCAAGATGCGCTGGCCTGATGGGGTCGTTACCTGTCCGACTTGCGGTCGGAAGGATGTCGTGTTCCTTCAGAATCAACGCAAATGGCAATGCAAGAGCGTCCACGGGCATCGGCAATTCAGCGCAAAGGTTGGGACTATCTTTGAAGATTCTGCGCTTCCTCTTGATAAGTGGCTTGTCGCAATGTGGATGGTCGCCAACTGCAAGAATGGCGTCAGCTCTTACGAAGTTGGACGGGCGCTTGGCGTGACCCAAAAGTCCGCGTGGTTCATGCTTCACCGGATTCGCCTCGCGATGCAGACCAAGTCGTTTCTTAAACTCGGTGGCCCCGGAAGCGAAGTAGAAGTGGATGAAACTTTCATCGGAGGCAAGGCTCGCAACATGCATTCGAGTGTGCATCAGCGGAGGATTGTGCAAGGCGGTCCCCACGACAAAACAATCGTTATGGGTGTGTTGGAGCGCGGCGGCGAAGTCCGCGCACAGGTCATTTCCAATCGGCGCAAAAAGTTGATTCAAAAGGAAGTCCGCAATCACGTAGCATCCGGTTCGGCGCTCATGACGGATAAGCTTCTGTCCTACGAGGGACTTATGGGAAGTGATTATTGCCACCAGATGATTGACCATGCCGAAAAGTACGTTGATGGCAAGGTCCATACGAATGGACTCGAAAACTTTTGGTCGCTCCTCAAGCGCGGACTGAAGGGAACCTACATCAGCACAGAGCCTTTCCACTTGTTCCGCTATTTGGATGAGCAGGTTTTCCGCTACAACAATCGCGCAACCGAAGAAAATCCGATGACGGATGCTGATCGCTTTGAGAAATTGTCTTCGCATATTCTTGGGAAGCGTCTCACCTATGCCGATCTGACTGGCAAGGTGGATGCGACGCCTAACTAATCCTTACCGTCTGCCTCGCGGGAAGCGGAAGAAACCTTAGATTTTTTCCGCTTTTTCTCTCGCTTCTCGGCGTCCAATTTCGATTTAATCTCGCTGTGGGGGACGCCGAGAACACCCCTTGCTAGATTTTCAAACCTGGCGTATTCGTCGGTTTTCTTCACGTTGTTTCCTTCAATCCGCGCTCCGCTAAATGCTTCATAAAACCTGTAACAGTAACGATGAGATACAGCGCCTGATTGTCATCGTAGTGAGCTTCGATATGCATTGTCGGATTACGCCACGCTACCTTCATATGGCCGAACTGAGCCGCAGCCTCCGAATAGAATTGCTCATCAGGCGTTCGCGGTCCAGCGGCGCGGTATCTCGCGGTTAGTTCCTTTTCGATATCTTTGAGATGGGCATCCCAACTATTCTTGGCGAAGGGCTTACCTAAATCGACGGCGAGGCTCTTTAGGCCCCACTCCAATCCCCGTTCAAGGTGGAATGCAACCGCTGTAGTTTCCCCGAATGCATAACACCTGCCAGCCCTTTGAATCTCTCGCCATGCAGAGGGAAACTGGATCGCTAGTGGTGTCCCATACAGCCACTCAGGTTCAAGGTATTCTATTTTCTCTTTTGGAATGAAAAAGCACTTTGTTGTGTCCAATTCTTCGACGACGCGCTTTTGTAGCTCTGCAATCATCGTCCCGATTTGGATTATGTCGGTCTTTTGCTCTGCGATGGACTTCCGAATTTCGATGCTCGCATTCCACGAAAGCTGGAGTTTTAGCTTTTTGGTGTGCTCGCTGAGTCTCTCTAGGGACTCTAGTAGCTCTTTGGTCCCCTCTTGGCTTCTCATTAAGTCGTTGTAATTCACGACATTGGTGAGCGATGCGGATATGTAGTACAAATCGCCGCAAGGAAAGTCCAACATATCTTTTAGGGATACCACCCCATATAAACGGGCATTTTGCACGGTGAACGTAATTTCCTCTCACCGGCAGATAAGATAGTGACGATCCCACGCTGATTCGTCAACTATATTATTGCCCAATTTCTAATCGAGAAAAAAGGGGAATTTGCAAAGCCGAAAATAGCCCAAAATCAAGCCAGCTCCACGACCACTTCCGCGCCGCGCATCGTGCCCAGAACCTTCGCCGCATTGCCGCGGTTCACGCAAATCTCCAGGTTGCCGCTCGAGCCGACGATTGCCACCGCTTTCCCGGCGGGGCCTTGCGCAAAGGTCGGCACGAATTCCGTCACGGTGCCGTTTCCGGCGCGAATCGAAAATTTCGCGCCCTCGGCAAACAGGGCAGGCGTATTTTCGGCGGTCAAATTCGTGATCAGATTCCCAAAATGATCGAGCTTCAGAATCACGGCCTTGATGGTGTTGCCATCCGGTTTGGGCTTGGGCAGCGAGAAGCGTACAAAATCAGTAATCGGCTCGCCAAACGCGGAGCTTTGCCACGATTTCGTGAGCCAGCCGGCGACCGGCGCGAAGATGTCCCGGCCATGAAACGTATTGCTGATCGGCTGGCGAAAATAGTGTTCCGACGTGAGATTCCACACATGCAGCGCTTCCGTCCGGTCATACACCGCGGAAAGCACGCCATTATCGGGAGCGATAAAATAATGCTGATCGGCCGCGACCAGGATGGGCCGGCGCTGCGTTCCCACGCCCGGGTCGACCACGACGACGTGAACCGTCTTCGGCGGGTAATAGTGAAACGCCTGTCCGATCGTGAGCGCGCCATCCAAAATGTCGTGCGGCAGCACCCCGTGGGTGATGTCCACCAGCAGCACTTCCGGATTCACGCTGAGGATGACGCCCTTCATCGCGCCGACAAGGTGATCGTTAGTTCCGTAGTCCGTGGTGAGTGTAATGATCGGGCGCGGCAAGGCCTGCTCCTCTGGATTTCGCCGCAAACGCGAACGTGGCGGCTCTCCATTCGACGCTATCGGAGCCCCGGAGCACTGTCAAGACAGCCGGCGCGAGTCGGTAACGAACAATCTAGTAGCTATGAAACAACGGGAGGCTGCGGCGGGGGTGAACCGGCCGAACGCGTCGGATTACTCCTGATCGAGATCGATCTCGCCAATTCCGCCCTGAACCGTCAGGTCGATAGTCGTGGGACTCTTGCCGTACGCCGCATTGACGTACGCGTCGCCATCCTTCGTCAGGCCGCTCACGTTCACCGCGCCAATGCCGCCCGAAGCGTGCGCCCGCACTCCAATGTCCTTCGGCAGCCGAATCCGCCCTTGGCCAACGCCGCCCTGGACGTTGACCGTAAGGTCTTGTTTGCGCGGTCCGGTCAGATCGAGCATCACCTGCCCGGCGCCCACGTGAACCTGCAGATGCGTCAAATTAATCCCGTCGAAATTCAAACTGCTCTGCCCGGCGCCCATATCGACGGTCAGGTCGAGCGGCACCGCATCATTAAACTCCAGATCCCACTGAGTGTCGTGCGTGCCGAAGTAGAACTGAGTGCCTCCTTTCGTCCCCAGAGTCAGCTGGCCGTGGCCGCCGTCCACGCTGTAATCCACGTGCGGCACAGCGTCGCCATCGTCGTAGCGAAAATTGGCGTCAACCAGATGGTCGGAGCCGCCGCGAACGTTCAACTGTCCAGCAGGGAACTGCAGATTCGCGGTCACCGCAGTAGCGCCCTGCAAATCGACCGTTTGCGTACCCCGATTCTCATTGCGCAGCTCCGCGCGCCGGCCAGTACGCCACACTCCGATACCCAGCAGCACCATCAACAGCACTACAGCGATGACGATGCCCGATACTTCCGACGTGCCCGAAGCACCGGCCGGATCGCGCCGAACGTAGTAGTAATCCCAGACCTTTCCCAGGCCAACGACAATCAAAATCACCGGCCAATAGCGGATCATCATCGCCCAAGGGTCAAACGAGGGCACCAGGTTCGCCACCAGAAAGAACACGCCAATGCAGATCAAAATCACCGGCCCCATGATTCGGCGTCGCCGCACGACTGGGTTCTGATCCATTTGTGTCCTCCCTATACCAACGTCTTTACGCCGCGCATCTATGCCATAAGATACGACGCAAGAGGACGAAATGTTTCGCGGAGTCTGGTTTTGGGGCGAGGGTTCCCGGAGCGACAGTTCTTCTGCAATCGTGCGCGCAGCCCCCTGCTTGACCCTCTTTGGCCGCCCAGCTATTCTGAATTGAAAGCAATCGATATGGCCATTTACCTCGACTACAACGCGACCACACCTGTGGACCCTGCTGTCCTCGATGCGATGCTGCCGTATCTCGCGGAGAATTTCGCCAACGCTTCGTCGGTTCATTCGCCAGGGCAGCGGGCGCGCGCTGCCGTTGACGAAGCGCGCGAATCCGTAGCCCGGCTGATCGGCGCCAAGCCAGCCGAGATCGTTTTCACCGGCGGCGGCACGGAAGCGGACAATCTCGCCGTTTTCGGTGCAGTAGGAGCTTCAAAGGGGCCCCGGAAGCACGTAATCACCACGTCGATTGAGCATCATGCCGTCCTACATGCCTGCCAGGCGCTCGAAAAACAGGGCATCGACGTCACATACATCGCCGCGAATAGCGACGCTCGCGACGGAATCGTCGACGCCGAAAGCGTGCGCCGGGCGATCCGTCCAGAGACTGCGCTGATCAGCGTGATGCACGCGAATAACGAACTGGGCACGATTCAACCGGTCGAGCAAATTGGCGCTATCGCGCGCGAAGCTGGCGTCCTATTTCACTGCGACGCGGTGCAATCCGCGGGCAAGCTGCCAATCGACGTGAACCGCATCGGTGCCAATCTTCTATCCCTCTCGGCGCACAAAATTTACGGACCGAAGGGCGTCGGAGCGCTGTACGTCCGCACCGGCTCGCGCATCGAGCCGCAGATCCGCGGCGGTCAACACGAACGCGGCCTGCGCCCGGGGACGGAAAACGTGCCGGGGATCGTCGGGATGGGCAAAGCTGCTGAGCTCGCACGAATTCGCCTCGCGGACGATTCCGCCAAAATCAGCGCGCTCCGCGACCGTCTCGAGGCGGCGCTCCTTCAAAATGTTCCGAGCATTCGCATCAACGGCTATTCTTCCCGCCGCGTAGGAAACACAACGAACATTACCTTCCCGGGCGCATCCGGCGAATCGCTGGTGATTGCGCTCGACCTCCACGGCATCGCCTGTTCGACGGGCGCAGCGTGCTCTTCGGGCGCGATCGAACCGTCGCACGTTTTGCTCGCGCTGGGACTTTCTGATGATAACGCGCGCTCAAGTCTCCGCTTCAGCCTCGGCCGCAACACCACCTCTGCCGAAATCGACCGGGCTCTCGCGACGATTCCGGCGGTCGTCGAAAAATTGCGTGCGCTTTCGCCGCGCTATACGGCGGCTGCTCCTGTCGCCGTCGGTGAGGGAGACTGATGGCTCCGTTCGTCGATATCGAATCTATGGCGCAGGCGACGGTTGAGGCGTCAGCGGTCAGCGTTGCTGCGGGCACCACCGCCGTCGCCATGAGTGGCGGAGTGGACAGCTCCGTCGTCGCCGCCATGCTGCACGAGCGTGGGCAGTCGATCGTGGGCCTCACCATGCAGCTTTGGAATCAGCGCCGCCTGCCTGAATTGCAGGGTGCAGAGCCGGCCCGGCACCGCTGCTGTTCGCTGGACGACGTCTACGACGCGCGCCGCGTAGCAGGGCATTTGAACATTCCCTACTACGTGATCAATTTCGAGCAGCAGTTCGAACAGACGGTGATTCGCCCCTTTGTGAATGACTACCTGGCGGGACGGACGCCGATCCCTTGCACAAACTGCAACAACGACGTCAAGTTCGACCACCTGCTTGCTACGGCGCGGCAGATCGGCGCCGAGCGCATCGCCACCGGCCATTACGCGCGTGTCCGCCACAATGCTGAAACCGGCCGCTACGAGCTGCTGCGCGCGCGCGATCTTTCGAAGGACCAGAGTTATTTCCTCTTCGGCCTGACGCAGGACCAGCTTTCGCGCGCCGACTTTCCACTGGGCGCGCTGACCAAGCCGGAAGTGCGCGAGATCGCACGGCGGCTTGCCGTGCCGGTGGCGGAAAAGCCGGAGAGCCAGGAGATCTGTTTCGTTCCGTCCGGCGACTACGTCCGCTTCATCGAGAGCTATCTGCACGAGCAGGGGAGCGCGCTGCCAGAGGGCGCGGGCGATATCGTCTCCACCACGGGCGCAGTACTGGGCCGCCACGAGGGCCTCCATCGCTATACCGTTGGCCAGCGGCGCGGACTTGGCATCGCCAGCGGCAAGCCGATGTACGTCGTTGCATTGGATCGCGCGAAGAATCGCCTGGTTGTCGGTGAGGACGACTCCCTGCACAGCCGCGTCGCCGAAGTTCGCAATGTGAATTGGATTCCGCTTGCAAAGCCTGGCGAACCGTTGGAAGCGACGGTGCGGATTCGCAATCGCCACGAACCGGCGGAAGCCGAAATCACTCCGAACGGCGATACGCGGGCGCGAATCGAATTCCGGGAGCCGCAGCGCGCCATCACACCGGGACAGGCCGCCGTCTTCTATTCGGGCGAAATGGTTTTGGGAGGCGGCTGGCTGTGCTAGCGCGCCACCAGCAGGGAAGGAGCTGACCAGCCTGTGACCGACAGTGATCCTTCTCTCGAACCGATGGAAACCCGTCCGGCCTCTAAAGACTCCGCCATAAATATTGTTTTCTTAGGTCCGAACGGCGTGCGCGCCGGATGGCGACTGCTGGTTGCGGTCACGATGTGGTTGATTGTTTTTATTGGTGTAGGCACCGCCCTCCACGGCCGGCAAGGTGCTGTCGGCATGATCAATCCCTCAACGCCTGAAGGACTTTTATCCGGTGAGCTGACGACCTTTTTGATCTATCTATGCATCGCGTGGATCATGGGTCGGATTGAGGCGCGCAAAATGCGCGACTACGGCATCGGACTCGTCGATGCCTTCGGTGCTCCGTTTTGGCTCTGCGCGCTCGCGGGCTTTGCCTCTATTTCGGTGTTGCTCTTCTCGCTGCACCGTGCTGGTGTTTACCAGCTTGGAGAACGGGCGTTGGCTGGATTTGAAATTTGGAAATACGGCGCGGCGTGGGGACTCGCCTTCCTTGGCGTGGCTCTCACCGAAGAAACTTTGTTTCGCGGCTATGCGCTCTTCACGCTCTCAACGGGAATCAATTTCTGGCCGGCGGCGATTGCTTGCAGCTTCGCGTTCGGCACGCTGCACTTGGGAAACTCCGGAGAAGGCTACGTGGGCGCGGTGAGCGCGGGCGCGATTGGATTTTTGTTCTGCATTCTGCTGCGCAAGACGGGCAATCTGTGGGCGGCCATCGGCTTCCACGCCGCGTGGGATTGGGGCGAGAGTTTTTTTTACGGCGTGCCCGATAGCGGTCAACTCGCCTCCGGGCATCTATTCAGTGCGCAGATCGCCGGGCCTGTTTGGCTCACGGGCGGTAGCGTCGGACCCGAGGGGAGCTGGTTTTGTCTGATTTTGGTTGCGATCTTGTGCGCTGTGGCTGCGTCTCTGCCGGGCGTGAAATATCCGGATCCCGACGCCATTCCCGACCCGCGGCGCCGTCGCGTAGAGCCTCCGCCTGGTCTTTTCCCTGAGTCGGCGAGTCAATCGTGAGAAAGTGCGGGAGTCTCTTGACTGCTGCGAGCCAATCGCCGAATCTGTGCCTCTTTGCATGAGCGCATCCACTGAGAACTGGGCATCGCAAATTCGTGCGGGAAACGTTCGCGCCATCTCGCGTGCCGTTACGGCAATCGAGAATGGCGGCCCCGGCGCTCAGGAGTTGGTGCGCGAAATCTTCCCTTCGACGGGCCGTGCCTGGCGCATCGGGATCACGGGCGCCGCGGGCACGGGCAAGAGCACGCTTGCAAGTTGTCTCGCTGGGCGCTACCGGGCGCAGGGAAAAACCGTCGGCGTGATCGCCGTCGATCCGTCGAGTCCGTTCACGGGTGGGGCGATTCTCGGCGATCGCATCCGTATGCAGTCTCACGCTACGGATGATGGCGTGTTCATCCGTTCGATGGCCACGCGCGGGGCATGGGGCGGCCTTGCGCAGGCCGCTGCCGATGCTGCGCTGCTTCTGGATGCTGCTGGCAAAGACATCGTCATTCTTGAGACCGTGGGCGTCGGGCAGGATGAAATTGAGGTCGTGCGCGTCGCCGATTGCACGCTGGTCGTTGTCACGCCTGGTGCCGGCGACGAAGTGCAAAGCCTGAAAGCCGGGCTGATGGAGATCGCGGACATCTTCGTGCTCAACAAGTCCGACCATGAAGAGGCGAGCCGCTTCGAAGAGCAGTTACTGTCGGTCTTGCATCTCGTGCCACCCCGCGAAGGGTGGAATCCAAAGATCGTACGAACCGTGGCCACGGAAGGCGGCGGAATCGCGGAATTGACGAATGAAATTCAAGGCTTTCGTGAAGCCACGGCGGGCGCGGCCAGTCGTCAGGCTCGCGACCTAGATTACTGGAAAAACTGGCTGGTTCGATTTGTTCAGCAGCGTGTGGCCGACCGGCTGAGTGCGGACGAATCGCAGAGGCTGGCGGACGCGGCTTCTCTGATATCCTCACGAAAGAAAGACCCCTACGCGGCAGCGGATGAAATGCTGGCCGCGATAGGCATGGCTCAGAGAATCAAATCTTAAATACTCGGGTGGATTGTTGAAACTGGGGGATCTGGAATTTCACGTTGTCTCCGACGGCCACATCT
>Ga0210385_10001067_pt1 | contig 17371 bp, 16 predicted proteins | sample IncBWH26OmetaG_FD_160107 | JGI IMG/M metagenome (GOLD analysis project Ga0210385, IMG submission 160107) | Forest soil microbial communities from Barre Woods Harvard Forest LTER site, Petersham, Massachusetts, United States - Inc-BW-H-26-O ...
TTACCGATCGCCGCGTAAGCTGCAGTTTGAGCCTTATTGCTGCGAAAGATACCGCAGCACAGCGGCGGCTACTTTCGCCGCGCTTTCTTGGACGCTTTCTGTCGCCGTGTTACATACAATATCTGGCGCTACCGGAGCTTCGTATGGATCGTCAACGCCGGTAAATCCTTGTATTTGACCTAACCGCGCCTTTTTATATAGTTCTTTTGGGTCTCGCTGCTCGCATACAGGCAACGGGGCATTTACGTGCACTTCCAAAAAGTTGCCAATAGTTCGGCGCGCCTCTTCGCGGGCCGTCCGGTAGGGCGAGATGGCAGAAACCAGCACAATTATGCCGTTGCGCGTCAGTAATTGTGAGACGAACGCGATTCGCCGGATATTTTCATCCCTGTCCTGCTTTGTAAACCCGAGCCCCTTACAAAGGTGTTTCCTGACTATGTCGCCGTCTAACACCTCCACGGGGAGGCCGTGCGCCAATAACTCCGTCTGAATAGCTCGGCAGATAGTGGTCTTGCCAGCGCCGCTTAGCCCAGTGAACCACACTGTCAGACCCCGTTGGGGCGTGGCTCGGAAATCTGTCGAGCCCGTGAACGCCTCACTTGTTTCGAGCGGCAGAGCCTCAGCTATCATCCCGGCTGCTACTGTCTCATTACTCAATGGGTCGACGAGAATAAAACTGCCGGTAGTTCGGTTGGAACGATAAGCGTCGCAGAAGATGTCATTGTGCGTTTCTATCTCCACCATTCCGATTTCATTGGACTGCAAGCTTTCGGCGCCCATGGGCTCCAGCGTATCGACGTTGATCTTATGAGCCACGCGATTGATCCTGCCGCACAACACCTGCGTCATGTGCTTGACCAGATAACGAGCATTGATCTGCATCGGAGCCTGGGAAGCCCAGATGAGATGCGCTAGAACTCGTCTCGAACGGACCGGCATCGCATCGGGATCTGCCAGCAGATCTCCGCGGCCAAGGTCAATATGGTCGCGCAACGATACCACAACCGACAACGGCGGCGTGGCGCTCTCCAAACGACGCGCGTAAAGCAAGATTTGGTTTACTTTCGTCCGCTGAAGCGACGGCAGTGCGATGACCTCCTGGCCCGGTGCTAAGGCGCCGGACGCCACTTGGCCGGCATACCCGCGAAAATCTTGATTCGGCCGAATCACCGCCTGCACGGGAAAGCGGAACCCCTCACTACGGTTCTGCCGCAATGGAATAGTCTCCAGCAATTCGAGTAACGCAGGTCCGCGATGCCAGGGCATCCGCTCACTGCGCGTGATTACGTTATCTCCGTTCAGCGCACTTACCGGAACGAACTGAATCTCAGTACCTTCGAGCGACTCCGCAAGCCGGCTGAACTGATCGCGAACTGCACTGAAAGTTTGGTAATCATAGCCAGCCAAGTCCATCTTGTTTACGGCCACGATCATCCGGCGGATTCCGAAGAGCCATGCGATCAGCGTGTGCCGACGTGTCTGTTCGAGCACGCCCTTTCGCACATCCACCAAAATCAGCGCCGCCTCACCGCTGGATGCACCGGTCGCCATGTTACGTGTGTATTGCTCGTGACCCGGCGTATCGGCAATGATGAATTTTCTTCGCGGGGTCGAGAAATAGCGGTAAGCAACGTCGATCGTTATGCCCTGCTCGCGTTCCGCCTTCAAACCATCTGTAACCAGCGATAGGTCGATCTCTAAGTTCCTGCCCTGGGACGCTTGCTTGACCGAAGATAGTTGATCTTCGTATATGCCTCCGGATTCGTAAAGTAATCTCCCAAGGAGTGTGGACTTGCCGTCATCGACGCTCCCCGCGATTACGAACCGAAGGAGATCCTTTTCCGGCGCGGCGACGTTCAGAAATAACCCTCTCTTTTTTTCAGTTCCATCGAGCCCTCCTGGTCGTGATCAATGACGCGATTTTCCCGCTCCGAACGCCGGAGTCCTTTCAACTCCTGTATGATTTCCGCGACCGTCGTCGCCGTTGACCGGATTGCTCCCGTGCAGTAAGTACACCCCAGGGATCTCATTCGGCACAAAACGCGTTGCGGTTCTTCGCCCGGCAGCAGTTCCGCGGAATGTTCCGGAGGGATTAGTAACTCACCCCGCACCAGCATCTCGCGCTCTTTTGCGAAATAAAGCGGCACAACCGGAATGCTCTCGCGTTCGATGTAATGCCAAACGTCTAATTCGGTCCAATCGGACAAAGGGAAAACGCGTATGCTTTGGCCCGTGCTCACGCGGGCGTTGTATAGGTTCCAAAACTCAGGCCGCTGATTCTTGGGGTCCCATTGGCCCAAGCTGTCGCGCACCGAAAACACTCTCTCCTTGGCCCGGGACTTTTCCTCATCTCTTCGCGCTCCTCCCATCGCCACATCGATTTTGTTTTCTGCCAATGCATCCAACAGCGCCTTGGTCTTCAGCAAAGCGCAACATCTGCTCGTGCCCAGGCGAAACGGGTTGGCCCCGTTTTCAAATGCTTCCCGATTGGTATGCGCAATGAGTTCCAGCCCCAGGCTACGGCACGTCTGGTCGCGAAACTCGATCATCTCCTTAAATTTAAAGCCCGTGTCGATGTGCAGCAAAGGGAAAGGAATGTTGCCTGGGTAAAAGGCCTTTTGCGCCAGCCGCAGCATCACGGAGGAATCTTTGCCCACCGAGTAGAGCATCGCCGGGCGCCCCCCTTCGGCCACCACTTCCCGGATGATATGTATACTCTCAGCTTCGAGGACATCCAAATGGCGCAGTGTCAAGGCAGGCATACCTTCTTCGTTCGATCCCCGTTCGATGGGCGCTATAAAGCCGGAGAATCGTTGCCGAGCATTGCATGCCGAATCAACTTGACCGGCACGCCTCCCTGTTGTATGAATTCGTTATGGAACTGTTCGAGCGAGAACTTTGGCCCCATCTTGACCTTGTAATCCTGCCTAAGCTTTAAAATCTCCAGTTTCCCCAGCGTGTAGACAAGGTAGGTCGGGTCCGATGTGCCGCGCTTAGTCTCGCGTTCAGCATAATCGTGCGACATATAACCCTGCTTCATGAAGAAATTAACACCTTCTTCGTAAGTCATCTTCCCGGTGTGCATTTGGATGCCAACGATGTAGCGGCAGTTACGCAGCAACGCGTCGAGCAACTGGCCCACTCGCAGCTCCGGGTCGCCGTTGCCGTACCCTTCATCCAGCATCATCTGCTCCGTGTAGTGCGCCCATCCTTCTACGTTCGAGTTACTCTGCGCCAGCTTCCGCGCCTTCGACGGCACTTTTTGGAACCACAATAACTGCACATAATGGCCCGGGTACGCTTCGTGAATCGCCGTGCTGGTAATGGTGCCGCGGCTGAACGCAGTCATGAATTCGCCGATTCGCTCAGCAGGCCAGTTCTTTTCCGGCAAGGTTACGTTGAAATAAGCTTCGGTCGCAACCTTTTCATAAGGACCCGGAGTATCCATTGACGCGGTCGTAAGCGCGCGCATGAAAGGCGGCGTCTCCTCCAGGATCGGCCTCACGGGCGACGGAATGGTGATGATGCGATGCGCCTGGATGAAGTCGATCAAACCCGAAAGGGTGTCCCGAAATGCCTGCAGCAACTGATCTGGCGCCGGGTAATCGTGCTCGAAGCCGGCGACGATCTGCTGCGGCGTCTTATTCGGGTCAATCTTCTTGCAAAGCTCGACGAGATGTTGCTGATTGAGATGCAGGTTTTCGAAACCGATCTGCAGTAACCGGTCAAGCGGCTCATCGACCATTTCCTCGTACGAGAGTTTCTTGGAAAAGTTGTCGGACCCAATCCGGAAATCGCCGTTCGAACGCGGCAGCACATCGCTTCTCACCCAGCTTTCGTAACTCTTCAAACACTGAATCACCGTCTCGTTCGATCCCTTGAATTCACCCAGCAGCTTCTGATCTTTCACGGCGGCAAATGCCTGCGGAACATCCTCGGCGAAAAAGCTTTGTAATCCCGGCAACTGCTCGAGCGCAACCTCGGTGTAGATTTTCGGGGGGTTCTTCAGCACCTGCCTGGCGGCCTCGAACACCTGCGGAATGTTCTGTTCGCGCGCAATCACGTCGCGCAGCCGTTCTTCCGGCGGTGCGAAGTTGCGGCTCATGAGAGTGAAGATGGAGGCCGTGATGCCGCTTGAATAGAAATCCGGATTGAGCTCCTGTGGCCGGATGTTGCGTACATTCAGCAGCTCTGCCTTCAGATGCGAAATCATCAAATCGCGGTCATCGGTTGCGGGTTCTTTCTCAAATTCAGCCAGGTACTTCTCACTCATCTCCAGCTGTTCCTGGATCCCGCGCGCGGAGTAGTCTTCCAACTGCGTGTCGTAAGGGTGGTGGAATCCGGCTGTGGTTGCAGCCGTCGGGTTGAGCCGGAAGTAGTCGTCGAAGTAGCGATCCAGGAGGCCATCGAAGGAAGATTGCGCATTCATAACAGCTACTCCAAAAATTAGGAGCGCCAAAGTTTTCATCACCTCAATTAAAGCGCACAGGGCGTTTGGTGCCCGTTGTGCGCGGCACGAAATCGTATGAGCCCGTAGAATGAGAAGCGACTGTGCCGTTTCCTCCTGTTGACGAGCAGCTCCGCTATCTCAAGAAGGGGCTCGCCGAACTCATCCGTGAAGAAGAGCTGCGCGATCGTCTGACGGCGGCCGCCAAAGACAATCGCCCTCTGCGCGTGAAAGCAGGCTTCGATCCTACCGCTCCCGATCTGCATTTGGGCCACACCGTTTTGCTGCGAAAGATGAAACATTTCCAGGATCTCGGGCATACCGTCATCTTTCTGATTGGCGATATGACCGGTATAATCGGCGATCCCACCGGCCGCAATGTTACGCGCCCGCCCATGACGCGCGACGAGATCGAGCGCAATGCCGCCACCTACCGCCAGCAGGTCTTTAAGATTCTCGATCCTGAAAAGACCGAAGTGCGCTTCAACAGCACCTGGCTCGCGAAGCTCACCTTCGAGGACGTGGTCCATCTCTGTTCGAAGTACACCGTCGCCCGCTTGCTCGAGCGCGACGATTTCAGCAAGCGCTTCAAAGAGGGCATTCCCATTTCGGTCCACGAGCTACTCTATCCGCTAGGTCAGGCTTTCGATTCCTTCGCACTCGAGTGCGATGTCGAGATGGGAGGCACCGACCAGAAATTCAATCTCCTGGTGGGCCGCGAAATTCAGAAGGACTATGGCCAGCCGCCGCAGATCGTCGCCACCGTTCCCATCCTCGAAGGATTGGATGGCGTCGAAAAAATGTCCAAGTCGAAGAACAATTACATCGGCGTCACTGAGCCGCCGAAGGTCATGTTCCGCAAAGTGATGCAGATCAGCGACGATCTGATGTACCGCTATTACGAATTGCTCACCGACATGCCCCTGAATGAGATTGTGCGTCTGCGGGAGAACGTCGGCGCGGGCATCAAGTTCCCCATGGAAGTGAAGATGGCGTTGGGACACCGCATCGTGGCCGATTTCCATTCGGAAGCGGATGCCGACGCCGCTCGCGATGCCTTCGATCGCGAAGTGCGGCAAGGACTGGAGCCCATCGACACGGAAACCGTTGAACTTCCACCGGGCGCGCTTACCGATAAAGGTCTTCGCCTGGACAAACTGCTCGCGCTCATAGGCCTTGCAGACAGCGTTACCGACGCGACGCGGAAAATCAAAGCCGGCGCGGTTGAAATCAACGGGAATCTTCAGAATGCGCTATTGCTGCCGGCTACGCGCGGCGTGCTTGTCATCCGCACCGGCAAGAAATGGAAGCGCGTTCGCGCAGGAACCTGATCGCTCGCCGTTAGCACTGGCATATGATGCTCAATGGAGGTCAACCCAACTTATGGCCACTGTTCTCACAGAGCCCCAAGCCACGTCCGCGCCGATCAGGCAAACCAAGATTTTGATCGGCAACCGCTGGGTAGACAGCGTATCCGGAAAAACATTTGAAACCATCAACCCTGCCACCGGTGAAGTGTTGGCGAAGGTTGCCGAAGCCGATGCCGCCGATGTGGACCTGGCGGTGAAAGCCGCTCGCAAGGCTTTCCACGCGAAGGCTTCCTGGCGCCGCATGTCGGCCTCGGAGCGAGGCAAACTCATCAGCCGCCTGGCCGACCTGATCGAAAAGCACGCAGACGAGCTGGCAACGCTCGAATCGCTCGACAACGGCAAACCGCGTCATGTCGCGCAAGCCGCAGACCTGCCGCTCGTCATCGCCTGCTATCGCTATTACGCGGGCTGGGCGGATAAGATTCAAGGCAAAACCATTCCCGTAGCCGGCGATTATTTCTGCTACACGCGGCATGAGCCCGTGGGCGTCGTCGGCCAAATCATTCCCTGGAATTTCCCGCTGCTCATGCAGGCGTGGAAGCTGGGGCCGGCGCTCGCTTGCGGCAACACCGTTGTGCTGAAGGTCGCCGAACAGACCCCGCTGAGCGCTCTGCGCGTCGGCGAGCTGATCGTGGAAGCGGGCTTCCCGGAAGGCGTGGTCAACATTCTGCCCGGCTACGGCCCCACCGCCGGAGCGGCCATCGCCAGCCACATGGATGTCGATAAAGTCGCATTCACCGGGTCCACTGAAGTGGGCCATCTCATCATGAAGGCTGCTGCCGAGACCAACCTGAAGCGGGTCACGCTCGAGCTCGGCGGCAAGAGTCCCAACATCGTTTTCGCGGATGCCGATATCGATCAGGCCATTGAAGGCTCCCATTTCGCGCTGTTCTTCAATCAAGGGCAATGCTGCTGCGCGGGCTCGCGCCTCTTCGTCGAAGAGAAAATCTATGACGAGTTCGTCGAGCGCAGCACCCAGCGCGCCAAGCGCCGCACGGTGGGCAATCCGCTGGATACCAAAACAGAGCAGGGCCCGCAGGTCGATAACGATCAGTTCAACAAAGTTCTCAGCTATGTCGAGAAAGGCAAGAAAGAAGGCGCCAGGCTCATGTGCGGCGGCGAGCGCGTCGGCGATCGCGGCTACTTCGTAGCGCCCACCGTATTCGCGGATGTCAAAGACGACATGCAGATCGCGCAAGAAGAGATCTTCGGCCCGGTCATGAGCATCCTGAAGTTCAAAGATATGGATGAGCTAGTGGAACGCGCCAACAAGACGATATACGGGTTGGCCGCTGCCGTCTGGACGCGCGACATCACTAAGGCGCACAACATCGCCAACAACGTTCGCGCGGGCACCGTGTGGATCAACTGCTTCGATGTCTTCGATGCGGCCGCGCCATTCGGCGGCTTCAAGCAATCCGGCATCGGCCGGGAGCTCGGCGAATACGGCCTGCAACAGTACAGCGAAATCAAGACCGTCACCGTGAAGCTCTGAGTTCCGCGTACTATCAAGGAACTCGCGCAAAACGGGCGCGGTACGAAGCTGGGTCGCGTACAACGCCACAAACCGGCTGTGCGCTTACGCTTCCCGCCCAAATGTTTAGCGAGTTCCTTAGCTGTCTGGCGGCGCATCCGCGCCCTTTGCGCTTCTGAGGAGCGGCTGTTTATAACCCCAGCCGCTCCTTCAAGGTCTTGACCCGGTCTCGCGCCACCGTCAGCTCGGTATCTTTCCCGTCGTTGATCCGCACCATCATGCGTTCGGAGAACCACGAGTACAGTTCCCGCACAAACTCCAGATTGACGATGGTAGACCGGTGTATGCGCACAAATTTCGCCGGATCCAGCGTCTCCTCCAGCTCCGCAATCGTGCTGTCCACCACGTAATCCTTCTTCGGCGTGGACGCATAGGTCAGCTTTTCGTTCGCGTAGAAGTGCGTCACCCGCGCCACTTCGACGAACTCGATGCGGTCACCCAAGCGCGACGGCAGCCGCGCTGGAAATCCGCGCTTTGCGGGGAGCACCGAAGCGAGCTGCTGCAGTAATTTCTCCAGTTGCGGCCTTGGCTCCATCCCGCGGCGCACGCGGTCCAGTTTGTTCAAGGCGCGCTCCAATTGCTTCTCTTCGATGGGCTTCAAAAGATAATCGACGGAGTGCACCTCAAAAGCCTGCAGCGCAAATTGTGAGTAGGCAGTCGTGAACACCACGAAGGGTTGCGGATCAAGCCGCGACAACATCTCAAAACCGGAGAGATCCGGCATCTCGATATCCGTGAACAGCACATCGCAGGGCTGCTTGCGGAGATTCTCCAGCGCTTCCGCCGGATCGGCGCTGGAGCCTACAATTTCCACCCGTGCGGTTTGCTCCAGCAGCCGGGCCAGCCGCTTCAACGCCAGCGGCTCGTCATCCACTAAGTACGCGCGCAGCCGGCTCATGCACCTAGCGCAACCCTCTCACCTGTTTCGTTGCCAAGAGGCACCGTGGCCGCCGGTGCGGAAACAACCAGCGGCATCTGAAGCCGCACCGATGTGCCCTCGCTGGTACTCGCAACGGCCAGCGTGGCTCTTTCGCCGAACAGCACGGCCAGACGTTCCCGCAGATTGTTCAACCCGTGCCCGGATGGCAACTCGATGGGCTGAAAACCCGGCCCGTCGTCGCAAACTTCCAGCACGAGGCTCGCCTCTTCGGCTTTCCCCCGGATGCGAATGGTGCCGCCCTGTCGCCGCGCGCTTACTGCGAATTTCACGCTGTTCTCCGCCAGCGTCTGCAACGCCAACGGCGGCACGGATGCAAAATTCAGATCTGCCGGTATGCCTATCTCGTATCGCAATCTGTCCCCGAAGCGTGCGCGCTCGATCTCGAGATAATCCTCCAAGATCTTGACTTCACGCTCGAGCGGCACCAAGCCCGCCTGGACCGAATCGAGCGAAAACCGCAATAGATTGGCCATCTGAATGAGTATTCGCTCTGCCCGCTTGGGGTCTTCAGGTATCAAAGACGATACGGAGTTGATGGTGTTGAACAAAAAATGCGGATGCACCCGCGACTCCAACGACGACAGCCGCGCATCGGTGGCCAGCTTCAAAGCACGTTGCCGTTCCAGCTCCTTGGTCTTCAGCTCCATCTCTGAAACTTGCAACTTCGTTCGCATCCGTTCATAAGCTACGAGAAAGGCCACCACAGCGGCCGAAAGGATCAAACCGATTTTAAAGGATCCAACATACGACCGCCAGTAGGAGTACCGATGGCCATAGATCGTTAGAGGAACGAGTCCCGCTACTAAGCATCCGGCCGCTGTTGCGGCTACCACCGTCAGCGCGCGAGCCAGCCATCGCATGGTCCACTGCCATTTCGAAGACTTCTTCCAGACCACCGGCATAGCGGCGGTCAATTGCCCGCCGATCAGGAACGCATAAGCGAGCGAAAAGAAGTAGTCGGAGACCAGACCGCCCAATGTGGCATGCGGGTCGAAGCACCACTCGAGCAGCGGCACGCAAAGCGCCATTCCACACGACATCAGCGTGAAGCGCCCTAGCATCTTCATGGAACAGCCCATCGTTTCTGAGTTCATACGCTACTCACGTCTTCACAATACGGCCAAACGGCGCCTGGCGCGCGTCTTGCGGACCAACCGTGCCAAAAACCAGACCAGCGCCTCGCAACCAAGGACAAACCGGCTGTATACTGCTCAAAGCACCTGAGGCACACACATGCAAGAGCTACGATCTGAACAAGCCAGCACTTTGCTCCAAGTCACGCTTCCGGCTCTCAAGACCGAACATCGCATTACCAAGAGAATCATAGAAGCCATCCCGCTCGACAAAGGCGACTATCGCCCGGAGCCGTGCGCCATGACATCCTTGGATCTTGCCTGGCACATCGCTGCCTCCGAAAACATGTTCCTCAAAGTTCCGGTCTCCGGCGAATTCAATTTCACTGGCGCCCGGCAGGAATCGATGCGCACCTCCGCTGACGTCGCTCAATGGTACGCCACCGAGTTCGCCGCCAACTTCGATCGCCTGACCCGCCTGTCACCCGAACAATTAAATAAGGTGATCGAGTTCCGCGGTCTCTTCCACCTTCCCGCGGTGATGTACCTCGAGGTTGGACTCAGGCATTCCATTCACCATCGCGGCCAATTGAGCGTGTATCTCCGGCCCATGGGCGCGAAGGTGCCGTCCATATACGGCGAAAGTTACGACGACAAACAGGCCCGGATGGCGACCCAGGCCAGTTCGTAGACCAACGATTCAGCTCTTACCGTGACTCAACATCGGAAGACCAGACCGGAGAACTCAGCTCTACCGTCCACACGGGACCGCTGGGATAGAACGCTCCCTCCAGCCTGGCGAAACTTGGCACCTCGCCAGGCACTATCCATCCGCGACTGTCCGGTGGTTGCTTTCCGATGATGGGCGCAATTAATCCTGCAAATCCGCCGAGCTCAACGTGCATCACGTACCGGTTTGCGAAATACGCAAGGCCGCCCACCGTAAACCGCTCTCGCCCGTCCGGCTTCACTGAAATCGTCACAATGCGCGGCTTTGGAGTGTTCGCCAGGTAAGAGACCTTTGTCTCAGCCGCATCTTGGGATAGGTTCTCCATCACTGCAGGAATGATGCCGTTCGCCAGATCGTTGGGCAACTCCATATGATCCTTGTGGACCTCTATCTTGCCGCCTTTCGCCTCGTGCCATGTAACCTCGGCCGCTGGGACATCAATCGTCACATTGAGCGGCGCCGGAAAAGAAGGGCCCTTCTGCACATGATGGTCGCTGACCAGTTGCAGAACATCTTTTTGCAAGAAAACTGTGGACTCGTCGTCTGTCGAGCCGTCGCGGAAGCGGAACAGAAGCCGCGAATGAACTTGAGCGCCTTCTACCATCTGCACCAGATCGCCCACTGCGATCAACTTGCCCTGTGGGGATTTGACCAGCAGAAATCCATGCATGGGTCCCGCTTTATATTGAGCGGGGATCGGTTGAGCCGGGGCGAATTGAGAGCTAATCAAAGCGAGAACAAGCAAGGCAACAAGGCGATTCATCATTGGGTTTTATAGGTTCGAAAGACAGAGTGCTTCTGAGGGCTTAGCGGGAGGACTTCGGTGTCCCGATAGCAATCCACGGGCCACACGGATGGGGTTGAAAATCGGCCCATTTCAAAACGATTTCGTACACCCGGCGCGTGAATTATACCGGCTCTGGTGGTGGATTTGAGCCAATGTGCGACCGCTCAGCCAGTCACAATGTGTTCATGCGCGAAAGACGATCCCGCTGGATTCAACTTCTCCTGCTCAGCGCCCTTGCGGCGCTTCCAGCCTTCGCTTCCGAGTGGCATCTGGTCTGGAGCGACGAATTCGACGGCCCCGCGAACTCCGCTCCCGATCCCGCCAAATGGACCTTCGATCTCGGCGGCGGCGGTTGGGGCAATGGCGAACTCGAAGTCTACACCAGCACCCGCCAGAACGTGTTCCAGGACGGCGCCGGCCATCTTGTCATTCGCGCCATCAAAAGTGAGTCGGGCGGCTACACTTCCGCGCGCCTGAAAAGCCAAGGTAAATTCAGCATCGAATACGCCAAGATCGAAGCGCGGATAAAAATCCCTCACGGCCAGGGCATGTGGCCTGCGTTCTGGATGCTCGGCGATGATGTGGTCGCCGCCGGCTGGCCCGACTGCGGCGAAATCGATGTCATGGAAAACATCGGCAAAGAGCCAACCGTAGTCCACGGCACCGTCCATGGCCCGGGCTATTCCGGCGCCCGCGGCATCAGCGCATCCGGTTCCCTGCCCGGTTCGCCGCCGCTCAGCGACGATTTTCATGTTTACTCTGTCGAATGGTGGCCCGGCCGCGTTCAATTCTTCCTCGATGGCAAGCCCTATCAGACCGTGACACCCGCTTCGCTTCCCACAGGAGCCAAATGGGTCTACGATCATCCGTTTTTTCTGCTGCTCAACTTAGCCGTCGGAGGCGGCTGGCCCGGCAATCCCGATCAAACTACCGTGTTCCCGCAGGACATGCTCATCGATTGGGTGCGGGTCTCTCAACGCAGCGAATAGCCGAGAGGTCTCGCGCGCTCACTTGCCCTTTCTTGCGTACTCCGAATACCAGTCCGCGATCTTCTTCTCAGGCGTATCGCCGGGATGCACAACCACGCGATAGCGGAAGCGCATGGACGCGCCGGGAGCCAACTCGCGACCGCCCTGCTCAGCCGCCTTAGGTTCAAAGTCTTTCACTCCGAACGGATTCACCGCAAAGAGTCCATAGTCGCGCACGTGCCAGGGTGGCGGATGGCGGTAATTTTGCGGGTGATCGAAGACAACAATGCCGACCTTTTGGCCCTCGACTACGCCGTCGTAATCCACCCAGTCCGCGCGCCGGCCCCAAACATTCTTCTCCGTTTGCGCGCCTTCTGAATTCGTCATCAGGCCGCCGTTCTTCCCGGACATGCTGTCCGCCACTCGAATCGCGAAGAACCCCTCCTTGGTATCCGCAAACTGCACGCGCTCCTTGGCCGTGAACGTGGCATCGATGTCCACCGTGCGAGTCTCCGCGTCCGCATAGAAGGTCATCAATCGGCGCTCATCCATGAGTGTCGTTCCCTCTGGCCTTTGCCATTCGAATGCCGCCGTAATCGTACCGGATTTCTGGCCAGGCTTCAGACCAGTTACCCCGCGCAAGACAATCCGCCCCTGCCGCTTCGGAGTCTCGGCGTCCGTGTTCGGCACGTTGATTTCGTTCTCCCAGAAATTGACCCCATTGACGTTGCCATATCCGATCCACAGCCCTCGGTGATGTGGATGATCGCGCGATTCTCCTTCCACACTTTCCATCGGATACTTGCGCGTCACGATCAAACCGTTTGCAGAGCGCAGCGGCGCTAGAAACGGCTTCGGATAAGACGTTCCGAAGTAGAAATCGGAGAAGGATTGCCCGTTGATGCGGATCGACACGTGGTCCGTGCCTTCCGCCTTGAATTCCACCTGCGCGGTCGCAGGGATGGGAGCCGCCATCGTGACACATACCGCCCACGCGCAGAGGACGCCAGGCGCCATAGCTCGGTCCATAGTCGTCCAGATCATAACAAGACCCCGCTCAAGCGCCGCCCCGTTCCTGAATCACCCAATGCGGCGCCACACTGGGCCCCGCCGTCCTGGGCTATCATAAAGGCGTCGTGGTACCGCCGTGGTATCACCAGGAGATCCGGAAATGGGACCCATTGGCGTACAGGAGATGATCGCGATTTTTGTAGTCGCTCTCATCCTCTTTGGCCCCAAGAAACTTCCGGAGCTCGCTCGCACGCTCGGCAAGGCTTTGAGCGAATTTCGACGCGCTAAGAACGAGTTGAAAGCCACTTTCGAAACCCATCTAAATGAGCTCGAAAGGGAGACGCGGATTTCTTCCACCGCGACAACAGACTACTCGCCCGCACGCTATCCGCAACCCTACGAAGATTACGGCCATTCCAGCGTGGACTATTCTTCGCCTGCACCTTACGAATCGCAACCGCATGTACCAGACGCGTTGCCGCCAGCGCAGGCAACCGCCGATGGCTCCGTCAAACGCTCGCCTTCTGAGAGCGCGCCCGTAGCCGGGACAGTTCCTCGTTCCAACGGTATTTATTCGGCGGATCCTGTGGCAGCCGCAACGGAACAGGAACGCAGTCTCTGATTGCCGATTGATGCCGCACGATTTTGAGGAGCCGGCAACTCCGAACACCGACGTTTCACGTTTCAACGGCGAGCCCAAGCACGACGGTGACACGACCCCTGCACCGGACGGCTCCCTTCCCCAGACCGTCGCCAACCCCGTGTACAGCAGTGCGTCGGACCCTTATGGACTCGTAACTGACCCAGCGGCTACGGCTCCCGTATCACCGTTGGCCGCACCGCCCGCCGTGCCTGCCCGCACCGAGATCGCTCTGTCGGACCCACCTAAAGCTCCGCCACCCCCACCTCCTCCGCCGCCTGAAGACGATGACGAAGGCGACGAAGAAGAAAAAGGCATGCTCCGCATGTCCTTCATGGAGCATTTGGAGGAGTTGCGCGCGCGTCTCATCAGAGCTCTGGGTGGCATAGTCGTCGCGTTTCTCCTGAGCCTCACGTTCTGCAAGCCGCTCTGGGATGTCGTAGAGCAGCCCGCGGTCACAGCGCTCAAGAACCTCAAGCTGAATCCCGAACTGGTAGCCATTACTCCCACCGAGCTATTCAACGTTGTTTACCTGAAGCTGCCGCTTCTCGTTTCTCTCTTTCTCGGCGCCCCGTGGGTGCTCTATCAGGTCTGGGCCTTCATCTCTCCGGGCCTTTACAAACGCGAGCGGCGCTGGGCTGTCCCGTTCATCTTGTGCACGGCCGGCCTATTCATTGCGGGCGGATGTTTCGCTTACTTCGTTGTCTTTCGCTTCGGGCTCGAGTTTCTGCTGGGCATCGGACGCGACATTCACGTCGCACCGATGGTTTCGATCAACGAGTACTTCGACTTATTTGTAAATGTCACCTTAGGCGTCGGCCTCGTCTTCGAGATGCCGGTGATTATCTTCTTCCTGACCCTGCTGCGCCTGGCGTCACCGCGCTTCCTGCTGCGCCACAGCCGCTACGCCGTGCTCGGCATCACCATTCTAGCGGCCGTTGTCACGCCTACTCCGGACGTCTTCAACATGATGATCTTCGCCGTACCGATGGTCATGCTGTTCTTCGTCGGCGTGTTCGCGAGTCATCTTCTGATATTGAAGCGGGAGGGGCGGAAATTCCCCTGGAAGATCGTCTGGCTCGTTTTGCTCGGCGTGCTACTAACCCTCGGGGGAGTGGTTGCGCTCTTTATTTACCGCTATCACTATCATCTAGCTTATAAGTGGCCTTACTTATTCAAGTAAGCGCCGAAGTTATGCCATGATTTTTCGCGGCAAAAACATCGTGGTGACGGGAGGCGCAAATGGGATCGGACTGGCGGTTTCCAAAAGCTTCGCGGTCGCGCGTGGCTCCGTTTGGATATTCGATTTAGCATCCGAGAACCCTGCGGCCGCGGCTCAGTCCATTGGGTCCCAGGCCTGCAGCGCCGATGTTGCGGACCGCTCATCGCTAGAGAGTGCATTCGATACGGCAGGCGTCCCCGATGTCGTCGTGGTGAACGCCGGGATCTGCACTCCTGCCTCTCTCGAGGAGACAACGCCGGATGTTTGGAACCGAATGCTGGCCGTGAATCTGAGCGGCGCGTTTCACACTGTGCAAGCCGCAGCGGAGCGAATGAAGCGCGCACGCAAGGGTTCCATCGTACTGATGGCTTCCACAAACTCATTCGATGGCGAGGCGGATCTGGCTGCCTATAACGCAAGCAAGGCGGGCCTGCTTGGAATTCTGCGCACCGCTGCGAATGAGCTGGGGCCTTATGGGATTCGCGTCAACGCGGTCTGTCCTGGCCTGATTCGCACCCGGCTGACGGCGTCCAGTTTTTCGAATCCCAGCGTGCTTTCAGAGTATTTCAAGCACATCGCTCTAGGACGCGGCGGCGAGCCGGAAGAAGTTGCACAGGCTGTCCTGTTTCTGGCCTCGGATTTGGCATCGTATATCACGGGCACGACGCTAGTCGTTGATGGCGGCCAGACGGCGGCCAAATTCGGCACCTGGGGAAAAGCGACCGACAGCTTTGACGGCCAGCGCTGGACCAGGGACAGTTAGATGCACATTGTCAGTATCCACGCGCATCCCGATGACGCGGAGATTCTGGCGGGAGGAACTCTGGCGCTGCTCTCCGCGCTGGGGCACAAAATCACCATCGCGAGCCTGAGCGCTGGCGATTGCGGCTCCACAGTTCACGGCCCCGAAGAGATCGCCGCCATTCGGATAGCCGAAGCAGCCGAATCCGCAGCCCTGATTGGCGCCGAGTACCGCTGGGGTGGTTTTCGCGACATGGCGATCTTCAGCGACGATCCCTCACGGCGCGCGGTGACGGGCCTGCTCCGGGAGCTGCGCCCCGAGATTGTTCTCACAGCCGCGCCGAGCGACTACTTGTCGGACCACGAAGCGGCCAGCCAGCTTGTCCGCGATGCCTGCTTCGCTGCGCCCATGCCGAACTACTCCACCTCAACGGGAAGCCCGGCTCTCGCGGCCATTCCGCACCTGTACTTCATGGACCCGATCGATCAGCGGGACCGGAACGGAAATTTGACGATCCCGGATTTCACCGTGAACGTCGCGTCCACGTTTGAGACCAAGAGGGCGATGCTCGCGAACCGCCGACGTCAACGGCTGTGGCTCCAGCAGCAGCACGGAATGGATGACTACCTCCAGCAGATGGAAGATTGGACTTGCGCCTGCGGAGCGAGAGCAGGCATCGAACTCGGCGAAGGCTTCCGGCAATACCGCATTCACCCATATCCTCGCGAGCCCCTGCTTCAGCAGATGCTCTCAACCTTTTTGAGCAAGAACGGAAGGTGACGGCATTAATCCGCTCCACGCCATGCGATGAAATAACTCGTCCATCTCCTTGGGAGCCGCCTTCATGCCCTTGTCCATCCACCAGTCCAACAGCGAGAACAAGCTGCCTGCCAGCGCGTGGGCCTGGGCAGAGCGCCGGACAGCCTCCAACTCCAGGCCGGTCATCTGCAATCTCTCCTCGATCGAACGCGCAAAGAATCCCCGCGCCAGTGCGAGCACGTCATTGACTTTCCCCGATCTTACGATCGCCGCATAGAATTCGTTTGCCTCCCGGATGTGCGTGAAAAACTCCTCGACCGGCGCCAGCCGCTTCGTGCTCGCGCCACGCCGCTTCAGCAGGGTCGAAAACCACGCACAAAACTCCTCCACATCGCTCAGGAATAAATCTTCTTTGTCGCGATAGTGCACGTAGAACGTGGAACGTCCCACTCCCGCGCGGTCCAGCAGATCCTGCACGGTAATCTCGTCGAAAGTCTTCTCCTGCATGAGGGCAAAAAGCGCATCGCCTAGCGTGTCGCGCGTCCGCAGAATACGGCGGTCTGTTTTCGGTGGAGACCCCGCAGCCTTTCCGTTCATCCTCTCGGCCTTCACAATCGCACACTCCTGGACAGATGCGCCATTTTTGTTCCGTATCGCGCCGCTTCCGCAAAATACACTGCCACAGACTAGCGATTTTGTCTAGAGTGTCACTATGACAGACGATCGTAAGTCTGGAATTGCTCTTATTGCCGGTTCGCTCGGCGGCATTCTCACTTTAGCTATCCACCCTACGGGAGCGGCCTCGTTATCCGTCGGCCAAGTGGCGCATCTGTCAGCCGTCTCCGGGGCAGCCCACTCCATCGCCATGGCCAGCTTCCTCCTGCTGTTCTTAGGTGCTTGCGGCTTTTCGCGACGCATCGCCGCAGCCGACCGGCTCTCGTTCGCGGCAATCGTTACCTTCGGCTTCGCGTGCGTCGCCGTACTCATAGCGGCGGCGGTCAGCGGATTCATCATCCCAGGCATCATGAAACACATGGCCCGTGATGTTCCCGCCGCTGCCCACCAATGGCAAGTCGTCCTCGCCGGCGTCTTTCAAATCAATCAAGCCTTTGCGCGTATCTTCTCGGTCGCCGCCTCCATCGCCATCA
>Ga0210385_10001068_pt1 | contig 17351 bp, 14 predicted proteins | sample IncBWH26OmetaG_FD_160107 | JGI IMG/M metagenome (GOLD analysis project Ga0210385, IMG submission 160107) | Forest soil microbial communities from Barre Woods Harvard Forest LTER site, Petersham, Massachusetts, United States - Inc-BW-H-26-O ...
CCGCCGACAACTTCGCTGCAACACCCGCCAGGGTCACGTGCGCCCCCGGAATCACCGCGCCCGACACATCCGTCACCGTTCCCTCGACCGCCGTCGTCTGCTGTGCCCACCCCAACGTGCAAACGCCGAAAAGCACGGCCGCGGCCATGACCCATCCAAACGCGCTACCAACCCGCTTTCTCGAAGTTCCAGTCACAGCCCTCTCCCTAATATGCGACCTGATGGGTCCTATTTAAGCCCACACGCACGAATCCCACCTGTGACCACCATCACAGTCCGCATGTACCCTGTTTTCAGGGCTTAAGAGGAAGATGAACGGATTGTCATCCCCCAGAACAGCAATATACGACAACTTTAGTCCTGGTTGTTTACCAGTCCACCGTAAACTTTTCGTCGCAGGACAAAAGGCGCAGGCCGAAGCCGAGATTTTGCTCTTGGTGAACGCTGAACGCAGAAGTGATTCTGGGGCGCGGGCCGGTCCGCCTGGACGGCCAGTCCCTACTTCTCGGGATCGACCAGCGCGCCGTAAACGGCCGCCTGGCTCTTATAGGACAGCGTGTGATTATCGTGGCCCATCATGCGCTGGATCATCCCGACGAACACCACATCGTTGGTCGGATCGACCCAGAACCACGTCCCCGCTGCGCCATCCCAAAAGAACGTCCCCTTCCCAACCGGCAATCCCGCGGTCGGCGGATCGAACACCACCGCGCAGTTGAATCCGTAGCCAAACCCGGGCCGCATGATGTGCTGCCCGATCCCAAACTCCCCTGTTACCAAATTGGGGGGCAGGTGATTCGATGTCATCAGCTTCACGGTCGCCGGGGCCAGCACGCGCTTGCCGTCCAGCTCCCCTCCATTGGCCAGCATCTGTGCAAAGTGGTAGTAATCCTCCGCGGTCGACACCAGGCCGCCGCCGCCCGAGGGCATGGTTGGCTGCTTTGTGTAATCCGCAGGCGCGCCGCCACCGGCCTGCGTAGGCACCAGCATCCCTTTGTCGTCCACGCGATAATTCGTCGCAAACCGCGCCCGCTTTTCCTCCGGAACGAAGAATCCCGCGTCCTTCATTCCCAGCGGTGTGAAGATGTGGTCGCGCATAAAGTCCGGCAGAGTCTGCCCCGACAGCCGCTCGACGATGTATCCCTCCACATCCATCGACGCCGAGTAAGTCCATCCCTTGCCCGGCTGATAGTTGAGCGGAATCTGCCCCAGCTTATCGACCATCTCCTCCAGATTCGCGGACTGCATCACATGCTGCTGCTGGTACATCGCATCGACGACCGTCTTGCCGTTGCCATAGGAGAACCCCGCCGAGTGCGACATCAGCTCCGCCATGGTCGGCGGGTGCACCGGGTCGACCAGGTTCGGCTTGCCCTCCGCGTTTACGCCCGCGAACACCTTGAGGTGGGCCAGTGCCGGCGCATTGTCCGCGATCGGATCCCAGGGCAGCCACTTGCCCTGCTCATACAGGATCATCATCGCGACGCCGGTCACCGGCTTCGTCATGGAGTAGTCGCGGAAGATCGTGTCCTTCGTCATGGGTGCGCCGGTCGCCATGTCTTTCTGGCCATAGGTCCGGTAATCGATCACCTTGCCGTGCCGCGCGAGAATCGTAATCGCTCCGGCCAGTTCTTTCTGGTCAATCTCGTCCTGGATCAGCTTGTGCAGATTCTCGAGCCTCTCGCTGCTGAAGCCCTCGCTCTCCGGCGACACCACCGCCCTCTCGCCCGCAGCAGGAGGAGCCTTCGCGTCCGTCTTCGCTTTCTTCTGCGCCTCGGCGTTCAGACCCGTCACACCCAGCAAAACGATGCCCATCATTCCCGCAACGAAACCCGTCAACAAATCGCGCACACGTCTCCATCCCTTTTTCACGAATTTCTCCGGATATCTGCCCGTTATGGGCACCAGTTATAGCAGATCAACAAGAACCCACGGCGCTCACATTACGCAACGCGCCGGAGGCCGCCGTCCTTATGCACCTGACTCCCGCTTCATCTTGTCCCTCGCCGCTGGAGCGTGTGTATCATGGATAACCTCCGGAGGCGGGCATGGACAGCCCTGGCTGCAAGGTCGAGGTCGATGTTGCCGATGAGCTGTGGCGCCTGGTGCCCGACCCGCCGCCGGCGAAACCGCCGGATCGAGCGGTGGTCTTCGTGCACGGTTTTGTCGGAGACGCGCAAGGCACCTGGCGGCAGAAGGAAGCGCTGCAATCTTTCCCCTCCCTGATTGCCACCGACCCCGTTCTTGCGGATCATCTGGTCTACATCTTCCAGTACAAAACCAAAAGCCTCCACCCTCCCGCCATCAATAACATCGCCGACCAGCTGCGCTATCACATCGTCCAGCGGATGGCGGGCAAGCGCCTTGTCTTCCTCGCACACAGCATGGGCGGCCTGGTCGTCATGCGCTGCATCCTCCGGCTCCTCGAAAGCTCCCAGGCCGAACCCATTTGTGGTTTGCTGCTCTACGGGTCGCCCATGAATGGCGTTGAATGGGTGAAATATGCGCAACTGGTGCTCGAGCTGGCTACCTTCAAAATCCCGGTCCTCAGCCTCGCCTCCCGCCTGATCAAAACCAACAAACAACTGTCCGCTCTCACGGCGGGCAGCGTGTTTGTCGATCAGCTGAACGGCAACTGGATCCTTCACGTCCTCAACGGGGGAAATCCCAGCGTCATGACCAGCCAGCGGGCGTGGTTCCCGGTGCGCGTGGTCTCCGGCAACGACGACTGGGTGGTCAAGGAATCCTCGGCCCGCGGCCTTTACTCCCAAATCGACTGGATCAACGTCAACGAGAATCACATCACGCTGGTCAAACCCAGTGACCGCACGGCGAGCACATACATCATTGCGCGCGATTTTCTCCAGGACTGCCGCACCTGGATTCACCCCAAAGCCCTGCTCAAACTTCGCTCGCAGCTCGACGCCCTGTGGTCCATGCACACCGGCAGGACCATCGCCGACTGGCATTTCACCCTCATCTTCCAGCCGCCTTCGACCACCAATCCCACGGCGGGCGCTTTCGGTTTGCCAAATTTCCGCCCCTTCACCGTGGTGGAGTGTTCGTATCGCCGGTGGATCGCGTCAAAAATCGTCAAGTTCGGATTTGCTGTCGGACCCATCACCGCCAGCGCTTTGTGGAGCGACGATTTCGTCTTCCTCCACAGCATCCGCTTCGGGGCGCTGTCCCCCGCGGTCACCCAGTCTCTTCAGGGCCAGCTCCGCGCGACGCTGGCCGGCAGTGGGGACTCCGCCTGGTCCACTCTGTTCGACAAGGTCGTCATCCGCATCCGTCATCCCGATCGACCGAATGAATGGTATCCGCTCACGCCCGGCGCTCTCACTTTGCCCAACGACGGACTGGTCCGCGAATTCACTCTGCCCCAGCAGGCGGAGTTTCTCCTCGATCAGGAAGCCGTTGTCGACGTCTCCTTTCTCGGCCTGCTGCCCAACCTGATCAACGACTACACCATGCAGTTTCCCTGGCTCTGCGATGGTTTCGTCGCGACCATCACGGTCATGGGCAGTCCCACCTACCTGATCACGAGCCAGGGAATGCGCGCCGCGATCCAGACCCAGCGCGAGCCGCAGGCGGGCAAGGCCGAGTATTCGTCCGACGATCTCATCCTGCCCGATTCCTTCCTGCAGTTTGAATGGGCCTGGCAGTAGCCAGTCAGAAATGAGGTGATTGATGAACGGCGGAGGTAAAACCGAGCTGCGCAGCGACCCAACCAGTCCGGGCAACTTTGTGGGCCACACGGGCAACACGGTTCGCCTGTCCATCAAAGGACCCCCTGGGGTCGAGATTACCGAGGCTGCGTATGCGAACCTGCCGCTGACGATATCCGAGGACAGGCAACAGTTCTCCTTTCAGATCGCCCCGGGCATCGCTGCCCTGGGTGTCGCGCTGGGGGGAGGAATCGTGCCCGGGGTCCACGCCCTGGTCGAGGACCACAATGAGCTGGCGCGCTTTCAGGCGCCACTGTTAACGCTGACCATTCGTGGCGAATAACGAAAGGAGTGGCAATGAACGGCGGTGGACACGACCTGGAAGAAGAAGACGACGACTTCGCAGAGGCTGACGACGAGGGGTCCGAAATCGACCTTCCCCTCGCCCTGCCTAAGCCGCCTTTTACGGGCAAAGGAGAGAAGATGAACGGTGGGGGCAAGAAGAGTTTCAAAAAAGCAGCGAAAAAATCGGCCGTGAAGAAGTCTGCGAAAAAGGCAGTCAAAAAAGCGGCCAAGAAATCCTCGAAGAAGAAATAAGCGCCAAAGCTCCGTGCATGGGCCGGCGCGTGCCCTCCACCGCCGCCGCTTCCGTCTTTGTGTGCGCCCGGGGCGTGCCCAACCAGCGGCCGCCCATTGGACCTTACAGGAGTGCCCGCCGTCACACCCTCGCGGGGCCGGCGAGAACTATACTGTCCTCAGTCAGCGCCTCACCGCGCGGACTCGCTCGTGGCCAACCGAGCCCAACCCCCGATTGGCCGGCCGTTAGCGCTACCGGCCGCAGGACGCCGCATCATGGTGACGCCCGCCGTGCCCCGGTTCCCCATCGACCAGCGCCTCCGCAGCGATCTCGCCGACGCGGAGGTTCTATGTCTGATCCAGTCAAAGCTCCTTCTCCCAACGAAATCCTGCATTCCGAACACAGCCGCCTGACCACCGCGGACATCGCCAAAGCGGTGGCGCGCCACAAGCGCGAGCATCCGAACCAGGTCGCCGCTGCCCCGGTTCCGCCCGTCCGTCCGAGGCCGCAGAAGACAACGCCGCGCGGCTAGCGCGGTTGGCAAGCTCCGGCCTGCTGCTCATCCGAGAGACCAGTGGCAGCCAGGGCGCAGACGCCGCGCGCATCCTGTCTCTGCGGCTTCCCGGCACAATGCGAATCTCGCATCCGGGCCGCAGTTGCGCGGCGCCCGCGCTCACCCGGAAAGGAGACTGACATGACCGTTCAGCAGATTTCCTCCGTGGCGATTCACGATGTTTGCGTAGCAACCGACTTTGCCGACAGCTCGGCGCATGCCGTCGAGCATGCGCTGGCCATCGCCCGGCACTTCGGAGCCACGGTTCATCTGCTCCACCTGGTGCGCCCGTCGAAGTTTGCCTTCGTCCCGGAGATGATGCCCGCCATCGACGAAGCCGCCGCACGCGACAGCGAGCAGTATGTGGCGCACCTGACCGGCACGCACCGCCTGGACGGCGTCAAAATGGAGCGCTGGGTCGAGCAGGGGGAAATTTCTGAAGTGATCAACGGCTTCGTCCACGATCACCATATCGACATGCTGGTAGTGGGCACGCACGGCCGCAGCGGCATTCCCCGTCTCCTGCTCGGTTCCGTCGCGCAGCAGATCTTCCACTCGGTGCGTTGTCCGGTGCTGGTCGTCGGGCCGCGCGCTCCCGGTGCAGGTGCCGAACTGCAGCTCAAAAAAGTCCTCTTTGCCACGGACCTCTCGCCGCAATCTCTGGCCGCCGTCCCCTGGATGCTTACCGCCGTGGAAGAGTGGCACACCGAGCTGGACGTCCTCCACGTCTGCACCACCGGCAATGCCGAACATCCGCGCCTGATGAACGAGCTCCGCACGCGCATCGATGACGCGCTCGTTGCCCAGCAGCACGGAAGCATTCGCCTGCACCTGCTGCGCGGCAAACCGATGCCCTGCGTGACCGACTTCGCCAGAAATAATCGCGAGGATGCCATCATCCTCGGCCTCAAGCCCCACCGCGGCCTCTACGATGGCCCTTTCTGGTCGCACGCTTACGAAATCATGCGCCACGCCCCCTGCCCCGTGCTCAGCGTCCGGGACTGAGCCGCCAGGGTTGGGCCCGTGGCCGCGTTCATCGCCGGTCGCGTCCAGCGTCGTTCCGCGGCGTGGAACTCTACCTTCGCTGCGGCCCGCCGATAAGAATTCCAGAGCACCCGCAACGGCGGCCCCGTCGGTGCAGGAAACTTCCGATGAAGAGGCTGGTTCCCGCAATCGTCGTACTGCTCGGCTGCTCGACAGCCATCGGCGCCTCCTCGTCTCGACCCTCGCCCGCGCCCCTCTCCTCGCTCGCCGCCGTGCATGCTCTGACCAACGCGGAGGCGGCCCGTCATCCTCCCGCCGATTTCGCAGCCACGGTCCTCTATTTTCGTGCCTATGAAAAGACGCTTTTCGTACAGGACGGCGACGCAGGCATCTACGTGTACCCGCTGGTCGACATCCACCTGGAGCCGGGCGATCGCGTTCGTATCCGCGGAACCGCCCGCGACAGCTTCCGGCCCTACATCGTGGCCGACGCCATCACGCGGGTCGGCCGTGTCCCGCTGCCCCCAGCCGTACCCGTCAACTTCGACGATCTGATTCACGCGCGCTACGACTGCCGACGGGCCACTGTCCGGGCACAGGTCCGCGCCGCGGACGTATTAAACGTCAGCACCCGCAACGCCTTTCTGCAGCTGGAAGCGGAAGGAGGCGAAATCGACGCCGTGCTCGACACCGATGACGTCAACGCACTGAGCGGCATGCTCGACGCCCAGGTCGAAGTCACTGGAGCGGCCTCCGGCATCTTCGACGGCAAGATGCAGCAAACCGGAATCCTGTTCCACGTTGCGTCTCTTCAGGATGTTCGGGTCCTGCGGCGCGCCACCACCAGCCCCTGGACTCTCGCCCCCACTCCCATGGATGCGATCCTCACCGCGTATCACGTCGACAATCGCACCCAAAGAGTCCTGGTGCAGGGAACCATCACCTACTACCAGCCGGGCGCGGGACTGGTGCTGCAGCAGGGGACCCGCAGCCTGTGGATCGCCACCGTGACCCGGGACAACCTGCCCATCGGCGAAGTCGTCGATGCCACCGGCATCCCCGATGTCCAGGGCGGCTTCCTGGCCCTCACCCACGGTGAAATCCGCGATCGCCACATTCGCACCCTCCTGCTTCCCCGCGCCGCCAACTGGGACGACCTGACGCACAGCCGCTATATCTTCGACCTGATCACCGTCGAGGGCCGGGTCGTCATGCAGGTCCGCGAGGGCACGCAGGACGAGTACGTTTTGTGGTCCGGCGGGCGCCTGTTTTCCGCCGTTCTCCGCCATCCATCCGCCACCGTTTTCGCCGTCGATACCCCGGCTGTGCCGCCGATGAAAAGGATCCCGCTGGGGTCGAGGGTGCAGATCGTCGGCATCTGCGCGGTCGGCGATGCCAACCCCTTCGACGCGCAGGTCCCCTTCAACCTCCTCATGCGCACTCCGGACGACATGACCATCCTCGCCCGGCCTTCGCCGCTCAACGTGCGCAATCTGGTCATCCTGGCCGGGTTCCTCCTGCTCCTCGTAGTTGGCTTCGGCCTGCGCGGATGGTTCATCGAGCGCCGCGTGCGGCGTCAAACCGTGTTTCTGGCCGAAATCGAGCAACGCCGGGGAAGAATCCTCGAAGACATCAACGGATCCCGCCCGCTCGCGGAAATTCTCCGCTGCATCATCGATCTGCTTTCGTTTCGCCTGCACGGCGCCCCCTGCTGGTGCCGGCTCAGCGAAGGACTCCAGATCGGAGAGGATCCGACGCCTCTCCGCGCGGTGCGTGTCGCAGAGCACGAGATCCGTCCCCGTTCCGGAGCTTGCCTCGGCTCTCTTTTCGCGGCCTTCGACCTGCTCGCCAAACCCCTTCCCATCGAGCCGGAAGCACTTTCCGTGACGGCCGGACTCGTGGCTCTCGCCGTCGAAACCCGCCGCGTGCATGCCGATCTGCTCCGGCGCTCCGAATTCGATCTGCTCACCGACATGCACAATCGCTTCTCTCTCGACACCCATTTCGACCTCCTGGTCGAGAAAGCCCGGCAGCAAAGGTCGGTCTTCGGTCTCATCTATATCGACCTCGATGGCTTCAAGCAGATCAACGATGTCTACGGCCATCAGATCGGCGACTGCTTTCTGCAGGAGGCCGCGAAGCGCATGCAGCGGCAAGTGCGCCCCCACGATATGCTGGCGCGCATGGGGGGCGACGAATTCGCGGTTCTCGTACACCCGGTCGAGAATCGCGCCGATGTCCAGGAGATCGCTCTGCGCATCGACCACTGCTTCGACCATCCCTTCGCCATCGGCGGCTGTCTCCTGCGCGCCTCGGCGAGCTGGGGCATCGCTCTTTATCCGGTGGATGGCGTGTCGCGCGACCAGCTTTTCAGCGCCGCCGACTCCGCCATGTACGAGGCGAAGCACACCAGGCGCCTGGTTGCTCGAAGCTGAGGTGGTGTCTCCGGAATATATGGATCCTGGAACTTCATGTGAGATTCGGGCCTGTCGACCCCAAACCGACCGGCGCGCCGATCAGGTAACGAACCGGCACGCGCCCGCCGTCCTCATCGCCGATCTGCCATTCGTAATCCGCAGCCGACAGGCCCGCGGTTAGTTCCCGCATGTCCGCAATCGAATAGCTGCGCAGGCACGACAACAGCCCGTCGATCCAGAGCACCGCGGGAACCACCGGAACGACGCAATTCCAGAAAAAGCGGTCCAGCCGAAAGGGACGCGTGACCAGGGCTGCACGAAAAGCGAGGATGGGAAGTGCGGTCAGCGCCAGCATGGTCCAGGCGCCGCGCGTCGCGCCTTCAAAAACAGCGATGCCTTCGCGCCGCTCGAACGCGTCGGCCAGCATGGCCCGCGCCGCCTCGGGATCGAAGTGGTGGAAGGAGGAAAAAATCGTCCGAAAGCCGTCCAGCTCCGCCGGAACCTGTCGCGCATCCACCGGCTCGGTTCGTGCAGTGACTTCAGCGTTTTTTCCCATGGCGCGGAGAAGCATGCGGGCATTGGGATAGAAATCGGTGAGACATACCTGAAGTTCCCGGCCGTCCGCGACCTCGTCATACAGACCGAGCCACGGGCCGCCGCCTCCCGAGCAGAGATCGACGATGCAATCGGCGCCTGACCGCTGCACGGCTTCACGCAGCCGCGCCGCGATCGGCCGATAGGTGTGGTTCTGGTTCCAGATCGCCTCCAGCGCCTCGGTCACCAGGTCGCGTAGAAATGCCGGAAACCATGGCTGATCGTGAATTTCGAACCAGCGCTGCCGCCTCATGTCCGCATTATTTCGCGGAAATCGTAAACGAGTCCCGCGCCTGCCACTCCGGCGTCGCGGCGATGGGAAGTCCGAGCCGGAACATCGTCGCCTTCAGCTGCTTTCCGTCGAGCTGAAACAAGATGTAGTGGAAATTGGGAAAGTCGGTGGCCTGATATTGGTCCTGCGGGGTCCGATCCACCTCATACGGTTGCGCGCCGCCGCCGCCGGAAACCAGATACGTCACGCCGTCGACTTCGGCCCGCTCGTAGTTGTGAATGTGGCCCGACGCGACAATCAACTGCGCGTGAGCGGTTGGCGCAATCTTCGACAGGTAATCCCGCAGCGCAATCTCATTGGGGCGCGGATTGTGATCCACGTGTTCCTTCGTCTGAATGTCGGCCACCGGGGGATGGTGCATCGCCAGAAAGACAAACTCGACCGTCTTCGGCAAATGCGCGATCTGATCCTCAAGCCACGTCCGCTGCGGTGTGCCCGGAGTCAGGTCGGTGTCGGTGTCGAGGCAGATGAGATAAACGCGGCTGCCCAGCGCTGCCGAATACCACCGCCGGTTCTTCAGCTCCGGAAAGGTCGACCACCAGTTCTTCAGCGGATCGTCCCCGCCCCTGCCGCCAAATTCATGATTGCCGAGCGCCGGATAAACCCGCAGGTTCTCGTCGCGCCAGGGTTTGGTTTCCAGTTTGAATTCGTCGTAATCCGCGGCAAAGGTTCCGCGAAATGGAACATCGCCGTTCAGAATCAGCACATCGGGATGCAGCTCGGCAATCTTCGCCACCAGCGCCCGGCGGGCATCGGGATTGGCCGCCGTGGTGTTCGATGGATCGGTGAAGCGCATATCGCCGTAGACGATGATCGAAGGATGCTTCGGAAGCTCAGAATCCTTCAGGACGAACGTCGGGCCAGGCTGGCTGAGGAGCCCGGAGGCCGGGGAATTTTGGGCGTGCACCCCAACCGGCGCGCCAGACATCGCCATCGAGAGGAAAAGGGGAAAGGACAGGGCAGCCGCTTGCGAGCGCATGTTGTTGAGTGTATTGAAAGCAAGGTTACGGCAGGATCAACCCCCCGATCCGGTCGGCCAGAAGCCGTGTTGCGTTCGCCTCGCCTCATCCATGAGCGAAAAAGCGGTATCCTCCGTCTTTAGAGCAGACGTAAGGATTTTCCTCTTGCCGGATCGAGCCCGGTGGGAGGATGCCAGGATAAGTCAAGAATGAGTTGCTTTGAAGGCCAGCTCGCCCCCTGGGTGGCGCCTGCTCCGGTTGCGAAGCCATTGGACAAGACCCAGACGATCGCCGCCCTGGTGGCCGAATATTCGACGGCGCTCTACCGCGTGGCCTTTTCTGTCACGCGCAACGCCGCTGAAGCCGAGGACGCGGTGCAGGAGACGTTTCTGCGCGTGCTTCGGCACGAATCGCGCCTGGGCGAGATTCGCGACTACCGTGTGTGGCTGGTGCGCATTGTGTGGAACATCGTCCTCGACAAGAAGCGCCGCGCCAAAACCAGGCCCGAGGGCGAAGACCTCGCCGATCACGCCCACGCTTTGCCGGCGGGCGATCGTGCGGCCGATGACACTTTTATTTCGTCGCAGGAACACGCGCGCATCCTCGCGCTGGTCGACCGTCTGCCCGCACGGGAGCGGGAAGCGCTGCTGCTTTCCGCGGTCGAAGAGCTGACCACGGCGGAGATTGCGGCCGCGCTGGGAACGACGGAATCTTCGATCCGCTCGCGCATCTTTCGCGCCCGCAGGGAACTCGCTGTTCTGCTCGAGAAAGAAGGGATTTCGCGATGAACGCCGAAAACGGGAACAGCGCTATGGATCGAGGACAGAGCGCCCTGGACGCGGCTCTGCACAGCGTCGGCTCCGCGACGCCGGCTGCGGGGCTCGAAGGCCGCATCCTGACGCGTCTGGCGTCGGAACGCATCAGAATGGAATCCGAACCGGCCCGGCGCCTGCTGTTTGCTCGTCTGGGAGTGTTTCCGGCGCGAGCGCTCGGCCTCGTCACCGCGTGCCTTCTCGGATTTGTCGTTGTCGCCGGTTCGGTCAGCTACTCGCGGCACATCCGGCCCAGCACCACGGGCACGCCGCCCTCGCTGGTGCTGCCTGGACAGGGCGTTGGCGCCGCATCGGCGGTTCATCCTGCTGCGCCCGCTTCCACGCCCGCCCCCCCTGGACAGGCTGGACGTTCCGCGCGCCGCTCGGCTCCGGGACGCGCTCGCATCGCTCCCCATTCCCGCAAAGCTCCGGGAGTCGCGGTTCCACCACCCTTGAATCGGCCGTCTTCCGATTCTCAGAACTGACGCCACGCGGTACTCTGGTCTGTGCGAACGGTACTGACCGCTTCTCGTCTCTTCACGCCCGATCAGGTTGTAGAGCGGCCCATCGTGGTCATCGAAGATGGCGTCGTCACCGATGTCGCCTCGCAGGCACGCGCCCAGCTGCCCGAAGGCCGGCACGTCGACCTGCCTGAATCCATGCTGATTCCGGCTCTCTTCGACGTTCATATTCACGGCTCCGGCGGTCACGACGTGATGGAGGCGACCGAATCCGCGCTGAGCCACATCGGCGCGTTCCTGGCGCGGCGCGGCGTGGGCGCTTATTGCGCGACCACCGTGACGGCGCCGCTGGACCATCTGCTGCACTCGCTCAACGGCATCGCCAAGCTGATGCAGGTGTCGATGGATGGCGCGCGCGTCGTCGGCATTCATCTCGAGGGGCCGTTTCTCTCACCGCATAAACGCGGTGCGCATGCCGAGAGCCAGCTCCTCACTCCCTCTATCGCTCTCTTCGACCGGATGTGGGAAGCGGCGGAAGGCCGCATCCGCGTCATGACCATCGCGCCGGAGCTGCCCAACGCCGAGGAAACCATCGCTCACGCCACCCAACTTGGGGTTCGTGTCAGCCTTGGCCACAGCAACGCCACAGCCGATGCGGCTCGTGCCGGCGTGATGGCCGGCGCCGTGACGGCAACGCACACCTTCAACGCCATGCGCGCCTTCGATCATCGCGATCCCGGGTTACTGGGCGAAGTCCTCACCAACGATCGCCTCTTCGCCGAGATCATCTGCGACGGCCTGCACGTCGACCCCACGGTGGTGCGCCTTTTCTGGAAAGCGAAAGGTCGGGAACGGGCGCTGCTGGTGACCGACGCGATGGCCGGTGCGGGTATGCCCGACGGCGCTTACCGGCTGGGGGACCTGGAAGTCCGCGTGAAGAATGGCCGCTGCATTATCGGTGAAGAAACGCTGGCCGGCAGCACGCTCACGCTCGATCGGGCCCTGCATAACTTCCTGCAGTTCACCGGAGCCGGTCTTGCGGAGGTTGTGCCGCTGGCGACGCGCAATCCTGCACGCATGACAGGCCTCGACTCCGAAATCGGCAGCATCGCGCCCGGCCGCTCGGCGGATATCGCCGTACTTTCGATGCGTGGCGCCATCATCGGCACCATTCTTCGCGGCGTCCCGCAGCTGGGACCACCCAACGGCGGTTTTCTCAACGGCTGAACTTCACGGCTGCGCCGGTTCGCTGAGCACCCCCGACAGCACGCCGAGACTGCCATCCACCGGCGGAGCCTCGAGGCCAAGGATTTTCACGATCAGCGGAAACACATTCACGTTCTCAAACGGCTTCAGCTTCACGCCCGGGCGAATGTCCGGGCCTTCCGCATAAAACACGGCCTTCATGTTGGGCATCATGTACGGATCGAATCCGTGATTGCCGACGGTGGGCGCCTTGTCCTCGAGATCGGTTGGAGCTTGCGCGCGAATCGCATACGGTCCGCGCGCCACGATAATGGGGTCGCCCTCGCGCGGGTTGCTGTTGAAGTGCAGTTCCGCGGGTACATTCGCGCGGCGGTAAACCATGAACGCCGCGTCGGCCGCCTTCAGCTTCTGATACGCTGCGTTCGCCGCTGCTTCCGTCGGCGCATACAGCAAATCGCCCACCGTGATCAATCCGTCGAGCGGCGCATACTTGTCCAGGTCGATCCAGCCGCCCTGAATCTTTTCCATGCCGTGATCGGAGACGATGATCAGATCGACGGGCATGTGCAGAGCTTTGATGTCCTCTTCGAGTGTGCCCATCAGCTCGTCGACATGCTTTACTGCCTCCGCCGTCTGCGGGCTGTCGGGCCCGTACTCGTGCCCGGCGTGATCGACGTTCGCGTAGTACAGCGTGATGAAATGCGGCCGCTGCTCCGCTGGCAATTTCAGCCACGCCATCACCTGATCGATGCGCCGGTCATCCGGATATTTGTTGTCGAAGTGCAGATAGTACGTCGGCCGCTCACCCGCGATCTCCGCTTCCGATCCCGGCCAGAAGAAACACGCACTGCGCATGCCCTGCTTCTCCGCCAGCGACCACAGCGGCGTGCCCCCATACCAGGAGCCGTCGCTGCTGGTTTTCGGGTTGGTGTACGAATACTTCTCTTTCCGCTCCGGATCGTAGAACTGATTCGCCACGATGCCGTGATGCTCCGGATACAATCCTGTCACCAGCGTGTAGTGGTTCGGAAATGTCAGCGAAGGATACGCGGGAATCATCCCCTCCGGCACGCTCGCGCCGTGAGCGGCGATGGCCAGCAGATGTTTCGCTCCATATTTCTTCGCGTAGTCGTAACGGAATCCGTCGAGCGAAACCAGAACCACATAATGTTTGCTCTGTTGCGCTTCTGCATTCGGTCCATGATCGACCGTGATGACGGCCTGCTGAGCCGACGACCTGCCGAGCAGACACAGGAACAACAGAGGAAGCAGCCACTTCGAACGCACCATCCGTAGACCTCTGGGTTGGTTTCGATTCAGCTTACGCGATTCGCTTCGCGCCGGTTACGCGTAGGCCGCACTCATCTGCTGAAATTCCTCGCCAATCCAGTTGGTGAATGCATCGCTCGACTGGCTGCGCCCCAGGAATCGCTGCACGATCTCCTTGCCCGGCATCGATCCGCCTGGCTCCAGCACAGTTTTGCGATACCGCATCGCCGCCGGCGAATCGAGCAGGGCATTGGGAGCAAACTGCGCGAAGAAGTCGAGGGCGATGACCTTGTCGTAGAGGTAGGTGTAGTAGTTCGACGAGTAGCCGACCAGGTGAGTGAAACTCGCATACATGCGATTTCCTTCGATCCACTCGTAAGGCAGGAAGCGCTCGTAGAGTTTCCGGAACAACGCATCCGGATCGAGCGTGGCGGGGTCGAGGCGATGCGTTTCCAGCGAATAGGTCGTGTAGAAGAGCTGGCTCCGCACCCAGTCCGCCCGCCCAAAGGCGCCTGCACGATTCATGCGCAACACCAACTCCGCCGGAATTGGCTCGCCGCTCTCAACATGATGGGCGAAGCTCGCCAGCAGCCGCGGATCGCGGAAAAATTCCTCCAGCATCTGTGACGGAACTTCAACAAAATCGCCTTCGGTAGCGATGCCGCTGATTCCGGCCCAGGCTTGCCGCCCGCCCAGCAGCGCGTGCATCAGATGTCCGAATTCGTGAAAGAAGGTGACCACGTCGGAATACTGCATCAAGCCAGGATTGCCTTCTTTCGGTTCAGGGAAATTGCAGATCAGCGCCGCCTCCGGTAGTTGCCGATCGCGGATGCCCGGAATCAGCGGGTGCGCGGAGAACCACTTGTCCTTGCCCTCGCGCGGATGCATGTCGAGATAGAAGCGCCCCGCCAGTTCCGTCCCATCCCAAACTTCCCACGCGCTCACCGACGGATGCCAGACGTCGGGATTCCCGATGCGCCGGAAACTGACCTGGAAAAGCTTCTCCGCGGTGGCCAGCACGCCCGGCTCGACTCGCGTATACGGAAAATACGGGCGCACCGACTGCGAATCAAAGTCGAATGCCGAGCGCCGATACTGCTCCACCCAGTAGGCGCGGCTCGCCGCATCGATCTTGTCGAGCTTCGGCTCCTGCGTTCGCGCGAACTCCAGGATCATCGCGTATTCCTTCTCCGCGCCGCCCTTGCTCGCCCGGTCCAGATCGTCGAGGAAGGCCTGCATGTTCGCAGCCGACTCCATCATCTGATCCGCGGTTGCCAGGTCAGCCCAGTGCGCAAATCCCAGGATGTTCGCGATCTCCTGGCGAATTTTCAGCAGATCGAGCAAGAGCTGCCGGTTCGCCGGGTAGGCTCGCGTGTTGTAGGCGATAAACATGCGGCGCCGCAAATCGGCCGAACGCGCGAACGTCATCACGGGCAGATAATCCGGGAAATCGGTGGTCAGCGTGATCTTTCCATCCTCGCCTGGCGGGTGCGACGCAAGAAAATCCGGCGGCAGGCCGTTCAGTTCCGTCGCGTCCTCAATCGTGACCGTATTGCCGCCCTCCTGCACGTTACGCCCAAAATTCAGGGCCGCCATGGTCGCCTGATCCTGCAATTCCCTGATCCGCGCCCGCGTCGCATCGTCCTTGTCCACGCCGGCCAGTCGATACTGCAGCAGCGTGCGATCGAGGTAGTGCTTCGTTGCGGGATCCGCCTGGCTCGCATCAATCTTGTCCAGCGCCTGGTACACGTCCCGATTCAGTGAAAGTTCAACGCCCGCCTGCGAGATTTTCTGTAACAGCTCCTGTGCCGTATCGCGCACCGGCTTGTCGGGATAAACGCTGTGCATCAGTCCCGTCAGCGAGCCGACGGCCGAGAGCTCCGCAACCGCGTCGTCGTAGGCGCGCAGCGTGTTTTCCAGCGTCCTTGGGCCCTCCGCGCTGACCAGGCGCTGAATTGCCTGCTGATGCCGCGCCAGTCCGCCCTCGACCCACGTTTCGAGCGATTTTGCGTCGACCGAGCCGGCACCGGCCGGACTCCAGGGACGAGGAACGACAGACGAAACGGCATCGGAGACGGGCGCGCTCATAGACAAAACCTCTCCTGGCAGACTAACGCACCCTGGCCCACAGCGCGCACAGATCAGGGATGAAGGGGGCGGGCGGTCAGCCGCCGATGGCTTCCTCACCACTGCGCAGAGAGGCGCCGGCGATTTCGCGCTCCGCAAAGTTGGGGGTGTGTCCCTTCTGCCGGTACAGACGGATCAGCAACGCCACATAATCGACGGCCACCCGCAGGTTGGCTTTACTGTCCCCGGCATAACGGCGGCCAAAGGTGAAGGGAACTTCGACCAGCGAGCGAATCTCGGCGCGCGCCAAAATCTCGAGCAGAATCTTGAAGCCGGTCTTCTGCAGCTCAAGGCGCTCGATGCAGGAACGCCGGATCATGAAGAACCCGGACATCGGATCGCGCGCACGAAGGCCGGAGCGCTGCACCGGCAACGTCATCCAGATCGCCATTCTCGAAATCAGCTGGCGCATCAGCTTCCACCCGCGCATGCAGCCGCCGCAGGCGTAGCGGCTTCCCACCGCCAGATCGGCGCCCGCGTCGACCTCGGCCCATAACCTGGGCAGCAGTTCCGGAGGATGCTGCAAATCCGCGTCCATGACGGCGAGCACCTCCGCCTCGCTTTCCATCCAGCCCTGTGCCACTGCGCCGGCCAGACCGCGCTCGCCGCTCCTGACGATCAGCCGAATGCGCGGATCTTCTCCGGCCAGCTCCGCAAGAATTGCGTCGATTCCGTCGCGGCTGTCGTCGTCCACTACAATCACTTCATAGGCAAGGATGCACGGGTCCAGTGCGGCCCGCACGCGGTTCAGGAGCGGGCGTATGTTTCTGGCTTCGCGGAGGGTGGGAATGACAAGGGCCAGATTGGGAGCGGACGGACTCGGATCGCACAAACGCGCCTTTTCTCCGTTCAGGACAGGAAGCGGAGCGCTGAATGTGCGGGAATCCATGCCTTATTGGGACTGACGCCAGAAAATCTTGAAAAGTTGCGAGCGGTTCAAAAACTTCATTCTTCTGCTGTCGATCAGCATTGCCGCGCTGCTCGTGGAAGGATACCATCCCGGCGTCGAGGATGACGGAGTCTACCTCTCTGCCATCCAAAGGCGGCTCAACCCCGCACTCTATCCGCACGATTTCCAGCTGTTCACGCGCCAGATGCAGGCCAGCGTCTTCGATCGACTCCTGGCGGCATGGGTTCGCATCACGCATATCCCGGTTCCGGCCTCCGAATTGATCGGCCAATGCGTGACAGCACTTTTTCTGCTCTGGGCGTGCTGGGCGTTCGCCCGACGATGCTTCTCCACCGCTGCCGGACAATGGGCGGGCGTCGCCCTGGTGGGCGTGCTGTTCACGCTGCCGGTCGCGGGCACCGCGCTCTATATCTTTGACCAGTACCTGCACCCCCGGGCGATCGCGACGGCGCTTATCCTGTGGGCCATTCTTCTGGTTCTGGATCGCCGCATCGTACTCGCCTGCCTCTTGCTCGCCGCCGC
>Ga0210385_10001069_pt1 | contig 17343 bp, 12 predicted proteins | sample IncBWH26OmetaG_FD_160107 | JGI IMG/M metagenome (GOLD analysis project Ga0210385, IMG submission 160107) | Forest soil microbial communities from Barre Woods Harvard Forest LTER site, Petersham, Massachusetts, United States - Inc-BW-H-26-O ...
TGAAGAGTCGATCAAGGCGGGCAAGGGGGTTGGGGCGGCGCGGGAGTGGATCAAGGGGGAGTTTGAGCGCTACTCCAAGGAGTGCGGCGGCTGCCTGGAAGTAAAGACGGACACTTTCACCGAGCAACCGGCCGATAGAATTCCGAAACCGACAGAAATCACCAATGTTTATGCGGTGCTGCGCGGATCGGATCCGAAGCAGGCGGACCGGATCGTGCTGGTGACGGGACATTATGACTCGCGCAACAGCGATACATTTAATGTGACTGACCCTGCGCCGGGAGCGAATGACGACGGCAGCGGGACGGCGGTGAGCCTGGAATGCGCCCGGGTTTTGAGCAAGGCTGGGGGCAAAAACAAGTTTCCGGGAACGATTATTTTTCTGACGGTGGCAGGCGAAGAACAGGGACTGAACGGCAGCAAACACTTTGCCCAGATGGCAAAGCAGCAGGGATGGAATATTGAAGCGGTGCTGAATAATGACATCGTTGGCGGAAACATTGGCGAGGGGCGGGATGCCAGCGTGGTGCGGGTATTTTCTGAAGGACTTCCGGCGGCGGCGAGTGACGCTGAGATCAAGCGCATTCGGATGCTGGGTGGAGAAAGCGATTCGACTTCGCGCGAGCTCGCCCGTTATGTCGCGGACGTTGGACGATCGTATGAAGCCGGAGTGAAGCCGGTGATGATCTTCCGGCTGGACCGCTTTTTGCGCGGCGGTGATCACTATTCTTTTAATCAGCAAGGGTTCGCCGCGGTACGATTTACTGAGTTTCGCGAAGATTTTAACCGTCAGCATCAGACTCCTCGGACCGAGAACGGCATCGAATATGGAGATCTGCTGAAGTTTGTGGATTTCGATTATGTGGCGCACGTGGCGCGATTGAACGCTGCGACACTGGCATCGTTGGCATCGGCTCCAGCGCCTCCGGCAAATGTGAAGATGGTGACGAAGAATCTGGACAACGACACGAGTTTGACATGGGATGCGTCGGCCGGGGCGGCGACTTACGAAGTGGTGTGGCGTGCGACGAACGCGGCGGATTGGGAGTACGTCCAAACGATAAGTGGGAGCACGCGTGCAACCCTGCCAGTTTCGAAGGATAATGTGATATTCGGGGTAAGAGCGGTAGATGCGGCGGGACATCGCAGTCTGCCGGTGGTGCCGGTGCCGGAAGGTAAATAAGGTAACAAGTGAGTCGCGGACAAACCATCTCGTTCAGTTTCCCTCCGTTTGCGGGGTGGGTAAAGCGCATCATCCTGACGTGCACGGGGATCTACCTCACGCAAATTGTGTTGGATCGAGTTTTTGGTATTCCGTTCCGGCGGACGGAAGACTGGTTCGCCTTGTTCCCGGTCGATGTAGTGCATGGGAAGATATGGGAACTGGTCGGTTATTCCCTGGCGCACGACGGCTTTAGCCATGTGTTTTTCAACATGCTCACGCTCTGGTTTATCGGCGCGTATCTGGAGCGTGATTGGGGGCCGAGGCGATTCATCGAGTGCTACACGTTTTGTGTAGTAGGCGCGGCGCTGGTCACGATTGCCATTGCTTATACACATTTTCTGGGTGCGAATCCGGCGATTGGGACGGTGGGCGCGTCGGGGGGGATATTCGGGCTGCTGATGGCTTTTGGCATTCTCTACGCGGATCAGGAAATGTTTCTGTTTCCGCTGCCGTTCCGGATCAAAGCCAAGTATCTGGTGGGCATCTGGGTGGTAGTGGCGATTGTCGCGGTTTTCGAGCCGGCGAACGGAGTGGCGGTGTTCGCGCATCTTGGCGGATTATTGTTCGGATTCCTGTGGGTGAAGTTCATGCCTTCCCGCGGCATGAGCTATGCGGCGACGGAGCGTTATTTCGGGGCACGCAATTCTTACTACCGATGGAAGCGGCGGCGCGCGGCGAGAAAATTCGAAGTCTACATGCGGGACCACGACCGCAAAGTGACCTTCGACGAGCACGGGAACTATATTCCACCGGACGATAACGAAAAACCGAATGGCGGATCGAAGTCCGGGTGGGTGAATTAGCCGCGGGCGCCCTGCCTTGCGCGGCAATTTTCATCGAAAAAACGAGACAAAGCTGCTGACTACGAGCTGGGGGAGATCGCTGCTTTTTGTTTTTGTGGTGAAACCCAGGTCGTGGCCGGCTGCTTCTATTGTTACTAACTCAGTCTTAGCTGGGATTAGTTGCAGGGCCTTGGTCATTTCCTGAATGCTGCCGAAGGGATCGCGCGTTCCGTGGATGAAGAGGCTTGGAGTGCGCAGGTTTGGTAAATGCTGGGTGCGCAGCTGTTCGGGCTTGCGCGGAGGATGCAGGGGGTAGGAAAGCAGCAGGAGTCCCGAGAGCTGGTCGGGTTCATCGGAATTGGCGCAGAGCATAGTGGACTGGCGCCCTCCGTAGGAATGGCCGCCGAGAAAAAGTAGGCCGGCTACGGTTTTGCGAAGAGCGGTTACGGCGTTGCGCAATCCCATGCGATCGCGTTCGGCATGGCCGGGAAACGGCGGTCCGGTGCGCCTCTCCTGGCGAAAGGGGAGATCGCAGCGGAGAACGATGTAGCCATTCGCGGCGAAGCTTTCTCCCAGCGCCACGAGCAGGGGAGCATTGCAATTCGAGCCTGCGCCGTGGGTCAGGATGAGGGCGTCGCCGTTGGGATCCGCAGGCGAGTGCAGGAAGCCGCGCACGGCGGGCACGAGCGAGTCGTCGAGAAATGGGACAACGGAGTTCATCACGGCTCGGAATTCGGAGATGAGAAAGTTGGTTGCTTCTTGCCTCTGGTCATTGCATTGGTCGTTGCCGCCGATCGTTGCATCGATCGTTACCCCTGATCGTTATCTGATCGTCAGCGCGATGCGGTGTCGATCCTGGCTTCCGAGATCTTCGCGGGGCAGCGAGGAAAGAGCATGGCGTTGAATTCAGCGCCGATCAGCACTACCAGCGAGATGATGTACATCCAGAGCAACAATGCGATACCCACACCAAGCGAACCATAGATGACGCTGTAGTCGGCATAGTGCTGCAGATACCATCCGAACATGGCCGTAGAGATCAACCACATGGCGGTAGAAAGGACGGCTCCGGGCAAAACGGTGTGCCAGGGCTGGGTGCGGGGTACGGCGTTGTGATAGATGAGCTGGATGACGGCAATGCTGGTCAGGATGGCGATGGCCCAGCGGATGGCTCCCCAGAGCAAGAGGATGACGGGGCCGAACTCACCCCCTCCGATATGAAAGAGAATGCGGGTCTCGATGCGGCTGCCGAAGGCGACCAGCATGGTGGAGAAAGTCATGGGGACGCCGGCCATCAAGACCAGCGAAACGGCAATGACTCGCTCCTGGATCAAGCCCCAGGTTTTGGGCAACTGGTAGGCGCGGCGGAAACCGTCCATCCAGGAAATGATGACGCCGGAAGCGCTCCACACGGTCAAAAGAGAAGTGGTGATGAGCAAGCCGACGGGCCGTTCGGTGCTGCCTCTGAGATAGGAGAGCGCGGCGGAACTGCCGGCGGGCAGGATGGTGCCGAGAGCATAGGACACTTCGCGGAGGTAGATTTGGCCGCGGCTCAGCGTGGCCAGAACGGCTCCGAGTACGAGTAAGGCGGGGAAGAAAGTAAAGATGGACGAGTAGGCGGAGGCTTTAGCGGTGCCGAAAGCATCGTGCTCGAAAGCGCGCCAGATGGATAAACGAAACAAGCGCCAGAAGCGGCCGAGGGCCGGGGCCACGACAAGTCCGCCAGGAATCGGCTCCGGAGCGGAGTTCGGATCCCGAGCTTGCCCGGTCAGCGGCTGCGGTTCCAGTGCTAAGGCCATTGGTTTCAGATGCTGGGTTTCAAAAACCTGCGTTTCAAGATGCTGTTTTGCAATTACGCGTCATTCTATAGCGAATTTGATCGATAGCGAACCCTGATCTGCGCTCGGCCAGAATGAGCAAAGGGGCGATTTGTCGTTGTGCTGACGAATCGCCCCCGTTTGGATTCGCGCCGCGTTACTCTGCGGCGAGTTCTTCGGTCTCGCCTTCGTGGCGCATGAGCTCGAGCGCACGCTCGGCATCCTCGTAGGCTTGAGAGACTTCCTCCTGCACCTTGCTGGCGGCCTCTTCCATTTCGGGAGAGAGACGCACGTTGCGGTAATACTCCATGCCGGTGCCGGCGGGAATCAAGCGGCCCACGATTACGTTTTCCTTCAGGCCGCGCAGATGATCGACTGCTCCCTGAATGGAAGCTTCGGTCAGCACACGCGTGGTCTCCTGGAAGGAGGCGGCGGAGATGAACGAATCGGTGGAGAGCGACGCCTTGGTGATACCGAGCAGCAACGGGCGCCCGGTAGCCGGTTTGCCGCCGTTGGCGATGGCACGCTCGTTTTCCTCGTGGAAGCGGAACTTATCCACTTGCTGTTCGAGGAGGAACTGGGTGTCGCCTACGTCTTCGACCTTCACCCAACGCATCATCTGGCGGACGATCACTTCGATGTGCTTGTCGGAGATGTTAACGCCCTGCAAGCGGTAGACTTCCTGGATTTCGTTGACCAGGTAAGACTGCAGCTCTTTTTCGCCGAGGACGGCCAGGATGTCGTGCGGGTTGAGCGGGCCGTCCATCAAGGGTTCGCCAGCTTTTACGCGCTCGCCTTCCTGCACGTTGATGTGGACGCCGCGGGGAACGGAATATTCCTTTTCCGTGCCGTTGTCGGCTGCCACGTAGAGTTTGCGCTGTCCCTTGGCCACTTCACCGAAGCGAACCACGCCATCGATTTCGCTGATGACGGCGGTTTCGCGCGGCTTGCGGGCCTCGAACAATTCAACCACGCGCGGCAGACCGCCCGTGATGTCCTTGGTCTTGGTGGTTTCGCGCGGGATCTTGGCCAGCACGTCGCCGGGATAGACTGTGTCTCCGTCTTGCACCATGAGGTGAGCGCGCGACGGCATGAGGTAGCGCTTGCTGGCCTTGCCCTTGATGACGATCGCGGGTTGGCGCTTCTCGTCGGGCGAGTCGGCGACCACATGACGCGAAAGGCCGGTAACTTCGTCGACTTCCTCGTGCAGCGTGATGCCTTCCTGCAAGTCCTTGAACTGCGCCGTGCCACCAATTTCGGTGAGGATGGCGAAGGTATAAGGATCCCATTCGACAAGAGCCTCGCCCATCGCGACCGGTCCGCCTTCGGTAACTTTCACCTTGGCGCCGTAGACGACGGCGTAGCGCTCGCGTTCGCGGCCTTTTTCATCCACGATGGCGATCGAGCCCTGGCGGTTCATGACCACGAGGTCGCCAGTTTTCGATTTCACCGTCTGCAGGTTGATGAAGCGCACGGTGCCAGCGTTCTTGGCATCGAGACGCGACTGTTCGGAAACGCGAGATGCGGTGCCTCCGATATGGAAGGTACGCATGGTGAGCTGGGTTCCCGGTTCACCGATGGACTGCGCGGCGATGACGCCGGTGGCTTCGCCGAGTTCGACGAGACGGCCGGAAGCGAGGTTGCGTCCGTAGCACATGACGCAGACGCCGCGTTTTGACTCGCAGGTGAGCACCGAGCGAATCTTGACGCGCTCAATGCCGGCAGCCTGAATTGCGCCGGCGAGGTCTTCGGTAATTTCCTGGTTGATGTCGACGACGACCTGGCCTTCGTAGTCCTTGATTTTTTCGAGCGACACGCGGCCGACGATGCGGTCACGCAGCGGTTCGATGATTTCTCCGGCTTCGACGATGCCGGAGACGAAAATTCCGTCGACGGTGCCGCAGTCGTATTCGCTGATGATCACGTCTTGCGCGACATCGACCAGACGGCGCGTCAGATAGCCTGAGTCGGCGGTCTTGAGCGCCGTATCGGCCAGACCCTTGCGGGCTCCGTGGGTGGAGATGAAGTATTCGAGAACGGTCAAGCCTTCACGGAAGTTAGCCGTGATTGGAGTCTCGATAATTTCACCGGTCGGTTTGGCCATCAGTCCGCGCATTCCGGAGAGCTGACGAATCTGCTGTTTCGATCCGCGAGCGCCGGAATCAGCCATAACATAAATCGGGTTGAGCTGGCCTTCTTTGTCGCGGCGCTGCATCTGGCCGAACATTTCATCGGCAACTTTTTCGGTGATGGCCGACCAGATTTCGATGACCTTGTTGTAGCGTTCGCCGTTGGTGATAGCGCCGTCCAGGTATTGCTGCTGGACTGCGATCACCGATTTGTCGGCATCTTTGACGAGCGTCTTTTTGTTATCGGGGATGACCATGTCATCGATGCCGATAGAGAGACCGGAGCGCGTGGCGTAACGGAAGCCGAGCGATTTGATCTCATCGAGCATTTTGACAGTGACTTCGAGGCCAAAGCGCAGATAGCAGTAATTGACCAACTGGCCGATGCCCTTCTTCTTGAGCAAGCCGTTGATGTAGGGCATAGCCAGATTGATTCCGGGTACGGCTTTCGGCAGATGGTCGTTGAGGATGGCGCGGCCGACAGTCGTGTTCAGATACTCGCGCTTCAGATTGATGGGTTCGGTGTGGTTCACGTCCTGATCGTCATAAGCCTGCGTCAGGTCGATGACTTCGCCGGAGTAGCGCAGGCGAATCGGGGTGAGCGTTTCGACCTCGCCCATTTCGAGTGCGATGACCACTTCGTCGATGTTGGCGAAGGAACGGCCTTCACCCTTGGCTCCGGGCTTCGCTTTGGTGAGGTAATAGAGACCGAGCACCATGTCTTGTGTAGGCACGGTGATGGGCTGGCCTGACGCCGGGGACAGGATATTGTGCGAAGACAGCATAAGAACGCTGGCTTCGACCTGAGCTTCGGGTGACAGCGGAATGTGCACTGCCATCTGGTCGCCGTCGAAATCGGCGTTGAACGCCGTACAGACGAGCGGATGGATCTTGATGGCTTTGCCTTCGACCAGCACTGGCTCGAATGCCTGAATGCCAAGGCGATGGAGCGTAGGCGCGCGATTCAACATCACGGGATGGTCTTTGATGACCTCTTCCAGAATGTCCCAGACGATGGGATCCTGCTGCTCCACCATTTCTTTTGCCTGTTTGATGGTGGTGCAATTTCCCGTCTGCTCGAGGCGGTGATAGATGAAGGGCTTGAAGAGTTCGAGCGCCATCTTCTTCGGCAATCCGCACTGGTGCAGTTTGAGCTCGGGACCGACCACGATCACGGAGCGGCCAGAGTAATCGACACGTTTGCCGAGCAGGTTCTGGCGGAAGCGTCCCTGCTTGCCTTTCAGCGTGTCAGAGAGGGACTTGAGCGGGCGATTGTTGGCACCACGCAGAACGCGACCGCGACGGCCGTTATCGAACAAGGCATCGACGGCTTCCTGCAGCATGCGCTTTTCGTTACGCACGATGACTTCGGGAGCGTGGAGATCCATCAGCTTCTTCAACCGGTTGTTGCGGTTGATGACACGGCGGTACAGGTCGTTCAGATCAGAGGTGGCGAAACGGCCGCCATCGAGTGGAACCAGGGGACGCAGCTCGGGTGGAATCACCGGCAGCACGTCGAGGATCATCCACTGGGGCTTGTTGCCGCTCTTGCGGAAAGCCTCGACCACTTTCAGGCGCTTGGCGTATTTCAGGCGCTTCTGCAGCGAGGTTTCGTGCTTCATCTTCTCGCGCAGCTCGCCGGAGAGCGAATCGACCTCAATGCGCTTGAGAAGTTCCTTGATCGCTTCCGCGCCCATCATGGCCTTGAAGCCAGCGGGACGGAACTGCTGATCGAGTTCGCGATACTTCGCTTCGTCCTTGATAACTTCACGTTCTTTGGCCGTGGAGTCGCCGGGATCGACGACCACGTAGGCCTCGAAGTAGAGGATGGCTTCGAGGTCGCGCAGGGAGATATCGAGGAGATGGCCGATGCGGCTGGGCAGTCCCTTGAAGAACCAGACGTGCGAACAGGGCGAGGCCAGCTCGATGTGACCGAGGCGCTCGCGGCGGACTTTGGAGAGCGTGACTTCGACGCCGCACTTGTCGCAGATGACTCCGCGATGCTTCATGCGCTTGTACTTGCCGCAGAGGCATTCCCAGTCGGTGACCGGGCCGAAAATACGGGCGCAGAACAAGCCATCGCGCTCCGGCTTGAAGGTGCGATAGTTGATGGTTTCCGGCTTGGTCACTTCGCCATGCGACCAGCTCCGGATTTTTTCCGGGGACGCGAGGCTGATGCGAATGGCGTCGAAATCAGCCACGGGGTTTGCCATATCGAACGGGCTCGAACGAAACATGTTCCTCCGCTTTCCTACGGCTGTACGCCGCCGTACGCGGCTCTTAAGAACGGTCGCCAGTCGATGGTCGTTAGCCGCTGGCGAAATCTCTGACCCGGAAGCCCAAGAGCGAAGACTGCCGGGTCTATTCTTCAAAACTGAGTTGGCTCGCTAGCCGCGAACGACCAACGACTAGCGACCAACGACGATTTCCTAATCTGCTGCTACGGCCACCGGCTTCTTCTCCGTGGCCTTGATCAACTCGACATCGAGACAGAGCGCTTGCAATTCGCGAATCAGGACGTTGAACGATTCCGGCACGCCCGGTTCCATCGCGGCCTCGCCTTTGACGATGGCCTCGTAGATCTTGGTGCGTCCGTAGACGTCGTCTGACTTTGCGGTGAGCAACTCTTGCAGGATGAACGCCGCGCCGTAAGCTTCGAGGGCCCAGACTTCCATTTCTCCGAAACGCTGGCCTCCGAACTGCGCTTTGCCACCGAGCGGCTGCTGGGTGATGAGCGAGTACGGTCCGATGGAACGAGCGTGAATCTTGTCGTCCACCAAGTGCGACAGCTTCAACATGTAGATGTAGCCGACGGTGACTGGCTGTTCGAAGATCTCGCCCGTCATGCCATCGCGCAAGCTGGTTTTGCCCGAAGTGGGCAGCCCGGCGCTGGTCAGCAGCGCCTTGATCTCCGTTTCACGAGCGCCGTCGAACACGGCGGAGCCCATGAATACGCCCTTCTTCAAGGTTGGGGCCAAGGCTTCGAGTTCATCTTCGCTCATATCCGCGATGGTATCGGCAAGAACGGTGTCTTTGAACAAAGCCTTGAGATCGCGTCGAATTGCTTCGGAGCGGCTGTTCTGCTTGAGCAACTCGGTGATCTTTTTGCCAAGTTCAAAGCCGGCCCATCCGAGGTGGGTTTCAAGAATCTGTCCCACGTTCATACGGCTGGGTACGCCGAGCGGGTTCAGGACAATTTCAACCGGCGTTCCATCTTCGAGGTATGGCATGTCCTCTTCCGGCAGAATTCGCGCGATCACGCCCTTGTTGCCGTGGCGTCCGGCCATTTTGTCGCCGACGCTCAGCTTGCGCTTCATGGCGATGTAAACCTTGACGAGCTTGATCACGCCGGGCGGCAGTTCATCACCCTTGGTGAGCTTTTCTTTCTTTTCGTTGACGATCTTCTTGAGCACGTCGATCTGGCGCGAGGTCATTTCTTCGATCTCGTCGATCTGCTCGTTCACCCGCGGGTCCTTGTCCGCGTACTTGATGCGCTTCAGGTTACGGGTGGAGATGCGCTCGATGGTGTCGCGGTCGAGAATCGCGTCCTTGGTCAACAAGCGCTTGTTGGTGCGCTCGTCGTGCAGGTCGGCTTGCACTTCCTTGCCGCCCAGCAGGCCGTCCAAACGCTTCAGGCGTTCGTCGGTCAGAATGCGGATTTCGTCGGACAAGTTCTTTTCGAGCTTGGCGATCTGGTTGGCTTCGATGGCCTTCGCGCGTTCGTCTTTTTCCTGGCCTTTGCGCGAGAAGATCTTGACATCGACGACGATGCCTTCGATTCCCGGCGGGCAGTAGAGGGAAGCGTCGCGCACGTCGCCGGCCTTTTCGCCGAAGATGGCGCGCAGCAGTTTTTCTTCCGGCGTGAGCTGGGTTTCACCTTTCGGCGTAACTTTGCCGACAATGATGTCGCCCTGCTTGATGCCAGCGCCGATGCGGATGACGCCCGCTTCGTCCAGATTGCGCAGCGTGGATTCGCTGACGTTTGGAATATCGCGCGTGACTTCTTCCGGACCAAGCTTGGTATCGCGGGCCTCGAGTTCGAACTCTTCGATGTGGACGGAGGTGTAGTAGTCCTCTTTGACCATTTTTTCGGAGACGAGGATTGCGTCTTCGAAGTTGTAGCCACGCCACGGCATGAAGGCGACGAGCACGTTGCGTCCCAGCGCCAACTCGCCGAAGTCGGTGCAGGGGCCGTCGGCGATGACCTGACCTTTGACCACGCGCTGACCTTTCTTCACGATCGGCTTCTGGTTGATGCAGGTGTTCTGGTTGGAGCGCTTGAACTTGGTGAGCTGATAAATGTCGCTGCCCACTTCACGCGAAAGCTGCATCGGATGATGCTCGCCTTCGACGCGAACGATGATGCGCTCGGAATCGACCGAATCGATGATGCCGTTGCGCTTGGCGAGGATGACTGCGCCGGAATCGCGCGCGGTGACGCCTTCCATGCCGGTTCCGACGATCGGTGCCTGAGCGCGAAGCAAGGGCACGGACTGACGTTGCATGTTCGCACCCATCAGTGCGCGGTTGGCGTCGTCGTGTTCGAGGAAGGGAACGAGCGATGCGGCGACCGAAACCAGTTGCTTCGGGCTGACGTCGACGTAATCCACTTCGTCGCGATTGACGAGGACAAAGTTGCCGGCCTTACGAGCGTTGACCAGCTCGCCGGCGATGCGTCCTTTGTCATCGAGTTCGATATTGGCCTGCGCGATGGTGTGGCGATCTTCTTCCCACGCGGAAAGATAGAAGGAGAAAGGCTCGACCTCGACCAGCTTTTTCTTGCGGTCTTTCAGATCGGCGTTGGTCTTCTCCATCTCGCTTTTCTCGACGTAATCGCCGACCTTGTGAGCGCTGTCGCCGGCGTTGACGACGATGACGTAGTCGACCACGCGCGCGTTCTTTACCTTGCGATACGGAGACTCGATGAAGCCGTAGTCGTTGATGCGGGCAAAGCAGCTCAACGAGGAGATCAGTCCGATGTTCGGACCTTCCGGCGTTTCAATCGGGCAGATACGTCCGTAGTGCGTCGGGTGAACGTCGCGGACTTCGAATCCGGCGCGTTCGCGTGACAAACCGCCCGGCCCAAGGGCCGACAGACGGCGCTTGTGGGTGATTTCCGAGAGCGGGTTGGTCTGATCCATGAATTGCGAGAGCTGCGACGATCCGAAGAACTCGCGGATCGCGGCCATCACGGGTTTCGCGTTTACCAGGTCATGCGGCATGGCGGTCGACATTTCCTGGTAGACGGACATTTTTTCTTTGATCGCGCGCTCCATGCGGACGAGGCCGATGCGGAACTGGTTTTCGAGCAGTTCGCCGACCGCTCGCACGCGGCGGTTGCCGAGATGATCGATGTCGTCAACGGCGCCGATGTTCTTGCGCAGCTTGAGCAGGTATTTGATGGTGGCGTAGAAGTCGTTGGGATCGAGCGTGCGCTGCTCGAGGCTGGTGGCTTCCTGGTTTTCGAACAGCTTGATGTTGAACTTGAGCCGGCCCACGCGCGAGAAATCGTATTTGCGCGGATCGAAGAACATTCCCTGGAACAGGGCCGTGGCGGTGTCGAGAGTGGGCGGATCTCCGGGGCGCAGCTTGCGGTAGATTTCAATCAGCGCTTCGGACGGCGTGGTGACCGAATCGCGGCGCAGAGTCTGGCTGATGACCGTGCCCACATCGTCGCGCTCGGGGAAGAACACGCTCATTTCGATGACGCCCGACTCCAGGATCTTGGCGACCTTGTCGGCGGTGATTTCGGTGTTGGCTTCGAGCAGAACTTCTCCGGTGGTGGTGTCGACGATATCGCCCGCGGCCCACGCGCCTTCGAGATCGGTGGTATCCACTTCAATCTCGCTGATCTTGGCCTTCTGAATTTCTTTCAGTATCGCAGCGGTAATTTTGCGGCCGGAGTGCGCCACTTCATCGCCCGACTTCGACTTAACGCTATGGGCGAGCTTCATGCCGAGAAGATTCGTGGCCTTGTCGCTGGCCGGATCCAGCGTCCAGAACAGTTTTTTGTCGCGGACAACCAGGCGGTCAGTGGTGTAGAAGGTCTTGAGAATGTCTTCGCCGGAACGCAGGCCGAGGGCGCGCAGAAAAATTGTGCCCAGGAATTTGCGCTTGCGATCGATGCGCACGTAAAGAACGTTCTTCTGGTCGTACTCGAACTCAACCCACGAACCGCGATAGGGAATGATCTTTCCCAGGAAGTAGGTGCGGTTGGCGGCGGTTTCGAAGAACACGCCGGGGGAGCGGTGCAACTGGCTGACGATGACGCGCTCGGTGCCGTTAATAATGAAAGTGCCGTTCTGCGTCATCAGCGGGACATCGCCGAAGAAAACTTCCTGCTCCTTAATGTCACGGATGGAACGGTTGCCGGCTTCATCCTTGTCCCAGATGGTGAGGCGCATGGTGACTTTGAGGGGAGCGGAATAAGTCATGCCGCGCTCTTCGCATTCGGCCACGTCGTATTTCAGCTGCAGGCCGACCGGGTCGCCGCACTTGTTGCAGAAGTCGGGCGTATTCGCGTTGTAGGTGCCGCACTTGTGGCAGAGCACGTCGCCGGGATGAAACGGGTCGGTGATCACCGTCGATCCGCAGCTTTTACAAGTGGTGCGCAGGTGATGCAGGCCCTTCAGGTGGCCGCACTTGCACTCCCAGTTGCCGATGGCGAAGTCCACAAACTCAAGCTGGGAGACGTTGCGGAAGTCGGTGATGGGAAACACGGACTGAAACACGGCCTGCAGTCCGCCGTCTTCGCGCTCGCTCGGCAGTTTGTCCATTTGCAGAAAGCGGTCATAGGAGCGCTTCTGGACCTCGATGAGATTCGGGATCTGGATGGTTGCGGGAATCTTGGAAAAGTCGAAACGCTTGCGGTGTATGTTGTGCTTTGTCATGCTCAGGAACTCCTGCTTTCAGGCAGCCGGGGCTGCGGTACAAGCGGAATGGTAATGACGGCCGCAAAAAGCGGCGCCACAATCTTGCTTAACGAGACTGCCGAGCGGCATGCGCGAAAAAAAGCGACAGGCACCCGCAGGGACGAGTTTGTCCTTGGGCGCCACTAGCGACGCTTACTCTTGAGTAACTTGTAAAATTCCGCACCAGTTCAAAAGGCCTGTTCCGTCCCGCCGCCCGCGGGACCGGCTGCCAAAACTTCAATCCAGCGACCCTTTTTCCGCTTCCTGGGTCTATTTAGGAGGATGCGGGTCGCCGTCGCCTCACAGTGAAGCCAAGGTAAGCGGGTTATTTATTAGATATTAACACCGCTTAAAGGATTCAGCCACTGTTCGGTCAAATAATTGCAAGCGGGGGAAGCTCCGATTGGGCCGGGTATGAGCCGGACGTGAGGAGCCTCCCCCGCACTGCAAAATTATTTAACTTCGACGGTCGCGCCTGCTTCGGTGAATTTCTTCTTAATGGTCTCGGCTTCTTCCTTGGAGACGCCTTCTTTAATGCTCTTCGGAGCGCCATCGACCAAGTCCTTCGCCTCTTTCAGGCCAAGGCTGGTGACTTCGCGTACGGCCTTGATGACGTTGATCTTGTTCGCTCCAACGTCTTTAAGGACGACGGTGAACTCGGTCTTTTCCTCGGCCGGAGCCGCTCCGCCTGCCGCCGCTCCGCCGCCGGCAACCATCACCGGGGCAGCTGCCGCCGCCGAAACGCCCAAGCGCGATTCCAGTTTCTTCACCAGCTCTGCCGCTTCCAGCAACGACAGGGCAACGATCGACTCTTCCAACTGCTGTAGGTCCGCCATGTGAATCTCTCCGCTTTATTTAAGATTTGCGATCTCGCTATCGCTCGGCCCGGTTTCCAGTGCGACCAGATTCTTCGATTCCAGCGCCAGACAACGCCCGAATTTCAGAACCGCGCCACCCCGGGATTTGCGATAGCTAAATCTTTTTTCGAGCAGCCGGGCTGCTCAGAAAATTTTGTAATTTTGCAATCGGATAAATTGGCAATCTGAAAACCTCACGCTAACGGCTTCAAATTACAAAATTGCAAAATTTCCCAATTACAAAATGCCAGAGGCTCTAAGCCTCTTTGAACTTTTTCTGCTCCACGCCCTGGCCGACGACTACGGCGAGGTTGCGTCCGACCGCGTTCATGGCCGTGACCAAGCGCTGCGACGGCGCGTTCAGCAGGAACAGAAGCTTCGAATACAGCTCTTCTTTCGACGGCATGGTGGCGAGCGATTCGATCTCTTTGACCGTAATCACGCGGCCTTCGACCAAGCCGGCCTTGAAGCTGAATTCCGGATTCTCTTTGACGTACTTCGCCAGCGCCTTGGCGAGCGCCACGGGATCGCCTTCGGTGTAGGCAATCGAAGTGACGCCGGTAAGGTTCTTCAGCGCCTCTTCAACCTTGGTGCCTTTGCCGGCGCGCTCGGCGAGCGTGTTCTTGACGACGCGATACTTTGCGCCGGTCGGACGCAGCGCCTTGCGCAATTCGAAGTCCTGGGTGACCGTCAGCTTGGAATAAGTGGCGACGATCATGCTGGACGCCTTTTTCAGATCGCTGCTCAGCTTTTCAACCTGCGCTACTTTTTTTGCTCTGGTAACCGCCATGATCAAACCCTTTCAAAACTTGTGTGATGACGGGTCTGCTCCCGTCGGCCGGGAAGCCCCGGCAGTTTGCCTATACCTTGGACGCGACCTCGATCGGAGTCGTGTCGAGCGAGATGCCCGGCCCCATGCTCGAACTCAGGTAGCAGGCCTTGATGTATTTGCCCTTGGCGACCGAAGGCTTCGCTTTGATCACGCTCGTAATCAGCGTAGTGGCGTTGTCGATCAGCTTGTCAGGCGAAAAGGAAATCTTGCCGACGGGCACGTGCACCAGCGCCGTTTTATCGGTGCGGAATTCAACTTTACCGGCCTTGACTTCCTGCACGGCCTTGGCCACATCCATGGTGACGGTGCCAGTCTTTGGATTGGGCATCAGACCCTTCGGTCCGAGGACTTTACCGAGACGGCCGACCGATTTCATCATGTCGGGCGTGGCAATCAGCGCGTCGAAATCGGTCCAGTTTTCTTTGGTGATTTTCTCGACCATATCTTCGCCGCCGACAAAATCGGCTCCGGCTGCTTCGGCTTCGCGGACTTTTTCTCCGCTGGCAATCACCAGAACTTTTTTCGACTTGCCGAGTCCATGGGGAAGGACGACGGTGCCGCGAACCATCTGATCGGCATGCTTGGGATCGACTCCCAGGCGCAACGTCACTTCGACGGTCTCGTCGAATTTAGCGAATTTCACTTTCTGCAGAAGCGGAACCGCTTCCTGCAGGGTGTAAGGCCGCGACTCAACTGCCTTGCGCGCCTTCTCGATGTTCTTGCCTGACTTCTTCATTTTTCCCTCAGTCTCCCACCGCCGCTTCTTTGCTCTGAAGAGCCGTGGTGTTTTCGACAACTACAAAATTTCTGAACTACCCAACGACTTCAATTCCCATCGAACGCGCGGTGCCGCTCACGCTCTTGATCGCAGCCTCGACGGAGGCGGCGTTGAGGTCGGGCATCTTCTGCTTGGCGATGTCCTCGACTTGCTTCAGCGTCACCTTGCCGACTTTATCCTTATTAGGAGCGCCCGATCCTTTGGCAATGCCGGCCGCGCGCTTCAGCAATACCGATGCTGGCGGCGTTTTGGTAATGAAGGTGAACGAGCGGTCGTTATAGACCGAGATCACGACCGGAACAATCAACCCTTCGAGCTCTTTTTGTGACGTGCGGGCGTTGAACTGCTTGCAGAACTCCATGATATTGACTTGCGCCTGGCCGAGTGCCGGTCCAACTGGAGGCGCCGGCGTGGCCTTGCCGGCCGCGATCTGCAACTTAACCTGACCTGTTACTTTCTTTGCCATGATGCCTTTCCCGTACCTGTTTTCAAATTCAGCCCGAGTCTAGGATTTTCGGCCCGGCGCTTTTGCAAAATCGTTATGCGACTTTTTCTACCTGCCCAAATTCCAGTTCCACCGGCGTCGAGCGGCCGAAGATGGTGACCATCACTTTCAAGGTCTCGCGATCTTCGTTGACGTCATCGACCACTCCGGTAAAGGTTGCGAATGGACCTTCGCCGATGCGCACCTGCTCGCCTTTTTCAAACTTGACCTTGAGCTTCGGCTTCTCGCGGCTATCGGCAACCTTATAAACGATGTGATTGACTTCTTCGTCTGAAAGCGGAGTCGGCTGCTGTCCCGTGCCGACGAATCCGGTGACCCGCGGCGTCGATTTCACGACGTGCCAGACATGATCGTCCATGTCCATTTCAACCAGCACGTAGCCGGGATAGAACATGCGCTCGGAAGTGTACTTCTTACCGCCGCGGACTTCGGTCACCGACTCCGTTGGAATCAGCACCTTGCCGATTTTGTCCTGCAATCCGAAAGCCTGCACGCGCGATTCCAGCGACTCCCGAACCTTACGCTCGAATCCCGAATAGGCGTGGATGATGTACCACTTCATATTCGGATTGCGCGCGGGTTCGCTGGCGGCTTCCGCCGCTGGAACCTGCCGAGTCGCATCTGTCGCGGCGGTTTCGGTCTTTTCCTTATCCGCGGCTTTGTCCGTAACTTTGTCCGTATCCGGCATTCAATCGCTTCTTTCGCTCGCGCCTAACGGTGCGAGAAATAACGCAGCATCCGCTCCAGGCTGTTGGTGATGGCCAGATCCACCAGCCAGAAGTAAAACGCAAACAGGAACACGGTAATGATCACGACTGTCGTGGTCGCCCGAACCTCTTTGAGCGAGGGAGACGTGACCTTCTTCATCTCCGTGCGCACGTCGTGATAGAAGGACCGGATCCTCTCGGGCCAGGATCTCAACGTGGTTGTAATCGCATTCTGTTCCACCGCTGTCGCCATACCTTCCCGCTTTCCTCGACTGCTCCCTCTCGGGCCTCAACTCTTACCCTCAGCTTTACCCTTAAATCTGGCAGGGGCGGAGGGATTCGAACCCCCAAGTTCGGTTTTGGAGACCGACAGTTTAACCGTTGAGCTTACGCCCCTAAAAACAGTTGTCAGTTCTCAGTTGCCAGTTCTCAATCAAACCGAACCACTGGCAGCTGACTACTTAACTTCTTTGTGTGACGTGTGCTTGCGGCACCGGTTGCAGAACTTCTTCAGTTCCAGACGATCTGGTGTCGTTTTGCGGTTCTTGGTCTTCGAATAGTTCCGCTCTTTGCAGTCGCCACACTGTAACGTAATAATCTCTCGGGGCATTGCTCACTCCCTGTCTTTCAACTTGTGGGGGCGAGGCGTAAAGCCCCGCCCCACATAATGTTTCCCTACTTCACAATCTCGGCAATGGTTCCGGCGCCGACGGTGTGTCCACCTTCGCGGATGGCGAAGCGCAAGCCCTTCTCCATCGCGACCGGCGTGATCAACTCGATCACCAGGCTCACGTTGTCCC
>Ga0210385_10001071_pt1 | contig 17339 bp, 14 predicted proteins | sample IncBWH26OmetaG_FD_160107 | JGI IMG/M metagenome (GOLD analysis project Ga0210385, IMG submission 160107) | Forest soil microbial communities from Barre Woods Harvard Forest LTER site, Petersham, Massachusetts, United States - Inc-BW-H-26-O ...
TGCCTGTCAAGAGGAATATTGAACGTGTTCAAAACGTTAAGGGCGGGGCTAGGATCGCCCTTCGAGGAACTTCGAAAGCCCGGACCTCGGGTCAAGCCCGAAGCTGGATGATCAGCCTCGACGCGAACATAGTCTTTGTGTCCTATTGGGCCGCCGTGTCCGCCAGGTTCTCGACGGCTATTGCAGTCCGCGCCGTCGGCCGTCTTTGAACTTTGCTTGCGGTCGCACTTAATAAGGCAGGCGCCATTGCCGGTGCTTCTGTAGCGGCCCTGACTGAGACAACGGAGGGTGCCTGCGCCGTTCGCCAGCAGAGTGAGAGTCCCATCAACGACCGTCTTCGATTCCAGCGACCCTCGACTTGCCAAGCGTGATATAATAGAAGAGATGACATGTATGGAAGCTTGAAAATTCGGCCGAGTACCCCGGGCCAACCGCTCCTCCTCTGCCCGATTCCCACCTCGCGCCAGCCCGTCACACCATGTCAGACTGATTTGCCCGTAACTCCAACAAAACAAACGACAGCACCCGCGCCAGCCCGTCACACAAAACGACACCCCGCCGGGCTGAAAAAGCTCCTAAAAGGCTCCCTATGACCGACACGTCCAGGGCCCGCGAAGTCCTCAAACTCCTTCGCCCCCTCGAAAAGGACATGGTCGCCACGCTCCGCTCCTTCGTCGAGGCCGAGTCGCCCAGCCATGACAAGGCCGCCGTCGACCGTTGCGGCAAGATTGTCGCCGCCGAATGGGCCAAGCGAGGCGCCACGGTCCGCGAACTCCCCCAGACCGAGCGCGGCAATCAGCTGCGTATTGAGATGGCTTCGAGCGCCAAACGCGGCGCCGGCCAAATCCTCGTCCTGGGACATCTCGACACGGTCTATCCGATCGGAACCCTCGCCAAAATGCCGTTCCGAGTTTCAGCCGGCCGCGCCTATGGACCCGGCACTTTCGACATGAAAGCCGGTTTGGTCCAGGCCCTTTTCGCAGTGGACGCCCTCCGAGCCGTAGGCCTCCATCCTCAAAAAAAGAAGATCGTCTTTTTCTGGAACTCCGACGAGGAAATCGGCAGTCACTCCTCCCGGCGCCTTATCGAATCCGAAGCCCGAATCAGCGACGCCGTCCTCGTGCTCGAACCTTCCCTTGGACCACACGGTCATCTGAAAACCGCGCGAAAAGGCGTCGGCACAGCTGAGCTCGTTGTCCACGGCCGCGCCGCGCACGCCGGAATTGATCCCGGCGCGGGGATAAATGCCGTGCACGAATTGGCCCTGCAGATCGAACGCCTGATGAAGTTGAACGATCCGAAGAATGGAATCACCGTTCAGTCGACGGTCATATCCGGGGGCACCGCCTCCAACGTCGTCCCCGCCGAAGCCCGCGCCGAGATCGACGTCCGATGCTCGCGAGCAGCGGATGTCGAGCGCGTCAACCGACGGCTGCAATCGCTGCGCCCGATCCTCAAGGGCGCTCAATTAGACATTCGCGGCGGCATCAATCGTCCGCCTCTCGAACGCACCCCTGCAGTCGAAAAACTCTTCCGCCAGGCCCAATCCCTGGCGCGCGAAATGGACATCGATCTCGGCGAAGCCTCGACCGGCGGCGGCTCTGACGGAAATTTCACCGCCGCGGTCGGTACTCCCACCCTCGACGGCCTCGGCGCAGTCGGCGACGGCGCGCATAGCATAGGCGAGCACGTGGTCACACGCTCCATGCCTCAACGCGCAGCGCTATTAGCAGCCCTTCTTCTGACTTTATAAAAGTAAAAGTGCAATTTAAGGGTCGTAGCGGTGGTAGAGGTAGTGAATGGTTTGCGTGTTGAGGTCGTCGTAGGATTCGTGGAGCGTATTTTGAAGAGCATCTTCGGTGGAGGGCGCGCTGGACACACTATCGAGCAAGCGGCTCACATCGCCAATCCCGCCCGCGTCAACCATCGCTTCGATGGTGGCGAGCGACCATGCGTACGCGAGGGCGGCCGAGTTGCCGGAAAGGTTCATCCATGACGCTTCCATCGAACCCAGCTGCGGGACCTGCCCTTGACCGATGAGCTGGAGCAGCGCGCCAGCCGAGGGGCCGCTCCGCTGTCCTTCCATATATTGTGCGACGCCTTCCTGCAACCACGTGGGGGCGCGCTGATGAGTCTTCTGCCCCACGAAGCTGTGCGTCAGCTCATGTTTCAAAACATGCGCGAGGTCCGGCGTCATGCTGGTGAGGCCCTGGACGGGAATGCGCAAGCGCCCGTCGTTCAGCGCACCGACCCATCCCGGCGCCTTGGTGATGTCCTCGAATGCCTCGTTGGTATAAAGGATCACGCCGATCTGCTCGGGGGGCGTGTAGTCCAGCTGTGCCGCGATGTCGTTGAAGTCGTCCTCCAGCGCGTGGAGAATTTCCTGCGCCAGGCCGGGGGTGGCCGCGCCGGAATATTTCAGCGCAAAGTGCGCGGTCTCTCCCTCGCGATAACTTTCTTCTTCGGCCATATCGCGTTCTGCTTTCGCGAGAGCATCGGCCACATCGGGATCGGGACGAAGTTGCTGGGCGCGCTTCCACTCTGCGACGGCCCGATCGAGTTTATTTGCGCCGTAGTAAGCCCAACCTTCGAGCTTGGCGACGTCGGGCGAATCGGGATCGACGCGGCGCGCGAGCTCGAGTGAGGAGAGCGCTTCGGTGAACTGGCTCTCGCGCAAATAAAGGACGGCGAGATTCAGCAACAGGCCGGTGTTCTGCGGCGCAAAGACGAGCGCCTGTTTGTACTGCGAAACTGCCGAGGCGGTGTCGCCCTTCGCGGCGAGGTATTGCGCGGCGGCGTGATGCGCGGCGGCATCTTTGTTCACGGCGTCGGTTTGGCCGGACCGGGCGTCCTGATCGAGTTTCGCGAGATAGGCGTAGTCGACCGAGTCGCCATGCAGTGCGAGAGCGGCGATTTCGTCGTAGCCAGTGGCGGTCGCGATGGGCTGCACCGCGGAGGAGGCGATCTTGGCTTCGCTTGCCGCGGCTGACGCGCTGCTGTAAGCGAAGCCGTCTTTATCGATGTGGTCGACGATGGATTGCGGAATCGACATCTCGCCGGCGGGAGTTTGGTAGGTGACTTTGCCGTCGGCTTCGGTGACATTTGCCGCAACGATTTTGCGGCCGTTTTTCAGCACGATCGTGTCGGCGCCGGCGTCGGGCGTGAGCACAAAGCACAGGCCGGCGCAGAGCGGAACGGCCTTCAGCGCGGCGGCGATGCGCGATGCGGCGGGGAATCGCATGGAATAATTTTATCAATCCGCTGCGCGAGAATCGGTTTTGCGTTGGCTTTTCATTCTTTAATGTAAACAGCGCGACGCAAAAAACTGTGGCGCGATTGTCCAGCAAATTCTTAAAGTTTTTTAATTTTTGTGCGCGGTGGAAATCTCCTTCGAACGGCAAAAAAAATCTGAAATCAGCTTGCGTCGAGGCGGCTACGGGTTTAATCTGTTCCGTCCTAAAGCTACCGCGGAGCGAAACAGCAGAAGAGAGTCTGCTCGCGGGCACGCCTTGGGACCGAGATCGTCGCCTGCGGGGTGCGGAGCGGTGATTCGACGAATGGTTAGCCCCTTCTAATCATCGGCCGGTTGCGCCGAAAGGTCTGAGGACTTCGAGTGGCTTCTGAGGGATCTCGCAAGACAGGAATAGCGCACGAGCCTGAGCCGCTTATTTCGCCCGGGCATACGTTTTCGTCTGTAACGGACAAGATCAGCGCTATTGTCCTCACGCGAGGAACGACGCCGGCCTGGGTCTTCGGCTTCTTCATTTCATTTTCCCTTTTGATGCTCCTTAATATGGTGGTTGGACTGCTTCTGTTCAAGGGCGTCGGCATCTGGGGCATCCGGATTCCGGTTGCCTGGGGCTTTGCGATCGTCAACTTCGTCTGGTGGATCGGAATCGGTCACGCCGGGACGCTCATCTCCGCTATCTTGCTGTTGCTGCACCAGAAGTGGCGCACGTCGATCAACCGCTTCGCGGAAGCGATGACGATTTTCGCCGTCATGTGCGCGGGCATGTTCCCGCTGCTGCACATGGGCCGTCCCTGGCTGTTCTTTTATTTGATGCCATATCCGAACCCGATGTGGCTGTGGCCGCAGTTCAGAAGCCCGCTGGTTTGGGACGTCTTCGCGGTATCCACATATTTCACCGTTTCGCTGCTCTTCTGGTTTGTCGGACTGATTCCTGACTTTGCGACATTGCGCGATCGCGCGACCGGCAAGGTTTCCAAAGTTGTTTACGGAATGCTTTCGATGGGTTGGCGTGGGTCGGCCGTGCACTGGTCGCGATATGAGACTGCTTCGCTGCTGCTGGCGGGGTTGGCGACGCCGCTGGTCGTCTCCGTGCATACCGTGGTGAGTTTCGACTTCACGGTGGCGATTGTACCGGGCTGGCATAGCACGATTTTCCCGCCGTACTTCGTGGCGGGCGCGATTTATTCAGGGTTCGCGATGGTGCTGACCCTCGCGATCCCTGTTCGCAAATACTATGATCTCAAGGATTTGATCACCGAGCGCCATCTGGACATTATGGCCAAGGTGATGCTTGCGACCGGCATGATTGTGGCTTACGGCTACGCGATGGAAGCATTCACTGCATTCTACAGCGGTAGTGAGACCGAGCGCTTCATGATGGTGAACCGGATGTTCGGCCCTTACGCGATTGCCTACTGGATGTTGATCGCCTCGAACATCGCGATTCCGCAACTGCTTTGGATCAAGAAGGTTCGCCGGAATAATTTCTCGCTGTTCCTGATTTCGCTGGTGGTGAACCTGGGTATGTGGCTGGAGCGCTTTGTGATCGTTGTGACCAGCCTGGCTCGCGATTTCACGCCGTCGGCCTGGGGAATGTACTATCCGACGCGCTGGGACTGGGCCACCTATCTTGGGACGATCGGCCTGTTCTTTACGTTGTTCTATCTCTTCCTGCGGTTCCTGCCGATGATTTCAATCGTCGAGGTGCGTTCGTTGGTACATGAGACGGACGAGGAAGGGGCGCACGCGGCGGACTAAGCAGCGACGCAGACGAGCCATGGCACAAATTTTCCATCGCAGCACCAACATGATTTCGCGCTTCACGATCTTTGGCGCGGTGGTGTTCATCGCGGTGCTTGGCGGAGCCCTTTACAATATCGCGCTTTCTTCATGGTATACGCGGCAGAACTATGTGGAGCAGCAGCCGGTGCCGTTCAGCCATCGGCACCATGTGGGCGAGCTGGGAATCGACTGCCGCTACTGTCATACATCGGTGGAGAAATCGTCGTTTGCGGGACTTCCACCGACGCAGACTTGCATGACGTGCCACTCGCAGATTTGGACGAATGCATCGATGCTCGAGCCGGTGCGCGCGAGCTATCGCGACAATACGTCGCTGGTGTGGGTGCGGGTGAACGCGCTTCCTGATTTCGTTTATTTCGATCACAGCATTCACGTGAATAAGGGCATCGGCTGCACATCGTGCCACGGCCCGGTGGGCGACATGGCGTTGACCTATCGCGCCGGGACGCTCTACATGTCGTGGTGCCTGGATTGCCATCGCCAGCCGGAGAAGAATTTGCGGCCTAAGGCGGAAGTATTTAACGCGTTCTACGAGCAGCCGAGCAGCGGGCATCCGGTGACTTTCGAAGGTGTGAGCTACACGAACCAGCTCGAGTTGGGCAAGAAGCTTTCGGACGAATACAAGATTCAGCCGCTGAAGACATTGCAGAGCTGTTCGACGTGCCATCGATGAGGGCGCGCCAAATGAATGCGAAGCGGGTGAAAGCGTAACGATGAGCCAAGAGCCAAACAATTCCGTAGACCTCGCCGCGGCCCGCGCGCTGGTTGCCAACAACGGCAAGAAGCGCATGTGGCAGAGCCTTGAGGAATTGTCGAATACCAAGGAGTTCCGCGAGTTTACGCAGAACGAGTTTCCTGCCAATACTGCTCTTCCGATGCCGAATCGTTTTTCGGACGATGTGGGCCGGCGAGACGTTCTAAAGATGATCGGCGTGAGCGCGGCGATTACCGGGCTCGGCGCGTGCACGAAGCTGCCTACCGAGCACATCGTTCCTTACGTGAAGCCGCCGGAGGAGATCATCCCGGGCCGGCCGCTCTTCTATGCGACTTCGTATGTGTCCCGCGGCGTGGCCACGGGCGTTTTGGTCGAGAGCCATGAAGGGCGCCCGACCAAGATGGAAGGCAATCCGGAGCATCCGGGAAGCCTGGGCGCGGCGGATATTTTCACGATTGCTTCGATCCTGAATATGTACGATCCGGACCGGTCGCAATCGGTGCTGCACGATGGCCGGATCACGGATTGGGCTGCGTTTGCCGCGGCCATGGGTGACTTCAATCAGCAAGTGGGCGGACAGGGCGCGAATCTGCGCATTTTGACGAAGACCATCACATCGCCAACGCTGGCTTCGCAGATGAAGAAGCTGATGACGATGTATCCGGCGGCGAAGTGGCATCAATACGAGCCGCTTACGGGTGATTCGGTCCGCGAGGGCGCGCGGATGGCGTTCGGGAAGTTCGTTAACACCGTCTATCACTTTGATAAGGCGGATGTGGTTCTTTCGCTCGACGCGGATTTCTTCAATTGGGGCGCCGGGCACGTGCGGTACACCAAGGATTTCAGCTCGCGGCGCGATCTGGCTGCGGGACCGAGCACGAATTTGAATCGGCTGTATGCAGTGGAGAGCATGCCCAGCAGCACGGGCGCCTCGGCCGATCATCGGATGCCGCTGCGGTCGGCGGAAATTGAATCGTTTGCGCGAGCGGTGGCGGCCGGCGTGGGAGTTTCGGTCGCGGCGGGTTCCTCCAGCGCGAAGATTTCGCCGGATTGGGTTAGCGCGGTTTCGCGCGACCTGGCTACGCACAAGGGCTCCTCGATTGTGATTGTGGGCGAGCAGCAGCCGCCGTTCGTACACGCGCTGGCGCACGCGATGAACGCGTCGCTCGGGAACGTCGGAAAGACGGTGGAGTACACCGATCCGATCGAAGCGAATCCTGTGAACCAGATGGATTCGATCAAGGACTTGGCGGCGGATTTGCAGTCCGGCCGCGCGCAGGTGTTGTTGATTATCGACGCAAATCCTGCTTATGACGCGCCTGCCGATCTGGACTTCGTGAACGCCGTTTTCAAGGCGCGGCTGCGGATTCACACCGGGCTTTACGCTGACGAAACGGCGGAGCTTTGCCACTGGCACATTCCCGCTACGCACGGCCTTGAGGTGTGGAGCGATGCGCGCGCGTATGACGGGACAGCGGGCATCGTGCAGCCGTTGATTGCGCCGCTTTACGATGCCGCTCATTCGGCCCACGAAATTATCGCGTTGCTGACGGGCGATTCGGGCACTTCGCCGCACGATCTGGTGCGCGGTTACTGGCAGAGCCAGCGCAGCGAGAAGGACAAGGCGTTCGAGGCCCTGTGGGAGAAGTCGCTGCACGACGGGCTGATCGCAGGGACTGCGTTTCCGGCAACCACGCCGGCCTTGAGTTCAGCATTTTTGTCGCAGGCGCCTGCTGCGCCGGCGGCGGATGCGACGGAGATCGTCTTCTTGCCCGATCCTTCGATTGGCGATGGCGACTACGCGAACAACGGATGGCTGCAGGAGTTGCCGAAGCCGATCACGCGGCTTACCTGGGATAACGCGGCGATGATTTCGCCGGGCACTTCGCAAAGCATGGGCCTTGCGAAGGGCGATTATGTGACGCTGACGTTGGACGGACGCCAGGTGAACGCGGGCGTCTACGTTGTTCCGGGACACGCGGACAATTCGGTGACGCTGCACCTGGGTTATGGGCGGCGCCGGTCGGGCACGGTCGGAACCGGCCCCGGATTCAACGCCTACTATTTGCGTACGACGGCGGCGCCGGGTTTCGAAACAGGTTTGCAGATCAAGAAGACGGGTGACAGTTACTCGTTCGCTTCCACGCAGCAGCAGTACACGATCGACCTGGACGGGCATTTGGCGGAGTCCGAGAGCGTGAACGCGTTCCGGCGCGACTTGGTGCAGATTGCCACGTTGGATGAGTTCAAGAGCAATCCGAGCTTTGCGCAGAATCCGGACGAAGCGGCGACCAAGGATCTGACGATTTATCCGGGCTGGAAGTACGACGGCTACGCGTGGGGCATGGCGATCGACCTGAACAAGTGCGTCGGCTGTAACGCCTGCGTGATCGCGTGCCAGGCGGAGAACAATATCGCGGTGGTCGGCAAGGAGCAGGTGGAACGCGGCCGCGCCATGCACTGGATTCGCATCGACACGTATTTCCGCGGCGGGCTTGACGATCCGGAGATGTATTACGAGCCGATGCCGTGCATGCAGTGCGAAAACGCGCCGTGCGAATACGTTTGCCCGGTGGGCGCGACCACGCACAGCTCCGAAGGCTTGAACGACATGGTGTACAACCGTTGCGTGGGCACGCGGTATTGCTCGAACAACTGCCCATACAAAGTGCGGCGCTTCAATTTCTATCTCTTCTCGGACTATACGTCGCCCAGCTTGTATGGCGTGCGCAATCCGAACGTGACCGTGCGGTCGCGCGGCGTGATGGAAAAGTGCACGTACTGCGTGCAGCGCATCAACGCTGCCAAGATCCGCTCGGAAGAAGAAAACCGCAGCGTGCGCGACGGCGAGATCCTGACGGCTTGCCAGCAGACGTGCCCGGCGGATGCCATCGTCTTCGGCGATATCAACGACCCGAACAGCCGGGTCTCGAAGCTGAAGGCGCAAACCCGGAACTATCAGATTCTGACGGACCTGAACACGAAGCCGCGCACCAGTTTCCTGGCGCGCGTGCGCAATGCGAACGCGGACATAAAGGCTTAAGGCAGAGAGAACGCAATGGCGCACAAGAGGATCTACGGCCTTCTCGCGGAGTTCGGAACTCCGGAAGAGGTGCTTGCCGCCGCCCACCGTACGAAGGAAGCCGGCTACAAGCGCTTTGACGCTTACTCGCCGATTCCCGTGGAGGGTCTCGCCGAAGCTGTCGGGTTCGATTGGACGGCGCTGCCTTCGATGGTTCTCGCAGGCGGCATTCTTGGCGGTTGCACTGGTTTCGGCATGTGCTACTACGCGAATGTGATCAGCTATCCGTGGAACATCGCCGGAAAGCCGCCCAACAGCTGGCCGATGTGGATCGCGATTACTTTCGAGCTGACGATTCTGGGTGCGGCGCTAACGGCTGTGCTGGGGATGCTGGCGCTGAACGGATTGCCGATGCCGTATCACCCGCTCTTTAATGCGCCGCGTTTTGCGATGGCGTCGACCGATCGGTTTTTCCTTTGCATCACGGCGCGCGATAAGAAGTTCGATCTCGCGCAGACCAGAGCGTTTCTGGAAGAGTTGCACCCGCAAGAGGTGGTGGAAGTTGAAGACTAGCTTCAATCTTCGTGGAGTGCGCCTAGGAGCTGTCGTGGCTTTGATCACGATCGCCCTCTCGGGCTGCCGCCTGGACATGCACGTCCAGCCAAAATATTTGCCCTACGAGCCGACGACCTTTTTTGCGGATGGACGCTCCGAGCGCCAGCCGGTGCCCGGTACGATTGCTCGCGGGCAGTTGCGTCTCGATGATCTCCTCTACACCGGCATCGAGAACGGCGCTGAAGCGAACCGGTTTCCGTTTCCGATCACGCGCGCCGATCTGGATCGTGGCCGCGAGCGCTACAACATTTATTGCACGCCCTGCCACGACTATACGGGCACCGGCACCGGCATGATCGTACAGCGCGGATTTCCGCATCCGCCGTCGTTCCACACGGACCGGCTGCGAGCGGCGCCTGTGGGACATTTCTTCGGCGTGATGACCAACGGCTTCGGCAGAATGTACAGCTATTCGGACCGCGTCGACGTGGGCGACCGCTGGCGCATTGCTGCTTACATTCGCGTGCTGCAGTTGAGCCGGAACGCGACTGTGGATGACGTGCCGGAAGCGGACCGGTCAAAATTGGCGGATCAGCCTGCCGCGCAGACTTCGGGGCCAGCGCAATGAGCTCTTCAAGCACAAATCTGCCAGCCGTGCAGGAGATGATCGACGCCGGGCAAAAGCGCGCGCTGGCGATCGGCTTCGCCAGTCTCGTCGCGTTCGCGATTATTGCCGTGGTTGCCGGCAAATCTTCCTCCGACACGCTGCTGCCGTTCCTGCATGACTATCTGATCGCCTTCGTTCTGGTTACCGCGATCACCATAGGCTCGCTCGGCATTTTGATGATCCACCACATGACGGGTGGCTGGTGGGGCTACCCGATGCGCCGCATTTTTGAAGCGAGCATACGCACGCTTCCGTTGATTGCGGTGCTGTTCCTGCCTGTGCTGTTCTTCATGCCGCACATCTATGCACAGTGGGTGAATCCGGATACGACCGACAAAGTCTTGATGGCGAAAGTGTGGTACCTCAACACGCACGGCTTCATCATCCGCGCCGTGGTCTACTTCGCGATCTGGTTCCTGCTGGCGTTTCGGCTGAGCGGATTGTCCGCGAAAGAAGACGCGACGGGCGATCCCACGCTCGGTCACTCGATGGAAGTGGTGAGCGCGCCGGGCTTGGTGCTTGGCGCGGTTACGGTGACGGTGGCAGCGATTGACTGGGTGATGTCGCTGCAGCCGCACTGGTATTCGACCATCTGGGGATTCCTCTTCATCGTAATCTTTTTGCTCTCGGGCTATTCGTTTTCGATTGTCACGTTCAGCCGGCTGGCTCGGACCGAGCCGCTCAGCAGCGCGCTCGATCCTTCGCGCTACCTGGACGTCGGCAACCTGCTCCTGGCGTTCACGATTCTGTGGACGTACCTGTCGTTCTCGCAGTTCCTGATTATTTGGGCCGGCAACCTGAAAGACGAAATTCCGTTCTATATGTCGCGTGCGTTCGGCGGCTGGGGCGTCATCGCGGCGCTGCTGTTGGTATTTCACTTTTTCGTGCCGTTCTTCCTGCTCTTGCAGCGCAGCGTGAAGCGGCGTCTGCCCCGGCTGGCGAGAGTGGCTTTGTGGCAGCTGTGTTTGTCAGCGGTCGACCTTTATTGGCTGATCACGCCGTCTTATCAATCCGGGCCGAGATTTGCAGATTTTGGGATTTTGTTCGCGGTGCTCGGAATTGGCGGGATTTGGGTCGCTGTCTTCCTGAGCCAGTTGAAGAGGATGCCGCTGCTGCCGTTGCACGATCCGAGATTCCCGGGCAGGGCGCCCGCGATTCCGCCGACGTCTGAATTCCTCCACGTGCACGGCGCCGGAAGGAGGGCGGAAACGTGAGCGCGGACGTGAGACACGATCAGCCGGTGAGCAAAGGACCGGGCTATGAAGTTCGCGATGCGAACCTTAAGGCGCTGATCCAGTTTGCGGTAGGACTGGCGATACTTTTGGCTGTCACGTTGTTGATGATCCGTTTCGTCTTCGGCATGTTGAGCAACCTGTCGCCGCTTGGCCCGGCCGCTTCGCCTTTTGAGAACGCGCGGCAGATCCCCTCGGGTCCGCTGCTGCAGGCAGCGCCCCACCAGGAGTTGGTGGGCTACTGTTCGAGTCAGCGGGACGCGGTGAATAACTACGGCTGGGTCAATCAGAGCGGGGGAATCGTGCAGCTCCCGATTGACAAGGCGATGGATTTGATGGCTCAACGCGGGCTGCCATCGCGGTCGGCTGACGAAATGGCCGCCGCGGGAGCGACGATTCCCGCGATCGGCGCGGCGGGCGAGCCGGACGCCACGTATATGCAAGGGCCTTGTGGCTATCTTGCCCAGCCCGATGCGGCTGCGGCTGTACCCCAGGACTAAGACGAGATTCTGTGAACGGGAAATACTCAAATCCGACGCTCATCAGGACTGCGATGCAATCGCGGACGCTGCGTTTCGCGCTTGCGGCTGCGGGGCTGTTGCTGCTCCTCGCGCGCTCGGCTCCGGCGCAGCTGCCTGACCCGATGCAAAATATCGGCGTGCGTCCGGAACTTTTGCAGGACGTCTCAATCGATCAGCGCCTGAACGAGCAGGTTCCGATGGACCTGAAGTTTCACGACGAGCACGGGAAGACGGTTTCTCTCGGGCAGTTTTTTACGCCGGGAAAACCGGTGGTGCTCTCGATGGTCTATTTCAGCTGCCCGATGCTGTGCACGGAGGAGCTGAACGGCCTGGATCGCAGCCTGAAGCTAATTCCAATGTCGATCGGCAAGGATTTTCAGGTTGTGACAGTGAGCATCGACCCCACGGACGAGCCGATTCTCGCCGAGGCCAAGCGCGATTTGTACACAGGGATGTACGGCCGGCCCGACGCGGCTGATGGATGGCACTTTCTGACCGGCGAAAATTCGCAGATCAAAGCGCTGGCGGACTCGGTCGGTTATCACTACGCGTACGACGCGGAGTCGAAACAGTTTGCCCACGCGGCTTTGATCATGGTGCTGACGGGCGACGGGAAAATTTCGAAGTACTTTTACGGCGTGAGCTACCCTTCGCGGGATCTGCGCTTGGGTTTGGAAGAAGCATCGAACGGAAAGATCGGATCGCCGGTCGATCAGGTGCTGCTCTTTTGCTATCACTACGACCCGCACACCGGCAAATACGGTCTGGTGATTTCGCGCGTGATCCAGCTGGGAGGCGCGATCACGCTGCTCGGAGTGGGCGCGCTGATTTTCTTTTTGTCGCGAGGTCAGAACTACACGCTGCCTGACAGCAGGCACGCGTGATCGCGGCGCCCCAGTGCCTGGCGCGCCGCGAAGGACTATGACGGAATGTTGATGACGTTTCTTGGACAAACTGGCTTGCAACATCTGGGGGGCGCCGCGGCTTTGTTCCCGGTGCAGCCGCCCGATGCCTCGACGATTGCCGGAGGCGTCGACCAGCTGTATTACTTGCTGACGGGTGTGACCGTCTTTTTCTCGGTACTGATTTTTTCGATCATTTTCTACTTCATGATCAAGTACCGTCGCCGTGCTCCGGACGAAGTGCCACCCGAGACGCATGCGCCGCTGGCTTTAGAGCTCGCATGGACGCTGATTCCTTCGGCCATCTGCGTGGTGATTTTCTTCTGGGCGTCATATTTGTACGTGCGCAATGCGCGCCCGCCCGCTGCTTCCACGGAAATCTTCGTCATCGGCAAGCAGTGGATGTGGCACATTCAGCATCCCGAGGGCCCGCGCGAGATCAACGAGTTGCATGTGCCGGTGAATCAGCCGGTCGAACTCACCATGACGTCCCAGGACGTCATTCACGACTTTTACATCCCGGCCTTCCGCGTGAAGAAGGACGTGCTGCCGGCCCGTTATACGTCGCTCTGGTTCCAGGCGACCAAGGTCGGCACCTATCATATTTACTGCGCGCAGTATTGCGGCACCAACCACTCGGAGATGATCGGCTGGGTTTACGTGATGTCCCCCACGGACTACGCAGCCTGGCTTGCCGGCGGCGAACAGAACGAGTCGATGTCCGCCAGTGGTGAGCATCTTTTCTCGCTGCTGGGCTGCTCCTCATGCCATGCTGGAGCAGGTCAGACGGGCACTGGCCCCTCGCTGGCGGGGATTTACGGCCAATCGGAGAAATTCTCTGACGGGTCTGAACACCTCGTCGATGACACGCTGATCCGGCAAGCCATCGTTCAGCCGGATTCCGTGCAACTGCCGAACTACAAGAACATCATGCCCACGTTTAAAGGCCAGCTCTCTGAAGAGCAGATGCTCCAGCTGATCGCTTACGTGAAGTCGCTCGGCGCGGAAGAAAGGAAAAACGGGCAATGAGCGAATTGCCGGAATCTCTACCGGTCCAGGCGCCACATCTGAATTATTTGAACTCCACCTACGGCATTCGTTCGTGGCTGCTCACCAAGGACCACAAGCGCATCGGTCTCCTTTATCTTGCGACGATCACGATCATGTTCATCTTTGGGGGGTTGGCCGCGTTTTTCATGCGCCTGCACCTGATTGAGCCCCAGGGAGCGTTGGTCGAGCCGGAGACCTACAACAAGCTCTTCACCATCCACGGCGTCATCATGGTGTTTTTCTTCCTGGTGCCGTCGATTCCGGCGACGCTGGGGAATTTCTGCATCCCCCTGATGATCGGCGCGCGAGACGTGGCGTTTCCGAAGCTGAACCTGTTGAGCTGGTACGTTTTCATCACGGGTTGTAGCTTGGCGCTCGTGGCGATTTTCTCGGGCGGCATCGACACTGGCTGGACGTTCTACACGCCCTATAGCAGCACTTATTCGCACACCGCAGTGGTCTGGATGGCTTCGGGCATATTCATCGCCGGGTTCTCGTCCATCCTCACGGGCTTGAACTTCGTGGTGACGATCCACAAGATGCGGGCGCCGGGCCTCACCTGGTTCCGGCTGCCGCTCTTCATCTGGGCGATGTACGCCACCAGCATCATTTTCATTCTCGGCACCCCGGTGATCGCGATTACGCTCTTCCTGCTTGGACTTGAGACGTTGCTGCACGTTGGCATCTTCGATCCGGCGCTCGGTGGCGATCCGCTGCTCTTCCAGCACATGTTCTGGTTCTACTCCCACCCTGCCGTGTACATCATGATTCTGCCGGGCATGGGCGTGGTGAGCGAGCTGGTGACGGCCTTTTCCCGCAAGAAGATCTTCGGGTACGCGTTCGTCGCGTTCTCGAGCATGGCCATCGCGGTGATCAGCTTCATCGTTTGGGGCCATCACATGTTCGTCACGGGTCAGTCGGTCTATGCTGGCCTGGTCTTTTCGGTATTGAGCTTCCTGGTTGCGATCCCGTCAGCCGTGAAAGTGTTCAACTGGACGGCGACGCTCTACAAAGGCTCGATCTCTTACGAAGCGCCGATGCTTTACGCGCTTGGCTTCATTGGTCTCTTCACCATCGGCGGCCTTACTGGCTTGTTCCTGGCTTCGCTCGCCACGGACGTGCACTTAAACGGCACGTACTTTGTCGTCGCGCACTTCCATTACGTAATGGTGGGTGGCGCGGTGATGGCTTACCTAGGCGGACTCCATTACTGGTGGCCGAAAATTACCGGCCGCATGTATCCGGACGTCTGGGCGCGAATCGCAGCCACCATTATTTTTCTGGGCTTCAATCTCACATTCTTCCCGCAGTTTGTGCTGGGCTATATGGGAATGCCTCGGCGCTATGCCATCTATCCGGCTGAATTCCAGGTGCTCAACGTGCTTTCATCCGCGGGCGCTTCGATCCTAGCCGTGGGTTACGCGATCCCGCTGATCTATCTCATCTGGTCGATGCGCTACGGCCCGATTGCTCCGCAGAATCCGTGGGGCGCGAAGGGGCTTGAGTGGGAGAACGCGTCGTCGCCACCGGTTACGGAGAACTTCGAGGTCATGCCAGTGGTCACGGAAGAGGCTTATAACTACCAGCCGCACAACTATCAGGGAACTGAGGGGGCTCACGGTGTCTGACGCAGCGACCGACCACGCGCACCCGCCAGGGTTCGCTCATCAGTTTGAGACCATAGAGCAGCAGCGCGAGGCCGGAAGCCTTGGCATGTGGGTCTTCCTGATGACCGAAATCCTTTTCTTCGGCGGGATGTTCACGGCCTATACCGTCTACCGCGCGCTGCATTTCGGCTCTTTCGAAGCCGGCAGCCACTTGCTTCTCTGGAAGTTCGGCATGACGAATACTGCTGTGCTGATCGTCAGCTCGCTTACCATGGCATTGGCGATCCGCTCCGCGCAGACGGGCCAGAAGAAGGGCACCACGATCACATGGCTGATTCTGACCATGATCCTGGGCGCGGCTTTCATCGGCATCAAGCTTTACTTCGAGTGGTATAACGATTGGAAGGAAGGGCTCGTACCAGGCCTTCATTGGATCGCGAGTCCGGAACACACTCCCGGAGTGGAACAGTTCTTCTGCTTCTACTTTTTCATGACGGGTCTGCACGCGATACACATGGTGATCGGCTTGGGGATTCTGACTGTGCTGGTGATCATGACCGCGCGCAACAAGTTTTCGCCCGAATACTACGCTCCGCTGGAGATCAGCGGCTTGTACTGGCACTTCGTGGACATCGTGTGGATTTTCCTGTTCCCGCTGCTTTATTTGATCGGCGGGCGTTACCAGCATTAAACGGCAGTCACCCAAGGACGGTTAGGACAATGTCTGACAGTCACGAGCACAGCGTAGGTCACGTCGTACCGATTAGCGTCTATCTGGCGGTATTCGTGGCTCTGTTGGCCGGCACAGCCCTCACCACCGGCGTGGCTTTCATCGACCTCGGCCCCCTGAACACGCCGATCGCGCTGCTGATTGCGTTCATCAAGATGACGCTGGTGATTCTCTTCTTCATGCATGTGAAATATCAGCCTGGCCTTACGCGCCTTGCGATTATCTGCGCGTTTTTCTGGCTGGGCATCATGATGACGCTCACTCTTTCGGACGAGCTTACCCGCAGCTGGGAAATGAACCCAAAGCCGTGGAGCGTCCTGATGCCGCACATTCCGCATCTTGCTCGTTTCTTTTTCTAAATCTTGTTAACAGCTCGCGTTGGCATTTCAGGCACCGTGGTGTGAGTGTGCCATTTCGCCGCGTTACAATTGCTTTGTGACCTCCTCCTCTCCGATCTACGAGTTCGTCCAACGCGCCAAGTCGGCTGGTACACCGGACGAATCGATCGTAGGGATCTTGACGGCTCGTGGATGGCCGGAGAAAGAGGTTTACGAGGCCCTGGCCGCCCACTATGAGAAGACCGCCGGCATCGCCATTCCCAAGCGCAGTGGCGGCGGCACAGCGGCCCGCGACGCGTTCTTCTATTTGATTATTTTCTCCACGCTGGCCACGTGGACGATTGCGCTTGGCACGCTCTGGTTTGCGCTGGTCGACCAGTGGTTTTCGGACAGTCTCTTTCCGAACGGCTCGGACGGATACTCGTATTCGTCCATCGCAGGCTCGCTGGCCTGCATCATCGTCGCGTTTCCAATCTATTTGCTGGTATCGCGGGTGGTGGTGCGTGAGGTCCGTCTGCATCCCGAGAAGCGAAATTCACCGGTGCGCAAATGGCTGACTTACATGGCCCTGGTGATTGCTGCGGGAGTCTTCATCGGCGACCTGATCACCGTGCTCACTTATTTTCTGCGCGGCGAAATCACATCTCGGTTTCTTGCTGACGCGGCCATCGTGCTGGTGCTTTCCGGCGGAGTCTTCTTCTACTACTTTGGCGGAGTCAAACGATCGGACGAGGCCGGCCCGGAGCCGAAGGGCGCGCTGGACGGGCCAATGGCCGCGCTCAGTGCCGCCCTGGTGATCGTTTTGGTGGTACTTGGCTTCTGGCATATCGGAGGGCCCGGCAGGCAGCGCAACGAGCGCGCCGACGAAAGGCGAGTGCAAGACCTCTACGCAATCGCCATTCGCATCCGGGGACGCTGGGATGTATCCCGGGCGCAGGGCACGCAGA
>Ga0210385_10001073_pt1 | contig 17323 bp, 10 predicted proteins | sample IncBWH26OmetaG_FD_160107 | JGI IMG/M metagenome (GOLD analysis project Ga0210385, IMG submission 160107) | Forest soil microbial communities from Barre Woods Harvard Forest LTER site, Petersham, Massachusetts, United States - Inc-BW-H-26-O ...
CGCGCTTCATCGAGCGGCACGTCATGCGGCTCGATCAGCTGGCGGTGTCCACCCGCGTCGGCATCTCCAAGTTCAGCTACTTCCTGCTGGTGGGCCTCGGGCTGCTGCTGGGAATCAATGCCGCCGGCGTCGACGTCACCACACTCAACGTGCTGACCGGTGCGATCGGCCTCGGCCTCGGCTTCGGTCTGCAGTCCGTGGCGAGCAACTTCGTCAGCGGCTTTGTGCTGCTGATGGACAAGTCCATCAAGCCCGGCGACGTGATCAGCTTCACCGGCCACGACGGCGCCAGCAAAGGCGACTTCGGCTGGGTGCAGGAGCTGCGCGGCCGCTACGTGGTGGTGCGCGACCGCGATGGGGTCGACACCCTGATTCCCAATCAGAACCTCATCACCAGTCCCTTCATCAACTGGAGCTACTCGGATCAGCGCGTGCGTCTGAAGCTGCCCGTGACGGTGAGCTATGACGATGACCCGGAGCTGGCGCTCAAGCTGCTGCTGGAAGCCGCCGAGAACCATCCGCGCATCCTGCGCGACCCGCCGGCAGTCTCGCGCCTCATCAGCTTCGATGACAACGGCATGCGGCTGGAGGTGCGTTTCTGGATTGCCGACCCCGTTAACGGGGTCAACAACGTGCGCTCGGACGTGAACCGCGCGATCTGGCGCATCTTCCGCCTGCATGGCGTCACCATCCCGGTACCACAGCAGGACACCCGCTGGCTGGGCGCGCGCGTGCCGCACGTGCCGCCGGTACCCTCGCAGGTCCCGCCGGCGGGCATCGACCAGGCCGCCGACTGACGCTCATGCCGCTCCCAGTGGCGCCCGGTGTCGAGCTCGCGGACGAGGAGCTGACGGTGAGCTTCGTGCGCGGCTCGGGCCCGGGTGGTCAGAACGTCAATAAGGTGGCCACCGCCGCGCAGTTACGCTTCGACCTCGCGCGCAGCACCCTGCCAGAGGCGGTCAAGGCGCGGCTGCGGGGCTTGAGCGGCCGGCGTCTGACCGGCGCAGACGAGATCCTCATCATCGCGCGCACCCACCGCACCCAGGAAGGCAACCGGCGCGAGGCCCTCGAACGACTCGCGGACCTGGTGCGCCGCGCGCTGCACGTGCCCAAGCCGCGCACCGCCACGCGCCCGACGCGCGCCGCGCGCGAGCGCCGCCTCGATCACAAAGCGCGCCAGCAGCGCACCAAACGGCTGCGCGGCCGCCCGGCCCACGACGACTGAGATTGTGCCGCCAGCTGCCCGCCGTCGATGCTGGCCCCTGCTGTGCGCCAGCGTCAGGGCGCGCGGCTTTGGCTTTGGCTATCAGGACTGACCAGGCCGTCGGGATGGATCAGCCAGGCGGCGAGCGCCGGCAGCAGAATGATGGCCGCGAGCATGTTCACCAGGAACATGAAAGTCAGCATGATGCCGATGTCTGCCTGGAACTTGAGCGGCGAGAACACCCAGGTGGCGACGCCGATGGCGAGCGTGATCCCGGTGAAGATGATGCTGGCGCCGGTGACGCGCAGGGTGCGCTCGTAGGCGCTGCGCACCGACAAACCCTGATGCAGGAATTCCTGCATGCGGCTGAACAGGTAGATGCCGTAGTCGACGCCGATGCCCGCCCCCAGTGCCACCATCGGCAGCGTCGACACCTTGAGGCCGATGCCGACCAGCGCCATGACGGCGTAGACCAGCACCGACACCAGTGCGAGCGGCAGCACTACCAGCAGCGTGCCGACCAGTGAACCGAAGGTCAGCAGACACATGAGAATCACCGCGCCGAACACGCCCGCCAGAATCCACAGCTGTTTGGCCTCGACGGTCTCGTTGGTGGCGGCCATCACGCCGATGTGGCCGGCGGCCAGACGCAGCCGCGCGCCGGGCAGCGCATTGGCGCTGCGCCAGTGCTTCACCGCGCTGACGACGCGCTCGATGGTGTCGGCGCGGTGGTCGGCGAGGAACATCATCACCGGCACCACGTCGCAGTTCTCGTTGAGCAGTCCGGTACTGGTTTCGATGTAGCGCGTCGACTGCGTCAGCTGGGTCTGCTCGCGCGGAATGCTGCGCCACTTGAGACTGCCCTCGTTCCAGCCGGCGATAGCCACCTTGGCGATGAACGGCAGCGTGATGACGTCCTGCACGCCCGCCACGTTACGCATGTGCCAGCCGAAGCGGTCCACGCCGCTCATCAGATCGTGGCTGACGCACACCGGCTGCTGCGCATCGACGATGGCGGTGAGCACATCGACGCCGATGCTGAACTTGGAGGTAATCACATCGTTGTCGCGGTTGTAGCGCGAGTCGGCGCGCAGCTCCGGCACCCCCGCCTGGGTGTCACCGATCGGTGTCTCGCGGCCCTTCCACCAGCCGAGCACCGCGAGCAGCGCCGCGACCACGATGATGGCGAGCGCAGGCCCGCGCCGGGTGATATGCGCGAGCGCGTGCCACAGGCGCGCCAGTCGCTGCTGGCGGCGCTCGACGCGCGCGTGGTAACCGGCATCGAAGTGCACGTAGGACACCAGCACCGGCAGCAGCACCAGGTCGGTGAGAATGACGATGGCGACGCCGATGCTGGCGGTGACCGCCATCTCGCGGATCACCTGCACCGGAATCAGCAGGATGGTGACGAAGCCCACCAGGTCCGCGAGCAGCGCCACCAGCGCTGGCGCGAGCAGCTGGCGAAAGGTGCGCCGCGCAGCGTCCATGCTGCCGAGTCCGGCGAACGCGGCATCACTCACCGCGCTGATCTTCTGCACGCCGTGGCTCACGCCGATGGCGAACACCAGGAACGGCACCAGCAGGCCGATCGGATCGATGCCGTAGCGCAGGATCACCAGCGCGCCCAGCTGCCAGATCACCGCAATGACCGAACACAGCACCGGTATGAACGCCACACGCCACGACTGGCAATAGAGGCGTACCGCGAGCAGCGTCAGCACCAGTGTCACGAGCGCGAACAGCACCACCGCGCGCGCACCGTCGGCGATGTCGCCCATCACTTTGGCGAAACCGATGATGTGCACGTGGATGCCGTGCGCCTCGAGCGGCTGCCGTACGCGCCGCTCGAGTTCGTGCGCCACCTTGATCGGGTCGACCGGGCGCCCCTGCGCGTCCTCATCCAGCACGATCGCGCTCACCAGCGCCCCGGAGAAGTCATTCGCCACCAGCCGGCCGACGATGCCGGCCTTGCGGATGTTGTCGCGCACCTTGGCCAGGTTCGCCGGCGTCGGCGTGAAATCCGCCGGCGTGACATTGCCCGCCTCGATGCCGTCTTCCACGACCTCCAGGTAGCGCACGTTGGGAGTAAAAATCGACTGCACCCGCGTGCGGTCGATGCCGTCCATCACGATGATCTCGTCGGTCGCCTTGCGCAGCGCGGCGAAGAACAGCGGCGTGAACATGTTGCCATCGGGCGCAATGAGTGCGACCAGCACACGGTTGGCGCCGCGGAACTCGGCCACCTTGGGGTCGAGGTAGGTGCGCATGTACTCGTGATGCAGCGGCAGCGTCTTGGTGAAGGAGGTGTCGATGCGCAGACCGCGCAGCGCAGTGGCGGCGAGCAGTGCCGTGCCGAGCGTGAACAGCAGCAGAATGAGCTTGCGGTGTCCGAAGATGAGCCGCTCGAGGCGTGCGACCAGCCCCGGCGGAAGATGCGCCTCGTGGGTCCCGGGGCCACTCATGGCGCGCGCCCCAGAGCGCCGAGCTCGCGGCTGCGGACGCCTTTCTCGCCGACCAGCACGAAGTGCTCTGCGCCGGTGCCGATGACGGCGGAGAAGCCGGCCTGATCGGCGGCGCGCAGCGCGGTGAAGCTGCGGCCGTCATCCTGGCTCACGAGCAGCGCGCCGGACAGTCCCACCAGCAGCACGCCGTGCGGCGCGAAACGCGCCCCGCCATCCAGCATGGCATCCGTGCCGCTGTCGATCTGCTGCCAAGTCGCCCCGGCGTCGGCCGAGCGGTACAGATGGCCGCGCAGACCGAGCGCCAGCACGCCATCGGAGGCGAGCGGCAGCACATCGAAGAACGAGCCCTCGTAGGGCACGGCCAGCTGCTGCCAGCTGCTACCGGCGTCATCGGAGCGGTACAGATGCCCGGCCTCGCCCGCGATGTACAGACGCGCACCGTCCGCACCGACGATGCGGTTGAGGTGATAGCCGCCGTTGACCGCCTCCTCTTCGGCCGCGCTCGCCGCGGCGGCGCCTGGCTTGGCGGAGGCGGTGTGCGGCGGCGCGGCGGGCGCGAACTTGAGCGTGCTCCAGCTGGCGCCGCCGTCGTGACTGACGAGGTAGCTGCTGTATGCGCCCACGGCGATGGTGACGCCGCCGGCACCGCACCAGACGTCGAGCAGCGGCCGCTGTGCTTCGGGAGCGTAGTGCGTGCGCTGCCAGGTGCGCCCGGCATCCGCGCTGGTCAGGATGACCTCATCGTGACCGACCGCCACGCCGTGGCGCGCGTCGTGGAAGCACACGCCGGTGAGCAGCGCCTGGATCGGAACCTCGTCCGCCTGCTGCCAGCTGGCACCGCGATCGTCGGACAGCACGATGATGCCGCGATCGCCCACCGCCACCAGGCGCTCACCGGCCCGCGCAATCGCCAGCAGCAGTGACTGTGCGGCGAGCCGCGCCGGCTCAGCCGAACGCGGCGGCGGTTCCTGTGCAGCGGCCGGCAGCAGCAGCGCCACGCAGACGAGCGCCAGAGCGCAACCCAGCGAGCGCGCGGGCGCCGCTGCGCGAGTGCGATGCACGCGAACTCCGCCGGGCTCGCAGCGGGCAGGCCGCGCGCGCCCTAACGGATGCCACGCCGTTCCAGCACGCTCGGCTGGAAGTCGGCGGAACTGAGCTTGACGCTGTAGTCGTAGGACTTCGGCTCCTCATTCTGCAGGCCGAGCGCGAGATAGCGCCCGTTCGACAGGTCCATCACCAGTTCGAGGACGGTGTTGATCGCCGGCAGCTCGTAATAGTTGATGGGATGGCCTTCCTGCACGCGGTACAGCTGGCCGCGCGCGTCGTAACAGTCGATCGCGAGGATCTGCCAGGAATCCTCGTCCACATACAGCGTGCGCCGGCTGTACAGGTGGCTCTGGCCCGGCTTGAGCGTGCTGTCCACCACCCACACGCGGTGCAGCTCGTAGCGCGCCAGGTCCTGGTCGATGTGATTCTTGGTGAGCAGCTCGGAGTACTTGACCTTCTCGCTCTGCAGACGGTAGGCGTTGTAGGGGACGTACATCTCCTTCTTGCCCACCAGCTTCCAGTCGTAGCGCTGCGGGCTGCCGTTGTACAGATCGAACTGGTCGGTGGTGCGCAGGTTGTCGGCATTGGTGCCGGGGTTATCGAAGGCGACGTTCGGCGCGCGCCGCACGCGGCGCTGACCGGGGTTGTAGATCCACGCGCGGCGCGCATCCTTCGCCTGGTCGAGCGTCTCCTGCACCAGCAATACCTCGCCCGCGAGCCGTGCCGGCGCGGTGGTCTCCTGAGTGAAATACAGCAGGATGTTGTCGAGCGCCGACTCGGTGATGCCGGGCTCGTAGTAGAGGAAGTAGTACTGCTCCTTGAAGTTGACCAGCGTGTAGCCGCCGCCGGCCGTCATCGGCGCCTGCCCGACCTGCAGCGCCGCGCCCACCCCGCGGAAGCGCGTCACGTGATTCCAGAACACCTCGACGCCTGCCTGCGGGATCGGAAACGGCGTACCGCCGACCGCGCCGGTAAAGCCGTTGCCGTCGGTGACCAGCTTGGCGCTGGTGGCGTTGCGCTTGGTGGCCTCGTAAACGCGCTCGGGCACCGCGGCGCTGCGGTGCGTGGGATAGACCACCATCTTGTAGTCGGGATAGCTCTTGAACAGCGCCTTGTGGCCTTCGGTGAGCTTGGCGGCGTACTGCGCCATGTTGGCGCTGGTGATGGTGAACAGCGGTTTGTCGCTGGCGTACGGGTCGGGGTGATGATCGCCCGGGTGATAGCCGGAGACGCCGGCATCGGCGATCGACTTAATCCCGCCGTTCCAGGCCGGGATGCTGCCGTCAGCGTTGGCCGCCTTTTCCCCGCCGAGCGGCGTGAGCTCGGCGCCCAGCCGCGCAGCGTCCTGCGGGCTCACCGCGCCCCAGGCGGCCTGAGCGAACAGCATCGCTGCAGCAGTCGTCCGGATCAGCGCTTTCATTGCGGCCCCTCCATTGTTCGCCGTCCCAAGCGGGCGCTCTTCAGAATGAGAACTTGACACTCGCGGCGATGAAGTCACGGTCGTTGAGCAGGTTGTACTGCCCGGCGCCGCCGTAGTGCGTGTAGGAAACGTCCACGTCCCACTTCTCGCGCGTGCTTGCGGTGAGGCCCAGCGTGGTCGCATGACGTCCGGCGATAAAGTTGCCGCCCGGTCCGGGCGAGACGCCGGTCACGTCCTCACTCCAGGTCAGGTGCGGCAGCAGGTTCCAGGCGCCGATCAGGTTGTCGTACTCGAGGCGGCCGGCGACCACGTAGCCCCAGGAGAACGAGGTGGGGAACGCCGAGCCCGGCTCATACAGGGTCGGGAATTCCGGGTAGCCGCCGAGTGAGGGGGTGCCGCTCAGATTGGTGCCGGGGGCATCGAGCTGCAGTCCGTTGCCCACCGGACCGCCGCTGTACTTGTTGTCCAGGCCGGGGACATAGTCGGCCGCGGCCTCGAACACCACCACTGCCTGTGAGGCCTTGATGAACGGCACGTTGGCCAACACCTGCGTCGCGGTCACGCTGGTCTGCCAGGTGTTCTTCAGCACGTAGCCGGGGATCACCTGGCCGACCTTGAAAGCGCCCAGCTGATTGCAGCCGGTGATCGGCGTTGCCGAGGTCGGCACGCAATGCCCGGCCGGGGTCACGGGCTCGCCGAGCAGTTTGGCGATACCCGACTCGAACGGTGTCAGCGAGGCATAGATCAGCTGCACGTCGTCGACCTGCAGCGGCACGTCGTGACGGAAGGCCACTTCGCCCTGCAGCGCGGTGCCGGTCGCCTGCACCTGGGTGTTGAACGACAGGCCCAGCAGCTTGATGTTGGTCGGGAACTGCTCGAACAGTCCCTCGGTGTGGGCGTACTCGTTGGTGGCGAGCATGCTGGCCTGATTGTTGACGTTGCCACCGGCGAGCAGCGTATTGGCGCCGATCGTGGCGTACTGCGTGGCGGTGGCCGCGCTCAGGTTGCCGCCGGCTGCGGTCGCGCGTTGCTGGCCGACGGCAGCGCCGGTCGCCACGGCGGCGGCGAACGGCAGCCCGGCGGCGAGCGCCTGCGCCGCCGCACCCACGGCGTTGACAGCGCCCCAGGCGTTGCCGAGGCCGGCCTGCGAGCCGGTCATCGCCGAGACCACCGGCAGGCGGCTGGTGTAATTGAGGAAGTAGGCACCGATCTCGGTGCCCTGACTGAAGTTCGGCAGGTAGAACTTGAACTTGATGCCGTACTGGCCGGCGTTGGGCGGCTTGTCGTCGGGCAGACGCGGGATCGCCTGGAAGTCGCTGATCAGTCCGCCGCCGAGCGAGCTGAAGTCGACACCTTTATTGGACAGCGCACCGAAGCCGAGGAACACCTGGTTGCCGCCGGCACCGGCGAAGTTGTTGGTGCTGAAGTAGGCGCCGTTGGGCTCGAGAATGTCCTCGTGCCAGTCGAACAGGTAGAGCAGCTGGGTGCTGAAGTTCTTGGTGAACTGCAGGTTGAATACCGCCATCTCGTCGGGCAGCAGCGCCTGATTGAGCTCGGCACCCGGCACCTGCAGCGCCGTGGTATCGAAGTAGTCCACCTGGTTCAGTCCGCCGGGGATGAAGGTGCTCTCGCCCCAGTCGACCACCTGGCGCCCCAGGCGGATTTCGCTCGGCATGCTGCCGAGGTTGAAGCGCCAGTAGCCGAAGGCATCCAGCAGGCGCGTGTAGCTGCCGACGATGTCCTTGGCATCGTGCGACAGCGGCACATAGTCGGTGTTCTCGTCCATCACCTGGAAGTCGTACAGGCCGGAGCCGCGCACGAACACGCCGGCCTTCTCCTTGTAGTTGAGCGCGAACTCGGTGACCCCGGTGAGCGCCCGGCTGAACAGCGCCTCGTGCTGGTAATTAAGGTCGCCGTTGTCGATATTGGGCGAGTAGCCGCAGCCGCCGTCAGCGATCGCGACCAGCCGGCAGTCGACCCCCGATACGCGCCAGCCCTGGCCGTAGCCGATGGTGGTGTCCCAGCTGCCGCTCCAGTTGCCGGAATCGGTCTGAAAGCTGATGGCGTGTGCGCGCGGTCCGCTGGCCAGGTACAGGCAGATGGCCAGGGCCGTGGTGACCAGTGCGCGCCCGGTGTGAACTTTCCTCATTCGCCCCCCTGCTTCCCTCAGGACGCGTGCGCGCAGGTCGCGCGCCCGCTCGCCCTCAGATCCGCTCAAATGTCAGGTATTGCGTTCCGGGCGCACAGCGCGAAGCGAGACCACATCGCGTTCTTGTTTGTTGCCGCCACACAAACCCTGCGTGTGGTCAGTCTATTACTCGGCAACGCGCTGCGGCAAGCCGTCCGCGGCGGGCTTTTAGACTCAGCACGCGCTACCGCGCGCGCGCTGCACGCGCGCTGCTGTGCGCCTGGCGCCACACGCCGCGCCGTGCGCGCGACGGCTATCATGGCGCCTGCGCCCGCGCGGCCGGGCGCGACACGGGCGGGCAATGCAGACCTTCTCCGGCAAGGTGATCTTGATCACAGGGGCATCCGAGGGCATCGGCCGCTCACTGGCGCTGGTGCTGGCCGCCCAGGGCGCGCAGCTGGCGCTCAACGCACGCGATGCCGCACGGCTCGACGAAGTCGTAGGCGCCTGCACGGCGCTGGGCGCCAGCGCGCTCGCCGTCCCCGGCGATGTCTCCCGACCGCAGGACTGCGCGCAGGTCGTGGCCAGCACGCTCGCGCGCTTCGGTGCGCTCGATGCACTGGTGAACAACGCCGGCTTCACCATGTGGGCGCGCTTCGAGGCGATCGGCGATCTCGGCGTATTCGAGCGTCTGCTCGCGGTCAACTATCTCGGGGCGGTGTATATGACCGCCGCGGCGCTGCCGCACCTGAAGGCGCGGCGCGGGTTGCTGGTCGCGGTGGCGAGCGTCGCCGGACTCACCGGCGTGCCGGAGCGCACCGGCTATGCCGCCAGCAAGCATGCCATGGTGGGTTTCTTCGAGTCACTGCGCATCGAGCTGCGCGGCAGCGGGGTCGATGTCTGCCTAGTGGCACCGGATTTTGTCGCCAGCCAGATCCATCGCCGCGCCATCGGCGCCGGCGGGGCACCCCTTGGCGCCTCCCCCATGCAGGAGGCGCGCATCATGACCGCACCGCAGTGCGCGCAACTGATCGCGACCGCCATGGGGCGCCGGCAGCGCCTGCTGATCACCTCGGCACGCGGCCGACTCGGCCGCTGGGCGCGCCTCATCGCACCCGGACTGGTCGATCGCCTGGCGGCACGCGCCATCCGCGAGCGCCACTGAAGACTATTCGAGCGCCACCGCCGGCAGGTCGAGCGCGATGAGGAAGTACTCGAACAGGGATTCGAGTACGCGCAGCTGGTTGTGCAGCCGGTGATCGCTCTCCAGCAGGTGCAGCGCCGCGCGGTAGGCCTTGGCGAAGCGCACGCTGTGCTCGTACGGCACCACATCATCCCGCCAGCCATGCACCACCGTTGCCGGGCAGTCGAGCAGCCCCGCGCGCAGCTCCGGCAACCCCTGCAGGTAGAGCGCCGGCGCCATGAGGAACACGCCGCGGGCGTGCAGGAGCGAGGCGGACGCCACCGCAACGTAGCCGCCCAGGCTCGAGCCCGCCAGCACCAGATCGCCCCCCAGTTCCTTGCAGAAGTCGACCAGCCGCGAGACACGCGCACGCGGCTCGTCGACACCGCGATAATCCACCGAGTGGGCCTCGTAGCCTTCGGCGCGCGCGACTTCTGCCAGCGCCGAGATCTTGCGGCCCCACGGCCCGGCTTCCTGGCCATGCGAAAACACCACGTGGCGGGAGGTCACGGCTGCCTGCATGGCGGGACCTCAGCGGCTGTGCGGTCGGGTCGCATGCGCGAATAATGCAGGCAATGGAAACCGTAAGCCAAGCACCTCCGCAGCCGCACCTGCGCGCCGGCTGGGAGTTCTGGATCGACCGCGGCGGCACCTTCACCGACGTGATCGGTGTTTCGCCAGCCGGCGCGCTGCACGTGCGCAAGGTGTTGTCGGTCCCGCCGAGCCCGGGCGGCGGCGATCCGGGACTGAACGCCGCGCAGGCGCTGCTGGCGCAGCTCGGCGGCGCGGCGGCGGTGAGCGCGGTCAAGGTGGGCACGACGGTCGCGACCAACGCGCTGCTGACGCGCAGCGGCGAGCCGGTGGTGCTGGTGACCACCGCCGGCTTTGCCGACGCGCTGCGCATCGGCTATCAGAATCGTCCGGACATCTTCGCGCGCAATATCGTGCTGCCGAAACGGCTGTACGCGAGCGTGATCGAGGCGCACGAGCGCATCGACGCGCAGGGCAGCGTGCTCACGCCGCTCGATCTGGCGCGGCTGCGCGAGGAACTGCTGCGGGCGCGCAGCGCCGGGCGGCGTGCGCTCGCCATCGTGTTCCTGCACGGCTGGCGCTATCCGCAGCATGAGCGAGCTGCCGCCGCCTGCGCACGCGAGCTCGGCTTCGAGGAGGTCTCGGTCTCGCACGAGCTCTCGCCGCTGGTGCGTTACGTCACGCGCGGCGATACCACCGTCCTGAACGCCTATCTGGCGCTGCCGCTGCGCCGCTACCTGGCGGCGCTCAGCGGCCAGCTGCAGACACTCGATCCTGGCGCGCGCCTGCTGCTCATGCAGAGCAACGGCGGCCTGGCGGCGGTGGAGCACTTCCATGCCATGTCGAGCGTGCTGTCGGGGCCGGCCGGCGGGCTGATCGGCATGCGCTGGGTGGGTGAGCGCCTGCAGCAGCCGCGCCTCATCGGCTTCGACATGGGCGGCACCTCCACCGACGTGTCGCTGATCGATGGCGAGCTGCCGCAGCGCTTCGAGCAGCTGATTGCCGGTGTCAGGTTGGCGCAGCCGATGCTCGACGTGCACAGCATCGCCGCCGGCGGCGGCTCGATCCTCAGCTACCGCGACGGCCGCTTCGCTGTCGGGCCGGTCTCGGCGGGGGCCGATCCGGGTCCGGCCTGCTACGGACGCGGCGGGCCGCTCACGCTCACCGACGTGCAGGTGCTGCTCGGACATCTGCGGCCGGACACCCTGCCGGCCGTGTTCGGACCCGCGGGGCAGGCGCGCATCGATCCGCTGGTGGTGCACGAGCGCTTCGCGGTGCTGGCGGCGCGTGCCGACCGCGAGCAGGCGGGCGGTGTCTCCGCGGAGACGGTCGCCGAATCCTTCCTCGAGGTCGCGGTCGAGTCGATGGCGAATGCCATTCGTCAGGTCTCCACCGGCCAGGGCCGCGACACCAAGGACTTCACCCTGTTCTGCTTCGGCGGCGCGGCCGGTCAGCACGCCTGTCGGGTGGCGCGCGCCGCGGGCGTGCCGCGCATCCTGCTGCATCCACTGGCGAGCGTGCTGTCGGCGTTCGGCATCGGCGTCGCCGATCGCCTGGCAGTGCGGCGCGCGAGTCTGCGGCAGCGGCTCGACGAGGCGGGACTCGCCCAGGCGCACAGCGCCTGCACGCAGCTGGCGCGCCAGGCAGAGGCGGAGCTCGCTCCGGGCTCGGGCGCAGCGGCCGGCGTACGCCTCACGCGCCTGCTGGAGCTGCGCGCCGGAGACAGCGACGTGACGCTGTCCGTGCAGCTGGGCCCGTTGGCCGAGGTACGGCAGCGCTTCGCGGCTGAGCATCTGCGGCGCTTCGGCTTCGCGGCCGAGGGGGTGGTGGTGGTGATCGAGGCGCTGCGGGTGGAGGCGCGCTCGCCGGTGGTCGATGCCGCCAGCCTGGCGCTCACCGTTCCTGCGCCAGCCGGCGCCGCGCTGCCACGCACGGTGCGTGCCTGGTTCGGCGCCTGGCGCGAAGTGCCGCTGCTGCCGCGCAGCGCGCTCGAGGGCGAACTGCGCGGTCCCGCGCTCCTCGTCGAACCGCACAGCACCCTGGTGCTGGAGGAAGGCTGGCGCGCCAACCCCTTGCCGGGGGGAGAGCTGCTGCTCACCGATGAGGATCCGGTGCGCGTGGGTGGCAGCGCGACGGCAGATCCGGCGCGTATCGAGATCTTCAATAACCTGTTCATGCACATCGCCGAACAGATGGGCGAAGTACTCAAGGCCACCGCGCAGTCGGTCAACATCCGTGAGCGGCTCGACTACTCCTGCGCGCTGTTCGATGCCGCCGGCGGTCTGGTGGCCAACGCGCCGCACATGCCGGTGCATCTCGGCTCCATGGGGGCGAGCGTGCGCGCCGTGGTGCAGGCGCGCAGCGGTGCGCTGCAGCGCGGCGAATCGTGGCTGCTCAACAGCCCCTACCACGGCGGCACCCATCTGCCGGACATGACCGTGGTGACGCCGGTGTTCCTCGGCAGCGGCGCGCGCCCGGATTTCTTCGTCGCCTCGCGCGCGCACCATGCCGATATCGGTGGCATGACTCCCGGCTCGATGCCGCCCTTCAGTCGCACGATCCAGGAGGAGGGGATCGTGTTCGAGTGCTTTGCGCTGGTCAGCAACGGCGTACTGCACGAGGCGGCGCTGCGCGCCGCGCTGAGCGGCGGACCCTTCCCGGCGCGCAACCCGGCGCAGAACGTCGCGGACCTGCGTGCCCAGCTGGCGGCCAACGCGCGCGGCATCGCTGAACTCGAACGCGCCGTGCGCCGCCACGGACTCGCCACCGTGCACGAGTACATGCGGCACGTGCAGGACAACGCCGCGCTGTGTGTACGGCGCGCCATCGCCGGGCTGAGCGACGGCCATTTCCGCTATGAGCTGGACGATGGTGCGGCGATCGTGGTCGCGATCAGCATCGACCGCGCGCGCGAGCGCGCACGCGTAGACTTCAGCGGCACCTCACCCCAGGGCGCGCATAATTTCAACGCGCCGCGCGCGGTGTGCACGGCCGCGGTGCTGTATGTGTTCCGCACACTGATCGATGAGCCGATCCCGCTCAACGAGGGCTGTCTCGCCCCGCTCGACATCATCATCCCGCCCGGATCGATGCTCGACCCGCAGCCGCCCGCGGCGGTCGCCGCCGGTAACGTCGAGACCTCACAGTGCATCGTCGATGCGCTGTACGGCGCGCTCGGCGTGCTGGCCGCATCTCAGGGCACCATGAACAACCTGACCTTCGGCGATGCGCAGCTGCAGTACTACGAGACGATCGCCGGCGGCGCGGGTGCCGGGGCGGACTTTGACGGCTGCGATGCGGTGCAGACGCACATGACCAACTCGCGGCTCACCGACCCCGAGATTCTCGAGAATGAGTTCCCGGTGCTAGTACGCGAGTTCGCCATCCGCCGCCGCTCCGGCGGCTTCGGCCGCCAGCACGGCGGCGATGGCGTCGTGCGGCGTCTGGAGTTCCGCCGCCCGCTGGCGGGCGCGCTGCTGGCGAACCACCGGCGCATCGCGCCCTTCGGACTGCAGGGTGGGGAAGCCGCGCTGCGCGGCGAGGCGCACATCCGTCGTGCGCACGGCGCGACCGAGACACTGGGGGCGACCGCGCGCTTCGAGGTCGAAACGGGCGATGAGCTGACCGTGCTGACGCCGGGAGGCGGCGGGTTCGGCGCGAGCGGTTAGCCGCGCAGGATCGAGGTCTCGATCTCCCACTCGACGCGCTGCTTGGAGGTCGCCGAGCGGTTCACCGACACCGGGCGCACACGGCTCGCGCCGGCGCGGTGCGTCACCAGCCAGGTATCGAATTCGCCGGGCTTGCTGGTGGCGAAGCCAAACAGCAGGTTGAACTTGCCTTCGGCGAGGGTCTGCGGGCGGTTGACGCGCTCGTCGGCGATGACGAAATGGGTCTCCTGCGCGTCGAGGCCCGCGAAGGCGCCTTGCGCAGCGAGTTCATCGAGAAACAGCTCCACCTGCGCACGGGCGCGCTGCCAGGTTGCCGGGCCGTTGTGCTCGAGCAGCACCCAGCGGGTGCCCTGCTCGACGCTGGCAGCCACGAACAGCGCCAGGCGCCGCGCCGACAGGTACTTCCAGTCGGAGGTACTGCCGCCCGCGGCGAACGTGCGCGGGCTGGTGCCGCTGCGCGTGCCGCGTACCGCCACCAGGGTGTTCACGCCTGCGCTGGCGAGGCGCACCCGGTCGGCGTCCGAGACCGGCACCGCCGGACGCAGGCCCGGGCGCAGGATCGCCTCCTCGCTCTCGGCGGCCGCCCACACTGGCCAGGTCTCATCCGAGCGCGCAATCATGCCGGCGGCTGCCGCGGCGGAGCCGAAGACCTCCACCCGGCCGCGCAGCCGGTCGAAGGCCTGCACGCGCGGGAAATACATTACCGCGCTCTCGCTGCGGAACGGCCAGGTGCGCAGCGCATCGAGGGCCGCGCGTGTCGAGGTCCAGCTGGCCGGTGGGTCCACCAGCAACAGCGCGTGGCGCTCGCGGCACAGCCGTGCGGCCACGAGCAGCGCCGACAGGCCCACATCGCGCTCGCGCGCGAGCGGCGGAATGCACAGCAGATTGAAGCGCGTGAGACCGCCGAGTGCGAACAGCCCAGTAGCGCCGGCGGCCGCACCGATAATGTCGTAGTCGGTGAGCGGCGCGCCGTCGTCACCGTCGGGGTTGGAGAGCGTGTAGCCGACGGCCACGCCTCCCGGCCCGCCGCCGGAGCGCTCCGGGCGCTGCGGCGGCGGCTCGCCCAGCAGGTGCACCAGGCGCGACTCGAGCAGTACGTCGGCGACGAAACGCCCCGAGGCCTGCAGCACCGAGACGCGCCGGTAGATCTCCTGATCCTCGACCAGCTCGGAGCCGGCGGTACGCACGCGCTGCACCACCAGGTTGAAGCGGTCATGTTCGGCGGCGGTCAGGCCGTCGTAATCGACCGAGGCGCGCAGATACTCGCGCGAACCGGGGTTGAGAGCGACCAGTCGCAGCGTGGCTCGGCCGGCCGGCAGCGTGATGGTGCACGGACGCGCGGCGTTGACCACCCGCACGATGCGCGCCTCGCGGCCGCCGTTCTCGAAGAACTGTTCGACCGCGTACGACAGCGTCGAGGGTTGCCATAACCCGCCGAACTGTTGTTGGAAATCATTGAAACTGCGCACCGGAAGCGCCTGATTCACCGGACCTTTAAGGGTGCGTCCGATGAAGGCAGCGACTCCGGTCGCCACGCGCTCGATCGCGTGATCCGTACGGCTTTGTTGTGCGAGTTGTACGCCGGACGCGGGGCTGTCGGCCACTCATGCGCCTCTTGAATTTGCCGGCGCGACTCTAACACAGCGTGTCAGAACATTGTCAGCCGCCGCAGTGCGGCGGTCGGCGCGACGGCGCGCCTCAGTGCCGGCGCGTAGACTTGCGCGCCGCGGCCGCAGTTTCAGCGGCGCGCTGCGCGGCTTCCGCCTGCGCACGCTCCAGCTCTGCGCGCTTGCGCGCGATCTCGGCCAGCATCAGCTGCAGCCACTCGGAAAGCGCACTCACCGCCCCGTCACACTCAGCCGCCGTTCTTGGGTGGCGGCGCCGGCGACTTGCTCGCGGCGGCCGGTGCGGCAGCCGCAGGCACAGCAACTGCCGGGGGCGGACTGCCGTTGTCAGCCGCCCCGCCCGGGGCGCTCGCGCCCGGTTCCATCTCCGAGACCACCTGGCGGAAAGTGGCCTCGTCCATGGGCAGATCGGAGCGGCCGTCCCAGGTCGAGCCCTCCGGCAGCAAATTCTGCACGCGCGGCGCGGCGGCCAGTACCTGATCGAGACTCACGTCGCTGGTGGTGATCGGTACCGGGATGCCGCGCGGGCTGTGCGCGAGCGCGGCGACGCGCGTCCAGTCCACCTGCTCATGGTGCGCCTGCACCTGCTGCTGCAGTCGCAGCGCCAAGGTCTTGGTGAGCAGCTTGCGGCTCTTCCAGTCGCGCGTATCGTCCTCGAGCACGTCATAGGACTGCATGTAGAGCTCACCATCGCGCCAGCCGAACATAAACGGCTGGTTCACCACCCGCACCTGCGTGCCCAGCGGCACCAGCGAATAGAACTGCTCGATGTCTTCGGGATACAGGCGGATGCAGCCGTGGCTCGAGCGCAAGCCGACGCCGGCCGGCTTATTGGTGCCATGGATGAGATAGCTGGGCCATTCCAGATAGAACGCGTACTTGCCGAGCGGGTTGTCGGGGCCCGGTCCGATGACCGGCTCGAGCTCCTCGCCGTTCTCGTGATGCTCTTTGCGCACCGACACCGGCACGCGCCAGGTCGGGTCTTTCTGCCGGCGTACGATCTTGGTGACGCCTTCCGGAGTGCGCCAGCCGACCTTGCCGATGCCGATGGGATGCGTGAGCACCACCGGGCGCTCGCCGCGCTTCACCGGCGGGAAGTAAAAGATGCGCATCGCGGCGATATTGATCACCACGCCGGTGCGCGGCGCGTCTGGCAGGATGAACTGCGAGGGAATGATGATCTCGCGCCCGGCGCCCGGCAGCCAGGGATCAACCTTGGGATTGGCGCGCAGGATCTCTTCGTAGCCGACATTGAAGCGCCGGGCGATGTCCGTGAGCGTGTCGTCTTTGGTCGCCGTGACCACCTGCACCGAGCCCACCACATCCTGACCGGGTGCGAGCTCGAAGCGCTCGGTGGCCACCGGCAGCGGCAAAGGCGGTGGCGGCGGCGGCGCGGCGGGTGGTGGGGGCGGCGGCGGCGCCTTGTGCCACGCGCTGAACAGCGAGCAGCCGGCGATGGTGATACAGCACAGCGCCGCAGTCGCAGCGCGCACGACAGAGTTCCTCATACGGCGCCGATTATGACCGATGTCGGCGCCGCGCCGCTGTCGGGGATCCGCTACAGCAGTACCGGCTGATTCGGCAGCTCGTTGTCGCTCGCAGCTTTGCCGGGGAAGTGCCGGCCGAGCAGCGCGCCGACCCCGAGGATCCCGACGATCGAGCCGTCCTTGAAGCGGCCGGCTTTGTAGTGATGCTCCATCTGATGGCACACGGCTTCCCACTCGTGCGCCGATACGCGCGCGGCAATGCCGCGGTCGGCCACGATTTCCACCGCGTGGTCCGCCATCAGCACGTAGACCAGCACACCATTATTGTGCGCGGTATCCCACACGCCGAACTGGCCGAACAGCTGCAGCGCGCGCTGGCGTGTCGACAGCTTGCGCCACAGTTCGGGCACATCGAAAGCGGTCTCGACCACGAAACGGATCTCACCGCCGTGGCGCGCCTCGCACTCACCGATCGCCGCTTCAATGGCATCGCGCACCGGCGGCGGGAAATGCCGCCGCGTGCTCCAGCGCGTGGTGAACATGTGGCGTAGCCAGCGTGACAGATCCA